>Ga0070754_10002061_pt1 | contig 15187 bp, 21 predicted proteins | sample VirMetDEL_Sep_01_FD_75181 | JGI IMG/M metagenome (GOLD analysis project Ga0070754, IMG submission 75181) | Aqueous microbial communities from the Delaware River and Bay under freshwater to marine salinity gradient to study organic matter... | ecosystem: Environmental > Aquatic > Marine >... | reverse complement strand
GTTTCAGCCATCGCAGGTCGTTCGCTTGGGCGGCCTGCGTAAACTCGCGGGAAGGCATGGATACCTCTTTGCGATCACGCCAGATGCTGCCGGGGAATATGCGCATCAGGCCAATGTCCAACGCAACAAAGCAGTAGTATTCCGCAAGCAGCGTCACACGGGGCCGCTGGAACCTGTAGCCGCCACATTTTCGCTTGCGCTCTGTGCCTGTCTTCACTTCGACGCACGTCAGCTTGCCGTCGCCCGCATGGACAACCAGATCAAACGCCCCGTCAACTCTGCTGGCCTCCAGACCGGCGGCCTCTAACAGGTAGCAGGCCAGAAACTCACCAGCCCGCCCGTGGCGTATATTGATCGTGCGGGCCATTACTCGTGATAGTGCCTGTAACTTGTCTGGCAGTGGTCACGGCCAAACACTCGCACCCACGCCCTCCAGAAGCGGTTGTCACCATGCAACCGCCATGCACGAGAGCAAAGGCTCTCAGATGTATCACGGAATGATACATCATGCACGATGCGGCTGGTTGACTGGATCATTGACACAAGGCTTGCCATTTTTCGTTTGCCGCCACTGTGTCTGTCAAAAACTGCCTGTCGTTCTTGGCCAACCATGCCAGCGTTTCCTCACTGAAATATAACGGCGAGGCGATGTCGCAGTAATTACTGACCACTATCTTTCCGCACCCACTGACTGGCGCGATCAACAAAAGCAGTGTCATCAAGTGAGCGTATTTCATCTTCCACATCCTTCGCAGTCTTCACTGCATCCAGCCTAGCCTCGTTGGCGTCGGCTTTGACGGCATCGGCCCCGTCGCGTCTTCCGCTCCAGTAAATGCCGAGCAACGCCAGAACGAAAGCAACTACGCCAATGGCGTATAGTTTCAGCTTTGCGAACACGGCTCAACGCCACCCAGCGGCAAACGCTTTCAGCCGCTCACGCATGATAAACAGCGCCAGCAGCGCGATCAGGATGCAGCCGACCAGCGCCACCACTTGGGCAGTCCCTGAGAGCGCATTTAACGCCCCTACAGCGCCACCTACAGCCGATGCACCCTGAACGACAGACGCCTGAACAGTGCGGCTTTGTGCGGGCGTAGAACGGCTCTGAGCGCCAACTACGCCGCTGATCTCAGCGGCAGGCTTGCGCGCATACCAAGCAGGGGCGTTAAAGCACGGGCAGGCCTTGGCGGCCCACTGATTATGACCGCTGATCTTGGTGATGGTCGGATACTCACGCTTCAAGCCAGCAATCAGCGTGCGCAGCGCATTGGCCTGTGCCTGCGTAAAGTTGTCTTCAAATTTATCGTTTGCCGTGCCGCCCTTGCCACCGATCAAGCATACCCCGACACTGTTGGCATTGTGGCCCTTGGTGTGCGCACCGACTTTCTCAATCGGCCTGCCCAGCGCAATCGTGCCATCACGGTCGATGATGTGAGAGTAGCCGATGTCAGACCAGCCGCGTTCTTTGACATGCCAGCGGCGGATTTCGTTGACCTTGTCTTGAGTTGTCGCGCCCGGCAGCCAGTTCGGCGGCGTTGCAGCGCAGTGGATGATGATTTCGTCTAGGTGTCTCATTACCACTTCCCTTGAGATTTCCCGATAAAGTATATCACAAAGGCCAACCCAGCAAAACCGCACAGCACAATCACCGCCGTGACAAACCAAAAGATCAAAGCGTCTTTGATTTCTTCTTTGCGGTATTGGTTTTTCTGACGCTCGGCTTTTACTTTGCGAAGCGTGTCTTTGTATTCGTCCAGACCTTTTTGGCCGTAAGTGTAGCTAATCAACGTCTCAACATCGCGGCGCATCTGCTGCAACTTCTTCTGCGCAGCAAATATCTGGACGGCCTCTTCTTCAGCCGACCCAGTGAGCGTTTTCCAGATTGTCGGTGATTTAGCCTTTTCGGCAGCACGATTAACGTCAGACACAGCGCCAGCAAACTTTGCCAGCGCGCCGCCAATCTCTTGTCCATCGTTAAGTAGTTTCTTGATCTGCCCGACAGCCGCTGTCGCTACAGACAAGGCTGTAATCGGGTCAATCATGTCAGCCTCTCATCTTCAGCGCAAAATACGCCACCACAGAAGATGCAATGATCCAAAACAGGCGCTCAGCAAACCGCAGCATCTGGCCGTTGGTGCTGGTAGACTTTTCAAGGTGGCCGACGCGCTTGCCGATTTCACGCTGTGTTTCGTCATAGCTATCCATACGCTTGAACAGCGTAATCATGCGCTCTTCCATGCGAGCCAACGAAACTACAGCATCAGACAGCGTGTCCAACTTCTTCTCAATGCGCTCAAGTCGCTGATCTTCGGCCATCTATTACGCGCCCTGCATGTAGATTTTCAAGTTGCGCAATAATACCACGCAACAGCGCAACAAACAAACCGCTTGCGCACCCATCGGAATGCGTGTTAACAATCCGTTACCAATGGAGGAACACATGGCAGACGAACTCAAGCAAATCGGGCCGCGCATCCGCGACGATGTCTACCAAGCCCTTGTGCTATACAGCACAAAGACGCGGCAAAGCCAGTCGGTGATTGTCGAGCAGGCGCTGGTAAACGTGTTGCGGGAGGCTGGCTATGACATCCAAGATTACTATCGGCATTGATTGCGGATACCGCACAGGAGGCGTGGCTCTGATCGGCGACGACTGGGCCGAGGTTCACGACCTGCCAGTATACGACGAGGGCGGCGTTGACGTGATCTCGCTGATGGACATCATCACCAGCGTCGATGACGTCGACCACATCTACATCGAGCGCCAGCAGGCGATGCCAAAGCAGGGCGTGGTCTCCATGTTCAAGCTGGGACTCGCATACGGCCAGATCATGGCGACAGCGTATCTGAGCCGCACGCCGTTCACGACGGTGACGCCGGTGACGTGGAAGCGCAGCATGAACCTGCCGAAGGACAAGGACGCCGCGCGGCGCATGGCGCAGCAGTGGTTCCCAGATCTGGCGCTGCAACTGAAACGCAAGAAAGACGAACACCGCGCGGAGGCACTGCTGATCGCGCTATATGGAAGAGGGAAAGCATGACCATCAACTACGCAATGAGCAACGAGGAATACCACCTTGACCCGTCGCTGTCGGCGTCCGGCGCCAAGACGATCGCGCTGCAGTCGCTGGCGCATTACAAATACGCCGAGCGCAAGGCGTCGACCGCATTCGATGTAGGCACGGCCACGCACACGCTGATCCTTGAGCCGCACTTGGCCAACACCGTGTGGTGCGGCCCAGAGACGCGCCGCGGCAAGGAGTGGTCTGAACGCAAGACCGAGGCAGAGGCCAACGGCGCACTGCTGCTGACCGAGGGCGACTATCACACCTCCGTCCGCATGGCCGAGGCGGTGCGATCAAACGCCGCGGCGGCTGAGCTGTTGGGCGGCGACCTCGTGGTCGAGGCCAGCGTGTTCGGACACGACAGCATCTACGGCGTCGACGTGCGCTGCCGCCCGGACGGATGGCGCAAGGACATCGCAGCCATTGTGGATGTAAAGACGACGATCGACCCGTCGCCGCAGGGCTTCGCAAAAGCCGTGGCCAACTTTGGCTACCACATCCAAGATCAATTCTACCGCCGCACGATGATGCTCAACGGTTTCGAGATTGACCGTTTCATCTTCATCGCTGTTGGTAAGGAGGCGCCGCACCCTGTCGGCGTCTACGAACTCGACTGGCGCTCTCTCGAGGAGGGTAATGCGGCGGTCAAGTATGCGCTTGAGCAATTTGCTCACGCGCAAAAGACGGGCGAGTGGGGCTACGGGTATGGAGACCTTCAGACACTCCAGATCCCGCCCTACTCGTTCAAATTCACTAAGGCGACATAGTCAGGAGACACACATGCCTATCACTTTCGGAAGCAACAACGACGCAGGCGCTGGCCTGTTCATCCGCGCAAACCTGCCACAGAACCGCTGGTGGACCAAGACCGAGAACGGCGAGGAGCCGATCGACATGGATCGCGGTTTCGCCATCGACATCAAAAACGTCGTATTCGGCTGGCTGCACATCGACATCGGTGTGCGCGACTGGCAGCCGTGGCCGTCGCCGTCTCAGCAGATCCCAAAGCCGAGCGACAGCCACAAGAACGGCTTTGAGGTGGATTGCTGGCTGGCGGACGGCCGCAAGGCGCAGTTCAGCGGCAACTCGTATGGCTTGGGGCAGTTCATCGCCAAGCTGTATAACCAAGCCGAAACTATGCCAGAGTTTGCTATGGGCAAGGTGCCGGTGATCCAGATCACCAGCAGCAAGCCTATTGTCGTGGGCAAGGGCACGTCATACGATGTGGGCTTCGTAATCCGCACATGGATTAACCGCCCCGCCGATGGCGCCGCCCCGGCGCAGCCAGCACCCGTAGCGGCACCGCAGCCTGCGCCCGCACCCGCACAAGCACCAGCTGCAGGAGGCACAGACTTCGGCTTCTAAGCCACACGGGCGCTCCGCGATGTGGGGCGCCCGCCACATTTAACTTGGGATGAACAAATGTCTGAAGCATATTTCCACAGGGTGCGAGAGAACGTCGCCGCAGACGTCATGCACGCTGGCAAGGGTGGGCGCAACGAAACGCTAAACAAGGCAGCATTCACGCTCGGGCGGCATGCCCACTTGGCTCCGGCGCAGCTTGATGCCGCCATCATCGAATTACACGCGGCCGCGCGGCAGGCGGGCCTCAACGACATCGAGATCAAGTCAACAATCGGCAGCGGATTAAAGCGCGGCGGCGAGAACCCAAAGGTGCTGGAGAACTCGGACGCGGTGCCATACACGCCGAGCGAGTTCGACCGCCTCATCACGCGGCTCGCTGCCAAGGATCTGCTGGCCAAGGACGACGAGACGCGCGACGAGAAGATACGCAAGGCGCGCGAGACGTGGGATCGCAGCGTGCCGATCACACGCGAAAACATGGACGCGGTGCGCCCGGCGCTGCTGTATCTGAACAGCCGCAGCCTGCGCGCCAGCACGGCGTCGGAGATCGCGCGGTTCAGCCCCAACGTATATGACGGGCCGGCGATCATCTTCCCAGCCGTCAACGAGCAGGGCGAGGTGCAAGGCATCCAGAGCGTGCTGCTGACAAACGACGGCAAGAAACGCGAACACAACGGCATCAGCAAATACTCGCGCGGCGCGCTGGTGGGCAACGTCATGCGCATCGGCAACGCCGGACCGATCATCATGGTCGAGGGGCCAGAGGACGCGCTGAGCCTTCGCCAAGCGGTGCATGGCCACGCAGAGGCGACCATCGTCTGCACATTCGGCAAGTCCGGCATGCAGACATACAACGTGCCGCGCGCATCCGACGTGACGATCTGCGCAGATCCAGATCTGGACGTGGACGCGGTGGCCGATGTCCTGCGCGGCGACGGGTCGACGTCGGTCAGCGTGGTGCGCTTCGACAGGCTCGGCGTGGAGAACGTCAAGGATGCCAACGACTATCTGAAAGAGGCCGGCGAGGACAAGCTGCGCGAGGCGCTCAGCCAAGCCAGACCCGTGGACGAGGTGCGCCAGCAGGAGATCAGCGAGGCGCGGCAGTGGCCGACGCCGTTTGAGTGGATCGACCCGGCGTCGATACCGAAGCGGCGCTGGATCTACGGCACGCACTACGTGCGATCGTATGTCAGCGTGCTTGCGTCGGCTGGCGGCGCGGGCAAGACGTCGCTGCAAACCGTGGAGGCGCTCAGCATTGTCACGGGGCGCGAGCTGCTCAGGGAGCCAGTGAAAGAGCAGTGCAACGTGTGGATGGTGAACCTCGAAGACCCGATGGAGGAGATGCAGCGTCGCCTCATGGCGGCGTGCATGTATTACAACGTCAAGCCGGACGAGATCCGCGGGCGGCTGTTCCTCGACGCGGGCCGCGACATGCAGATCAAGTTCGCGGCGCAGGGGCGTGACGGCATCAGCATCGACGACGAGCTGGTCGACTACATGATTGACAAGGTCAAGCAAAACAACATCGGCCTCGTGTTCATTGACCCGTGGGTTGGCGCCAACGAGATCAGCGAGAACGACAACGTCGCCATGAACGCAGCCGTCGCGGCGGTGCGCCGCGTTGCAGACGAGACCGACGCGGCCATCGTGCTGGTGCATCACATCCGCAAGGCCAACGGCGAGGAAGCCACGGTGGACCACATCCGCGGCGCGGGGTCGCTGATCGGGGCGGCGCGCGCGGCGCGGGTCATCAACAAGGTGTCGCCGGATGACGTGATGAAGCTGGGCGTGAGCGAGACGGAGGCGCAGGGCGTGTTTCGCGTGGACGATGCCAAGGCGAACTTGGCGCCGCCGGCAGCGCAGGCGACTTACAGGCGCATGGTCGGGTATCAGTTGCCAAACGGCGAATACGTGGGCGTGGCGACGGAGTTCAAGATGCCGGACCTGTTCGACGGCATCACGGCCAAAGATGCGCGCAAGGTGCAGAAACTTGTCGGCGAGGCGGCGCAGGGCGACGACCCGTTCCGCCAGAACGTGCAGGCGAGGCAGTGGGTGGGCCATTGCGTCGCGGAGGTGCTGGGGCTGGACCTCAGCGAAAAGCAGGGCAAAGCCAAGACGAAGGCGATCATCAAGACGTGGGTCGAGAAGGACGTGCTGCGCAATGACGTGTGGCCGAGTAAGAGTGACGGCCGCGACGTGCCAGTCGTGGTCGTGGGCAAGTGGATAACTGCAGAGGAGGCGGGGCTGTGAGCAGGCCATACTACGAGACGCAAGCGGATCGTGACAACGAGCAGGCATTGGCGCGCATCGTCGAGCAGCATTACCGCTGCCAGCTGACCAAAATGCCGATAAAGCTGCAGCTCGACTACATGGCAACCAGAGACGGGAAGGCCGTGGCATTCGTGGAGATGCGGCACAGGCGCAACTCAATGCACGCCTTCCCGACATACATGGTCGGCCTGCACAAGTGCCTCATGGCCAAGCAGCTGACGCTGGTGACGGGGCTGCCTTCGATGCTCGCCGTCCGGTGGACTGATGCCGTCGGGATAACTAAGCTGCCGCCAGACGAAATGGACGTGCAGCTGGGTGGCACGGTGAGGCGTGGCGACGCGCAAGACATCGAGCCGATGGTGTATTTTGACGTGGCCAAGTTTCGTGTGCTGGAGGTGCCGAGTGCAACATGACGACGGGGAGGGCGTGCCGATGGATGACTTGCGGCTGGTGGGCCAGATCATGTGGAGCGATGAGGGCGACGAGGCGTTCATCAGCTGGTCTCCGGAATTCTCGCTGGCGAAGGCCGAGGTGACGCTGGAGCGTTACGCCGCGCTGTCGAAGATGCTTGTCGACGTGCTGTGGGAAATCGACATGGCCATGGAGCTGCTGGACGGGGTGCTTAATCCGACGCTGCAGGGTAGCGACGAGGTGCATTGATGTGTGAACAATGTGTTAACCGCACCACGAAAAACAAGGTGCGGAGGACTGCCGAAGGTGCGGAAATATTCCGTAAAACCGCTCTCCGCACCGCACCCTCTATAGGGGTGCGGGGTGCGGTGCGGAATTAGCGCGGACTGCTGGATGTGCGGTCTCAAGGTGCGGTTAGCAGAGTGTTAACATAGCTGGCGAAGTGGAGTTATATCATGGCCAAGGGAATGGCGAAGAAGAGGATGACGAAGAGCGAGGCGATGCGCAAGGGCGGGCCGCTTGGCGAGGAGGGCGAGAAGATCTCGGCGAACGTGTGGGGTCAGCTGGCTCCGCTCGATCGTGTGGCGCGGGAGAAGATGGCGAGGTGGGGTGACACGTTGCCGTCTCTGGTGCCGCCTGATCTCGCTGGCCGCTTTGAGGCGGCATACGACGCGCTGCGGGTGTTCGTGGAGGCGAACGACGCGCCGAAGGTTCACGAGATAGCGGGGCAGCTGATGCGCGCGTGGGACGTGCTGGAGAAGGCGGCGCTGGACGCTGGACATAAGCCGCTGCCGCCGCATGCGTATTGCGTGGACACTGGTGACGGGATCGTGTGCTTCGCGCTGACGGGTGCGGTGGAGATCAGGCAGGCGCATCCAGAGTGGGCGGTGTATAGCTTCGAGGACGCCGCGTGCGTGCTGAAGCGTGATTTCAGTGAGAACTTTCTCAAGGAAGCCTTCGCGGCGTTTCCGAGTGCGAAAGTGACCAAGGTGATCGGGGGCGAGGATTATGTTAATCTGGACCTCGGTGGAGACGACATTCCGTTTTGAGAGGATAGACGATGAAGCGTGGAGACTTTTTAGAGGAGGCGTTCAGGTGCATCACGGTTGACCGTGCGGCGACACATGGAGGCGCGGAGGACAGCTTCGGCGCCATAGCGAGCATGTGGTCAACGTATCTCGGTGCGACCGTGACGGCGCAGGACGTGTGCATGATGATGACGCTGCTCAAGGTGGTGCGTTACAAGAACACGCCGGGTCACGCAGATCACGCGGTGGACATCTGCGGCTACGCGGCGATCGCTGGTGAACTTGGCCAAGGAGGCAACGATGGGTGAGATAGGCAACGCAAAGCTGGCTGCTCTGGATCAGGCAGGCGAGGAGGAGCTGTTCGAGAAGCTGACGACAGGCACGAGCGTGACGGACTTGATCCGCGAACACAACGTGGGATGGAAGCTGTGGTATCGCTGGCTCGATAGCGCTCAGGGGCGCAGGCAGCGCTATCAGGAGGCGCTGGACATGGCGGGGCATTTCTACGCTGCACGGGCTGTGCAGACCGCTCAGCAGGCTGACGTTGGCTCTGTGAACGTGGCGAGGCTGCAAGTGGATACGGACAAGTGGTATGCGGCTAAGCTGAACCAGCAATACGATACGCGTCAGCGAGACGTGGCCGTGAACATCAGCGTGACCGATCTGCACGCGCAGGCGGCGGCACTGCTGGCGAGTGTGCAAGTGAACGACGACGTGATCGAGGGCGAGTGGAGCGAGAGCGAGGATGACGTGTGAGAGGCGAAATCGCGCACCGATGCAGCGATGCGCAGACGCGTGCGCGCGTGCCATATCTTTACCACTTGGTCAAGATTTGACCGTTTGGTCAAGTTTTCGTGGGGTATCATGATACCACTCTGCAGCGCAGCACGAACACAAGATGTAGTGTTGGACCGTTTCAAAGCGGTCCAAAAAGCGGTCCCGCAAAACGGTCCCGACGCTAAGACGTTGAAAAGCAAGCATGTTTTCGCGTGGTTTGGTTCCTCTTGGGGGCACCAAACCGGTCCCGACGCCGCAGATGCTGAACATGTTAAGCATTTTCGCCAAAAAGCGCCCAATCGCGGTTTCGGAGGTCGCGTTTGGACCCCCCCTTCGACAGATCGACGCCGGTGCAAATGCAATGACCTCCCCACGCATCCCCACCCCCACACCCCCCGCCCCCTGTTAACGGAGATTTAACATGCCCCCGCAAAAAAATTTAGCGCAGCAAGAGAACCCCTTTGTCACGTTGATGCGCCGCTACCGCAACGACCCCGTGGCCTTCGCCGAGGAGGTTATCGGCATCACGCCTGACGAGTGGCAAGTTGAGCTGCTGGACGCCGTCGCCGCCCCCGCGATCAGGCGCATCAGCGTTCGCTCTGGCCACGGCGTCGGCAAGTCCACTGCGGTTGCCATGGCTGCGATCTGGCACGTCCTGATGCGCGTGCCGAGCAAGACGGTGGTCACGGCCCCCACGTCCGCGCAGCTGTTTGACGCGTGTTTCGCCGAGATGAAGAACGTGGCCAAGCGGCTCAAGCCCCCGTTCAACGACCTCCTCGAGGTCAAGTCTGACCGCATTGAGTTGAAAAGCAGCCCAGAAAGCACGTTTATTTCGGTGCGGACGTCGCGCGCCGAGCAGCCGGAGGCGCTGGCGGGCGTTCACAGCGAGAACGTGCTGCTGATTGCGGATGAGGCGTCGGGCGTGCCGAACGCGGTGTTCGAGGCCGCGTCCGGCTCGATGTCTGGCCACAATGCCACGACGGTGCTGACCGGCAACCCCACGCGTAACACGGGCTTCTTTTACGACACGCACAACAGGCTCAAGTCTGACTGGTATACGATGCACGTTTCCTGCGTCACCAGCCCCCGCGTCGCCGACGATTTCGTCGAGGACATGAAGAAGCGCTACGGCGAGGACAGCCCCGCGTATCATGTGCGCGTCCTTGGCAACTTTCCCCCGTCTGAAGAGGACACGGTTATTCCGGTGGCCTTGATTCAGCATGCCATGGCCAACACGATCAAGATCCACGAGGATACGGCCGCCGTGTGGGGTTTGGACGTGGCCCGGCAGGGCGGCGACAGCAGCGTGCTGGCGAAGCGGCAGGGGCCAGTGATCCACCCCGTCACGGTGTGGCGTAACCTCGACCTCATGCAGCTGACGGGCGCCGTGAAGGCGGAATACGACGCCATGCCGCCGTCCAAGCGCCCCAGCGAGATCATCGTGGACAGTAACGGCTTTGGCGCTGGCGTCTTGGACCGCCTGCGCGAGCTGGGCTTGCCGGCGCGCGGCTTGAACGTGTCGGAGCGCGCCATGGCGAAGGACACGTATCTCAACTTGCGCGCGGAGCTGTGGTTCAAGTGCAAGGCGTGGCTCGAGGGCATGGACGTGTCTTTGCCGCGTGACGACGCCCTGTGGGCCGAGCTGGCGGCGCCACGGTATTTCTTCACCAGCGCGGGGAAGCTGCAGGTGGAGAGTAAGGAGGCGATGAAGAAGCGCGGCGTCGCCTCGCCAGACCGCGCCGATGCGGTGTGCCTGACCTTGGCCAACGACCACACGACGATGGCATACGGCGTGTCGGCCAGCGGCGGATGGCAGAAGCCGCTGCGTCGTGGAATACGTGGGATTGTGTGAAAGTTTTGCGGCGCGAAAGTGGCCTTTGCCGCACCTGTTACGCCTTCACAGGCGTAAAACAGGGGTGCGGTAAAGTCAACCCCCTCTGTAGCGTGGTGCGGCGACTTTGTTTTACCGCACATGGCGTAGTGCGATATTTCGTGCTAAATTTGGCACAAGGTCGGCGCTTCCCACATCCGCTGGCCCAGAGCAGCGCTCCCCCGTGGCGTGTTTTCCTCCTCCCCGCGCCACGGGGTTTTGCATTACGGTGTTTTTACTGTATTATGTGCGTGAGTTATTTGGAGGCGACGCATGCCGTTGAAAAGTGGTTACGGTAAGAAGACCGTATCGGCGAACATCCGTTCCGAGATGAAGGCTGGCAAGCCGCAGAAGCAGGCCGTCGCCATCGCGCTGTCCAAGGCGGCCAAGTCAAAACGAAAGAAAGCGAAGAAGTGATGGCGAGATCAACCGCAGACAAGGCGAAGGCCGCGGTGAAGCGTGCGGGCGTTGCGGGCGTTAATAAGCCCAAGCGCACCCCGTCGCACCCGACCAAGAGCCACGTCGTGGTCGCGAAGAGCGGTGATCAGGTTAGGACGATACGCTTTGGCCAGCAGGGCGTGAAGGGCGCGGGATCTGCGCCCAAGACCGAAGCCGAGAAGAAGCGCCGCGCATCGTTTAAGGCGCGCCACGCGCAGAACATCGCCAAGGGCAAGATGTCGGCGGCATATTGGGCGAATAAGGAGAAGTGGTGATGGCGACGGCCGAGCAACTACGCCGGGCGCGTGAGCGCCAGAGCATCTTCAGCGGCATCTACGACGCCGCCCGCCAGAATGCGGCTGAGCTGCAGGCGCAGGGGCGCCGCCCAGTGTGGGGCGGTTTGCTGTCAAAGGAGCCTGTCCGCGGCACCGATACCGTGCGCTGGGAGGGCAACGTCGCCGGCTTGCTCGAGCCTATGGTCCGTGCGATTGACGCGCCTGTATCGGCCATGCGTGGGCTGCTGCCGCAGGAAGACATCCCCATGGAGGCCATGGGAACGGCTGGCTTGGCTGCTACAGGTGCGCTTGGCACTACGGCGAAAAGCGCGGCGACATACGATCCTAGCACTGTAAGAATTTTTGCCGGCGCAAACGCAAAAACTGCTGATTTAGACGCCCTTAAAAAGGCGCGTGCACTTTCAGCCAGACTAAGGTCGCCTCAAGAAATTTGGGATGAAACTGGATGGTTTAAGGGGGCTGACGGAAAATGGCGCTTTGAGATTGATGACAGTAAAGCGATTTTGCGCCAGAAAGCTGCTGACGCGCTTAACTACGGCGGTCCAGAGTATCAAACAAATTACTCTGGCGGCCTTTTGCACCAGCAGCTGCTTGGCGGCCATTACAGGGGGCAAGAATTGCCTGCGGCATATCCAAACATGTTTGGTGACATGGATTTTTCGCAGCGGCCAAGGCAAAGCGGTTCGTTTGATCTTGATACTGGGCAGATACGTGTTTCGTCACCTGACGCGAGTGAGGGATTGCCTGTTGCGCTTCACGAGCTGCAGCATGCCGTTCAGGCGCAAGAGGGCTTTGCGCCCGGCTCCAACCCTAGCTTTGAGTTAAATGAACTCTTAACTTCTCGCATGAATGAAACGCGCAGAATTTCAAATGAAATTGACAAGAAGCAAGCTGAACTTGGTTTGTCTGGATACAGGCCAAAGCACCCAGAACTTGAGCCGCTTTATGCAGAATATGATAGGGCTGTAAATCGAGCCATATCTGACGAAGAAGCCTACCAGCAATACATTAGAACTGCTGGCGAGGTGGAGGCAAACAATGTGATGAAGCGTCGAACAATGACCGCTGAGCAGCGCCGCGCCACGCCTCCTTGGGAGACGCAAGATTTCCCATATGATGAGCAAATTGTAAGGACGCGAGAAGCACGTCGCGGCCTATTGGACTGACAGGAGCCACAATAATGGCAGGCATACTCGACAAAATGGCGTTTTTCGATGCCATCCAGCGCGCAGAGAGCAGCGTCGACCCGTATACCACGAGCGAGACCAAGCCGCTGTCGCAGCTGCGCGGGAACAAGAAGGGCGCGATCGGGCCGATGCAGGTGAAGGCGCCCACGGCGGCCGACCCCGGCTACGGCGTGCCTAACATCTTCGAGATCGCCCGCGGCTTTGGCTTTGACGTCGCCAACGAGGACATCGACACCGCGCGCATGCTGCTGCAAGACCCCGAGGTCAACCGCGCCTTTGGCGAAGCGTATCTCGAGGGCATGCTCGGCAAGTTTGGCAACATGGACGAGGCCGCCGCTGCCTACAACTGGGGGCCGGGCGAGAAGGGCATGGGCGGCGGCGCCGCAGGCATGCCGCAGGAGACCCGCGAATACGTGTCGAAAGTGCGCCAGTTTTACAATCAGGCGACTGGGCAGACGATGCCTGTAAACATCAGCCCGCGCCCCAAAATGCGCCCCAAAGGACTGCTTGACCAATGAAAAACGAGATCAGCGATATGATTGAGGACATCGAGGAGCAGTTCCTCGACGTCATGGATGAGGACGAGCTGCAGGGCATCGTCGGCAAAGAGATCGACGACGCCATCGATTTCATCGACAACTGGATCTCGCCAGTGCGCGCCACGGCGACGCAATACTACCGCGGCGAGCCGTTTGGCGACGAAGAAGAGGGCCGCAGCCAAGTTGTCAGCATGGACGTGCGCGACACCGTGCAGGCGATCATGCCGTCGCTGATGCGCATCTTCCACGGCTCGGAGCGCACCGTCGAGTTCGCTCCCAACGGCCCCGAAGATGTGGCGGCCGCGGAGCAGGCCACGGCATACGTGAATTTCATTATGAACCGCGACAACGACGGCTTCTTGGTCACGCATTCGGCGTTCAAGGATGCGCTCGTTCGCAAGGTCGGCGTCATCAAGGCTTACTGGGACGACCAGACCAAGTTCGAGACGCATGACCTGTCCGGCATCGACGACGCCGGCTTGGCCGCGATTGCCGCTGACCCCGCCGCCGAGATCGAGGTGGTGGCGTCCGAGGCGATGGGCGAGCCGCAGATTGACCCGATGACTGGCCAACTGATCCCGCCGCCGATGGTCCACAGCATCCGCGTGACTTACGTGCATCCAGATGGCCGCGTGAAGATCGAGGCCGTGCCGCCAGAGGAGTTCCTGATCTCGCGCGAAGCCAAGTCGGTTGACGAGGCCGACTTTGTCGCGCACCGCCGTATTGTTACGGTATCCGAGCTGGTGGCGATGGGCTACGAATACGACGACGTGGCCGACTTGTCCTCGGCCCACGACGACATGAACACCAACGTGGAACGCTACACGCGGAACAGCGCGCTAACCAACGAGATGAACGAGCGCAACGACCCCGCGATGAAGAAGGTGCTTTACGTCGAGAGCTACATCCGCGTGGACTACGACAACGACGGCATCGCGGAGCTGCGCAAGATCTGCACCGCCGGCGACGGCAAAAAGATCCTCGCCAACGAGCCGTGCGCCGTGGCACCGTTTGCCACGTTCTGCCCCGATCCCGAGCCGCACGATTTCTTCGGCATGAGTGTCGCCGACACCGTGGCCGACATTCAGCGCATCAAATCTTCGATCATGCGCAACACACTGGACAGCTTGGCCATGTCGATCCACCCCCGCGTCGCTATCGTCGAGGGCATGGTTAATGTCGACGACGTGATGAACACCGAGACAGGCGCCATCATCCGCCAGCGCGCGGCGGGCCAAGTGCAGCCGATGACCATGCCTTTCGTTGGCCAGCAGGCATTTCCGGTGCTGCAATACATGGACGAGGTCAAAGAGGCCCGCACAGGCATCTCCAAGGCGTCTGCGGGCTTGGATGCTGGCGCACTACAGTCAAGCACCGCATCGGCCGTGCAGGCCACTGTGAGCGCCGCTCAGCAGCACATCGAGCTGATCGCGCGCATCTTTGCCGAGACCGGCATGAAGCGCCTGTATAAGCTGATCCTTGACATCGTGACGACGCATCAGGACCGCGAGCGCATGGTGCGCCTGTCGAACGCCTTTGTGCCGATCGACCCGCGCGTCTGGAACACGAACATGGACGTCGTGATCAACGTGGCGCTGGGCCGCGGCACCGATCAGGAGCGCATGATGATGCTGCGCCAGATCGGCGAGATGCAGAAAGAGGCCATGTCGACCATGGGTCAGCAGAACCCGCTGACCGACATGTCGAAGCTGGCGAACACGCTGAAGGCAATGACCGAGCTGGCTGGCTTCAAGGATGCGTCGCAATTCTGGAACGACCCAGCGCAGTTCCAGCCGCCGCCTGACGCTAACAAGCCGGACATCAACGAGCAGCTGATCCAAGTGCAGATCCAGCAGATCCAAGCCGACATCCAGAAGAAGGCGGCCGAGCTGCAACTTGAACTGCAGAAGGCGCAGATGATTGACGACCGCGAGCGCGAC
>Ga0070754_10002056_pt1 | contig 15230 bp, 35 predicted proteins | sample VirMetDEL_Sep_01_FD_75181 | JGI IMG/M metagenome (GOLD analysis project Ga0070754, IMG submission 75181) | Aqueous microbial communities from the Delaware River and Bay under freshwater to marine salinity gradient to study organic matter... | ecosystem: Environmental > Aquatic > Marine >... | reverse complement strand
AGTGGTTTACCTTTTGCCATATTAAACTATATACCTTGTATCTACGTTAATTTCTGTTTGCCATTGACTTGTTGTGTCAGGGTCTATTGCACAACCGTATCTAAATGCATCAGCACCATGTGATGCCCAGTTGTGTAGGGGTTTATTCTTAAATGTTTGCATTTTATCATCAAAATCTTTGCGGTATTGTCGCAAACAATCAATACCATATTTACAGCGGTTTTTATCAAACCAACATTTATCTAATGTATTTCTAACCGCTTCAATACCATGTTGTATTTCTAGCTTTGGACATACATCAAAATTAATACCTAATTCATACGCTACTTCTAGTCGTGATTTACCTGTACCTAATTCTCTAGCTACAATATCGTGTGGTGCTACGTGTCGACTATAGTTGTAGCCTTTATCTTCTAATACTTGTGCATAATGTGCTAAAGATTCACCTGATGTTTCATAGTAATCAATCAGATGTATCTCATTACCAGTGCGTTGTGCAAACCAGATAGAGGTTGAATCACCTATACCTAAATCCCACCACGTTTCGACACCGATAGAGTCATCATAATCTACATCAACGATGCGATTTTCTTTTTCAGCTTTTTGTATTTGCTTGCCATAATAGGCACCACTGACTGCAGCTTGGAAACTACATTCATACTCTTGCTCATATTGATCTTCTGGCATAGTAGCTCTAGCAGATTCAAGTTCTTGAGCATCGATAATTTCTGTTTCACTTGCTCGATATAATTGTGCATACCAATCCTTTCCTGTTCGTTTTGCAAAGTCGTAAACATCCCAGAACTGATTATGGCCCATAGGAGTTCCAATAAATATAACGTAACCTAACTTGTCACTAACCGCAGGTCTAACTACTTCAGTCCAAGTACGAGGTGACATTAAAGCAAACTCATCCATACATACACCGTCGAAGCCTAAACCTCTAAGTGCATCTGGATTGTCCGAACCGAAGATTTGAATTCGTGATCCATTCCATAGATCAACCTTCAGCTCAGTTTCATGTCGTTTACCACCGAGTTTCATTAAGGGTTCTGTATATTCTTTTAAATAGTCGTAAGCGACTGCTTTACCCTGGCGATAGGTCGGTGCTATATACGCCAATCTTGCATTTGGTATCTCACATGCAGTCATAATTAAATGATTGATTGCGAATACCGTCTTGCCAAACCGCCTATGACAGCAGATGACATTAAATCTTTTTAGATCGTTGTGGATCTTTTCTTGTAGTGGTCTTGGTTCGTAAGGTATTTCTAATTCCATTACTTACGTTTATTCCAACGTTTTTTCCAAATCCAACTTTGTAGTTTAGCTAATAAGCGTTCAAACATATTGAGTAATTTATTCACTAAAAATATCCATAATACTTTTAGCTTTTTTAATTCTTTTATTTATTTGTTTAGAGCTTTGATCTTTTGGTCTTTCAAATTTTGTCATAAATATTTCTGTTGCTGTATCTACATCAGCATCAAACGCTTCTCGTATTTTTTTAGCATTACCTTGACCAACTATGTTTTGTTTATTACCAAATACGTTTTCCATTACATAATCAATTTGTGCATTAGCTGAATCTTTTAGTTTGTTTTCATTTAAAAACTTATCGTATTCTTTTCTTTGTATACCTTCAAATTGAAAAAGTCCATACCCTGGCCCTTTATTTTGTTGTTGCATAAAATCAAAGCTACCGCCTGTTTCTACGTCTATATTACCCATGATTGCAGCTACAGAGTTTTTATTTAATCTATCATCGCTATTTAAAATAGCATAAACTTGTTCCATGTTAGAAGGTGTAGTATCATTAACTAATAAACCTTGATTAGGTTTAATCATTGGCATTATTTTACCAAGCAGACCCTCAATCACGTTTTTTTTTTCTCCAACCAATAGTAACAGCGACAGGCTTATCGTCATCACCACTAATAGTGCTGTTAACCGAAGATAATCTTGAGTGTACATACGGTGCTGCTTTCTCTGCTGCCCACATCTTCTTTTCAGGGCTAGTTTTTTTAGTATTAAGTATGTTTAACATATAAGTAAGTGGAGTTACAGTACCCTTGTTAAGCATTTTCTCTAAGCGTTCTGCTTTTGTTCCAGCTTTTACGCCTTTAGGTCTACCAGACCCTGGTCTTTTACCGCCATGTGCCATATTTTATCCTTACCAAGCCTTACAGCTCCAATATTTAGCTGTTAATTTGCTTATTTTACCTTTATCGCACCCATGTCTAGCACGAAATGATTTCCGTCTAGCAGGTATGCTCTTTTTTATGCTCATATTTGGGTCACCAAACCTGACCAATCTTATTTTACTGCCTTCTTTAGCTAATACTGCAGACTTTTTAGACTTACCAGGGGTACGTTTAGGCTTATTGTAACCACTAAAGCGTTCTCCTCGATATGTTATAGGCATTATTTCTTCTTCTTAGCCGTCTTAGCAGCTCGTTTTAACGCCTTATCAGTAACCGTACCTTTGCCCTTTTTGCTAGTACCCTTCTTCTTGGCTTGGTTCATGTTATAGTATAAACCCTTTTTAACAGTCCTACCGTCTTTAGTTTTATGATAACCTTTTTTCATTACTTCTTCTTTTTCTTGTTTTTCTTCTTCTTAGGTGGTCTACCTACTTTAGATCCGTATGTTCCTTTACCCATTGGCATAATTGTATCTCCTGTTTAAATTGATTTTAAGGTACCTTACAGACGTAATTACTCTATAAGGGCTACTGGTACCATATTAAGGTTACCTGCTACGGTACGTCTCTCTCCAGCCCCTTCAAAGGGATATACACAGTGCTGACACCATGATGGAAACATAACGAGCTTACCCACGACTGGTTTAATCATACGTGAGAATGGTGGTCGTAACTCCTCTAAACCACGGGAGCTAGTCTGACCAAAGTGAAATTGTAAGAACCCATCAGCAATACCGCTAGAATCGATAAGATCACGGCTATTATACTCTGGTTGGTCGGTAATCTGTTCGGGTATCTTAGTCCAGGTGCTAAAGGATAAGCCCATAATCGTATCGGTACCATGATCGTGTATGGGATTGTAGTCTCGTTCATAAGAGTGAACTGACCATAAACTGTGGACATTGGGTAGCCGTTTTAAGGTATCAACGCCAATGGTTTTGCAAAACTGATTTAAATAGGACTGTGACATATTTGCCACAACTTGCGTAAAGGGTCTAATCAAGGGATCATCCGAGTCTATCTTTAGCTGCTCACCATGGGATATTTGACCCACCAGTTTATGTGAGAATGACTCACCACCCTTATTATGCCTAGCATCGAGGTATTTATTCAAACCCCCCACTATGGTGGGATCCAGTTGGGTTTCCAAAAACAGCACCGCAGGTGCTACACTAAATTTAAGTTCTAATTCCATATAATCCTTTTATATAAAACCCCCCCTATTAGTCAATACCCAATAGTGATTTAGTTTGGATGTGTCATATTATTATCACAACCCCCCTAGCGTCAGATGATGCTATGCCTTGCTTAAAACCCCGCCTTATTAGCTAATTGTAATAGTTATCTATAACAATAACTATAATATAGGTCAGCATTACTTACCTTATATCAGTTGATTTATATTATTAGTGCGATTAGATAATTATTATTCTTATAAATGGAATTGTTGAGGGAAAGTTGCACATATAAGCATTATCTAATGTGATCTAATCATAATAATTAAATGAAGTTAGGCCCGTTTATAATCTCTATAATATCTTAGTAATAGTTTATTAGTCTTATATAGTGAAAGAATACAAAGGAAATACATTCAAAGGCTATTTATCTAGTGTTTACGGGGAAAAATTACACCAATAAAGAACAGATCAAGAACAGCTGCCAATTAAGATTAAATTAATTTAATTTATTATATATTCTGACACATTTAGAACATAATCTATTGAAATAAACACAATAGTTTTAACAAAGGAGTATAAAATGGATCAACTAAATTTACAACAAATAGAAAAAATTACTATGTACTATCAAAATATAATTAATGAATGTGTAATGGCTCATTGTGATGAAGATATAAACAATCCTGGTTTTACAAGATCGGGAGAAGTTTTAAATCCTGGAGTAAAAAAAGACTTTCAAATATATGCAACCCTAACAATTCTTAAAAACTTATTAAACAACAAATAACAGAAAGAGTATAAACAATGGATAAACCATTTACAATAATAGATCAAATAGCACTAGCAACTTTTAAGCCTGAGTTGTTTAAAGATAAAGTGCAACTCAAGAAAGTACTAGAAATTAAACAATCTTTTATAGATACAATTTATGAAGATTATAAAAAAGAATTAACTAATAACAGAAAGAGTATAAAATGAATAATGAAATTTCAGAATATTTAAACGAATGTTTAACTTGTGATTACGTCAGTTATGAATGGTTGAAACATCCCATATCTAACGATTGTGTTTGTCCATCTTGTGAAAGTACTGATTATTATATAATTGATGAAGATAAATAGTCTTTAATTTATACCTGGTATTAATTGCCAGGTATGAGATACAGACAATAAAGTATCAAAACAAATAAAAGAAAGAGTATAATTATGAAGAAAACATTAATTGAAATCTCAGGCAATGTTGAAAGACACCACAACGGCAGTTTTACCATGTTCGGCAGTATAGAGGGTGATATGTTTAAACAAACTTACTACGATTATACACTGGCTGAAGCAAGAAAACTTTTTAAAATATCAATACAAGAAGAAAGTAAAAAATATTTTATAGGTCAATAGTCTTTAACTTATACCGTCAATCTATATTGGCGGTATTAGATACAGATTAAAAGTATCATAACAAATAAATAAGGAGTATAAAATGAAAAAATATAAAATAGTTTTAAGCTATGATGTTCAAAAAACTTTCTATGTAGAAGCTAAAGAAGAGGATGAAGCCTATGACAAAGCATACAATGGTGAAGGTTTAGTTATGAACGAAGATTGGGAATATCGAGATCAGATAGAAACTGAGGAGTTATAGAGTGAAACTACTTAATTCTAGACACAATTAGAACACAATTAATAAGTATAAATAAACAATAAACAAATAAATAAGGAGTATAAACTATGAAGAAAACATTTAATTTAGGAAAAATAGATTACTTAAACAATGGTAAAAAGAATTGCCCTGTTGAAATAGATTTAGATTTTGACGATAAAAGGCTTTCAATCTGCGGTACAGTATGGAATCACATTAAAAGTGATTGTTATACGGCTGGACAATGTTTAGACGATTTAAAAGAGTATTTTCCAAATGATAAAATATTTAATGAAATATATCTTTTATGGAAAAAATACCATTTAAACGATATGCAAGCAGGATCACCTGCCCAAATGCAATATTTAGATAGTTTAGCAGCAACGCCAGACAATTTAGAAAGTACTAATTTATATAAATCTTATGATTGGACTTGTGAGCAATTAAAGCAAGCTGATTTATTAGATGATAAATCATACTTTTATAATGGTAAGCCATATAGATATGGTTCGGCTTGGCTTAGTAAAATTGTACCTGATGAAGTAAAGCAACAGATTAAAGACTTAATCAATAATTAATTAAATAAAGGAGTATAAAAAATGCAAGATTATGACAAAGCTCAAGTAATAATCCATAAAAATATGGAGTATGAAAAGGAACAAATCCACGAGCAATTTAAGAGTATTAATGTACCTGTATATTTACATTTGAGATTATGTGAAACCATAGAACAGGCCATGTCTGTAGCCCCAAATAAAAAAGAGGCTGAAAAACTAGTATTAGACGCATTAAAAGACAGTTTAGCGAGGGTTAAAATATGACACAAACTTTTTTAATACTAGTAGCTATAATATTTGGCTTAATTGTCGTGGGCCTTTGTATTAGAGATATAATACGAGTATTTACGGACCATGATAAACAATGACTACGATAATAATATTAATCATATACGTAATTGGTGGGCTTTTAATAGCTTATAAACTTAATAAAAAAGGAGATAAAAAATGACTGAAGATAAAGCATTTCAAACAGCAGATAAAATTTACTGGGATTTATTAGACACACTTGGCGGTGATTTGTTTAATAAATGTGTAGTAAATGATCCTGAAACAGATGGAACTAAAAATACTGAGTTAGGATCAGAATTATTTGAAACAATACTAAGTACATTAACAGATGATGAAGATATAGAACTAACTTATAACCAAGAACACAAAGAAAGCGAGCAAGAATGATAAATAAACAAATGGTAGAATACTATTTAGACGAAGATTATAACAAATGGATTGCAAACGTAATAGTAGATATTTGCAATGATGAAAATGATATTATTCATTTAAAACAAGAAATATATAAAGCATGGCAAGACCATCTAGAAAGCAAGGTAAACAATGAGTGAAATGAAGCGATATTCAATCATAAGTGAACAGAATACCAAACTATTAATAACTTCACTTGATGAAAAATGGATAGATAAGACCATTGAAGAATGGAATAAACAACATAATAAGTTTTTATTGGAAACTATGGGTATAACTAGACCTATTGCCAATAGATATTCTAAACTGGAGGTTTAATATGGAATTAGTATATGTAATTGGTTCTAAAGATACTGGCGTGCCTTTTAAAATAGGCAAATCTAATAAAAAATCATTAAAAAATAGGCTACAATCTATACAGACAGGCAACCCAAACTCTTTAGAGATATTTTATCAATACCATAGTAAAAAAATTAACTCTTTAGTATTGGAAAAAACCATTAGAGATAAATTAATACAAAATCATGGTTTTAAACAACTTCATGGCGAATGGATTACTACAGATGCAGATAAACCTATTGAGAAAGTTGGTACATCAATACAAAGTATACTGAAAGATTTAGAATATAAACCTAAAGATGATCCAAATTATCATGCTTTAATTAAAAAAAGCGAATTACAACATAAGAAATACAATAGTGCAGTTAAAAAATATAACAAAAAAGCAGAGCAATTTGTTGAATTTTTAAATGATTTTTTATGTGAAAGAAAAGAAATAATTGCAATGAATAAAGGTTTAAATGATACATCTAATAAATTATTTACTTATCAAATTGATGAATCTGTACCTTATGAATGGAAATATAAAAGCACTTACGATAATTTTTTAGAATGGATACATTTATTTTATAAAATGTACAATAAGAGAGTTCTTTATAGTGGTATGAACCAACAAAGTTTTAATTATAAATTTGAAATAGACAATTTTTTTGACAAAAATATTATTATGTATATGGGTAGAGAAAATGATGGTATTGCAACAACAAAGTATACTTTCAACACTGATGATGAAGAAATTATAGCAGAAACACCATACAGAGATGAAGCTATGTGTACACTACGAATAGGCGAAAATAGAAAAATAGGTAAATGTTATTTAGATGATACAACATTAAATAGAAGATATAATATTAAAAATGATAATGTAGATTTATATGATACAATTAATTTCAATGTACCTAAAGAATTAACTTATCATCCTAAAGAAATTTATATAAGTTATAATAATGAAAAATCAAAAACTTATATTTTAAAGGAGTAAATATGAATAACGAACTAGCAAAAGACATACTACAAATGATAGAACATGCTCAAAATAATGTTGATAATGGTGGCTCATTTAGTCAATATGTCAAATTAATTGAGGGTATTAAAAACTTATGTACGGCAGAACAGAATAAAAATATAGTAAGTAAAAAAAATGGGTAAAAAAGGCTCTTGGGACAAAAAATATAAATCGACTTGCTTATATTGTTTTAAATCTTACATGCACATTAAAAAACCTGACCAATCAAAATACTGTTCAAGACAATGTGGTGATAATTTTAGGTATTTAGTCAATAGAGCTAAATCTATGCAAACTTCAAATTGTAAAATTTGCAATACAGAATTTACCCATAAAAATAGTAATGCTGTTTATTGCTCGCAAACATGTATCAATAAATCTAACTATGATAAGGAATATAAACGACTTATGAAAGCAAAAGGCAATTATAAATACAAATCATTTGTTTACAGGCCTGATGAACATCTAAATATTAATGCAGATCTAGCTGTAATAACTCAAGCAACAGGACTTAAAGAAAAAACTATTGTTGCACAATTAATTAACAAAGAAAGAAAGAGAATTGAAAAAAAATTATAAAGACTTAATATCTAAGTATTGTATTTTTAAAATTACCCCTTTTGGGATAACTTGGGATCTACCAAATAGATCATCTTCGTTTTCGTGATCTTTATCAGCAGAAATAGTGACAAATTTATCGTTCTCGGTGATTAAATAGCCTAAACTATCAATAGTACATGGTTCAGCTTCTAATAAATCTTGTTTTGATTGCCAAACTGATAAGCTGCACTCATTGGTATCGAGCCAGACTACATTTACCATTGGAAATTCCATTAATGCACAGTCTCAAAAGTTTCTTCGTCTAAATGCAATATGGTTTTAGTATTTTTGGTAAATTCTTCATTGACTACCAAGTCTAAAAAATTGCGAGCTATAAAATAACTAGCCATAGCACGTGCTACCTTTTTTCCTTGTTTTCCAAAGGCTGTCAGAACTTCAGTTTCAAAAAAGAAATCTGTTAATTCTTCAAGGCTAACTTGGTCAAGGTATTCATCTGATTCTAAACGAGATTGATTGGCTTTTGGATTCAATTTTGCCATTATATCTAAAAATTAGTCTAAAGTGTCGCTACATGCAATACCTGTAAGCACTTTATTTTGTATTAATGTGTTCTTAAAGCACTTTATATGGTAAAAACTCATAGGCCAGAAGCAATCTAGGGTAAATTTCTTAGATCTGACCACAGGTTGTTCACACCATCGGCAAGCACCGATAATTTCTTTGTTTTTCATGTTGACTTTTTGGTTAAATTTTGTGTAAAATAAAAGAGGCTTATATATAGATTTTGCTTTTTTTAAATCTAGGCTTAATGGCTTTTATCTGTCTTTATGCCATTGGTTTTATATAGATTTAGGCATAAATCTCAGCCTAGCAGGGCTGTTTTTTATTATACTTCTTTCAATTCAGCCCTGTTAAAACTATCCCATAATAAAGCTGCATAAATCTTAGGATCTAGATTTCTTTCTGTCCAGTAGGGTTGTTCACCCATCCAATGGAGGTAATAATGGCAGTTGTTGCACATAGGCACTACCCAATTATCGTCTGTTTTCCTGGCCATACCGCCACCACCTTTAATTATCGTCAAATGGTGAGCTTGAATATCTTCTGTATCTTTACATTCAGAGCAAGGGAAAGTCCTAACAAAAGCTAAATGTTTTGGTGATCTGATTGGTACAGTCTTGGCAAGTGCAAACTTGCTATAATCTATGCGTTTACGTTTTGCCATGTCGCCTTATAGTAGCAGGAGATTCTTTTAAGCCCATAGGGTAAAATGCTTCATTTAAGGCTGTTTTAAGCCTACTTGATGCTTTCCTTGATGATACCCCTATTTTTCTCGAATATTGCTTAATTGTGTACCCCATGCCACATATATGCTCTAATGCATGAGCATTGTTCTCCCCAATGACTGAATTTATGTAATTCATCTTATCTAAAGCTACCAAACGGATATCTCCGCTATCTTTAGACTTGCTTTGCTGTATTCTACAACCATAGGCTTCCAAAGCTGTATTATCACCCCTAGATTTAAGCTCTATCGTTTCCCATAGTGATCGGTAAATATCGGCTGCTTGGACTTCAAGGTAGGTCAAAACTCGTTTACTCGATAGATAAGCTATTTCACTTTCTCTATCGTTGTAAATGATAACCCTGTCAGTTTTTGGGTTATGCAGTCGTGGCTCGTATACTCTACGATCTTCCTTTTCTATCATTAATACCTCTTAAATATTAATCGCCAAAACCACGATCTGAAAATTGATATTGTTGTAAAAATAAGTGCAATAGCAAAACTATCTTTAATAGTAGGGTATAATCCAAATAAAGGAAATACTAAAAGCTGAATTAATGTTGCTAATATTAATCCTGATCCAACATCTATTAAGGTTTCAATTAAACTACGCACATATCCTCACATTAATTGCCACACATACCTTCACATTCTTCATTAAAAAAATCTAATTGGTTAGTTGATTTATCAAAATCTACTTCATCTATGGGTTGGCATGATCTATGTAAAAACAATTCATCAGCAGTGTACTCATTGTCTGTGTTTTTATGGCGTTCTTGATTTCTAATAGCTCTGTCCATGCGTACTACTTCATCCCATTCAGCTTTGTTTTCTTTGATTTGCTGCCATTCTTTATCATTATGGAATGGACAAAAAGTACAGGCAGAACGTGGTGGCTTACCATAACCATAAGATTCCATCCATTTAATACAATCTTCTCGTCTTAATTTTTTCTCAATTAAAGGCCATTGATTTTCAATATAAGGCAATCGGTTAGGTTTTTGTCTAAATACCTCATCCAGAGAAATACCCATAATCATCTCTACTTTTGTGCCTTTTTTTCTTTTCTCACCTTTTTTTAAACCAATCAACTCTCTGACTTTTTGGGTTATAGGCTGCACTTTATAATCATTCGTACATTGTCGCATTAACATACGTTTTTTACCTGTCTCTTTGTTCTTAGAAAAAAAAGGAGCTGTAAATGCTTTGTATGTGCCTTCAGAGGCATCAAGTATATCTTGTTTTAGATCTCTCCAGGTAACTCGGTAAACAGGATAGCTTAGTTGTGTTTCTAACCAGTCTAGCCACTTATAAACCTCTTGTGGTTCACCTTTTACATCAGCAAATATCGCACAATCTACCATAGGAATTTCACCTTTTTCGATCATTAGTGCTAAGGTACTAGATTGCACACCTGCACCTAGACTTAATACTCTTAAATCAGGTTTTGCCTTTTCCAAGTTGTTCATTGAATTTTGTTAACCATATTAAATATTGATCGTCAGGTAGCCTAGTTTTCATGTCGGCTATGATTTTTTGAGTCCAGTGTTGGGTTGTAGACTTTTTGCGATAGGTGTTATACACCAATGAGTTCTTTTTAGTAATATCTTGCAAAAGTGATTTTATATTTTTATGCATTTTTTTCTTGACAAGTTTTTTTAAATCAACCAGATTATATTATATAATATAATCTTATTCAATATATGTTTAATGTTTTATATTATATTATATAATATAATGGAAAGAGTATAAAAATGGAAGAACAAAAAGTTCAGTTATCAGAGTCAGGTCATTGGTATGATTTTAATGGTAATGCCAAATATACTATTGTTGGTAAAAACGGTAAAGAAAGACCTACCACATTACGAGACGCAAGAAAATTATTTTATGTACCCAGTGTCACAGGTATTATAGGTGTAGCAGCCAAACCAGGACTTGAGAATTGGAAGATAGATCAAGCGATTGGTGCAGCTCTAACATTAGAACGCTTAGAAAATGAAAGTGATAATGCATTTTTATATCGTGTAAAAGCTGACAGTAAAGAGCAAGGTATGAAAGCTGCCGAGCTAGGTACAATCATTCACGCAGATATTGAAAGAGGTTTTCAAGGTAAGGAAAGTAAAACATACTTAGCAGTTAAAAAGCATATTAACTCAATATTTCCTTATGAAACGTGGATAGCTGAAGGATCGTTTTGCCACGAATCTGGTTATGGTGGTAAAATAGATTTACATTCTGAGTCTGGTATCTTTATAGATTTTAAAACTAAAGATAATTTAAAGGGTAATAAAGCTATTAGCTTAGTGTATCCAGAACATGGTATGCAATTATCGTCATACGCACAAGGTATGGGTATAGCTAATCCAATTAGAGTTTCAATGTTTATTGATCGAAGTAATACGGAATTGATTGTCAGCCACGTTTGGGATGCTGATACTCATGCAAGACATCTTGCTATGTTTAATAGTTTGCTTAATTATTGGAAGCTATTAAAAGACTACAATCCCACTGAAGAATTAATAAAATTAAAGGAGACTATATGACTACAGTAACAGGTGAAATAAAAGTAATAAAAGACTATGGAGTTGATGGTAAACATAATTGGTTTACTGTCATTAATGACGCAGAGGGTATAGAACATAAAGCCTATTCCAATGCTAACCTTTCTGAATTTGCCAAAGATGATATCGTGCAGGTAGAAGGTATGACTAAAAGTGGTAAGGCTGGAGAATATATTGCAGCCTCTAAATTTATGCGTATCGGTGATGCTATGAACCAAGATCCGACACCAGCAGCACCAACTTACACACCAAAACCAGCTCTACAAAGAACGAATGAGAATAGTCAAGTAAACATAAATAAAGATGATGCTATGACAAAAACTGGCATCAGCACGAGAGGTGCTGCAGCTATTCTTTATGGTTTGACTGTAGCTAATAGGGCCTGGTCAAATGTAGATACCATTAATCTAAAATCTGCTTTAAAAGCAGCTAAAACTATTGATGTAACAGAAGTAAAAGCACCTGCAAAACCAGTAGTAGATGAGGAGGAATTAGATGACAATATCCCATTTTAAAGATGAAATAGATTCTTTGATTGAGACAATCGAAACTATGAAAGATGACTTAGCATTAATTGGTCAACGATTTGACAATGCAGTTGATAGTCGACCTGAATTGAAAGAGTATAAAGATGGCAAGGGATTTTCATCTTAAGTTTCCGCAGTGGTCAGCGGGGAATTGGGTTGTCGGAATAGGCTCCTATCTATTTCGGCAATCTAATGTTCTCCATGTTTACTGTGACTATAGAAAAAAGAATGGCAGTAAATTATGGGATGACTATAAGGTATGTACTAAAGCCTTTGCAGAGAAATATCCCCTTACTCCGTTAAAATCAAATCCTAATGTAAAACTATATCGTATTCCTTTTGGAGAGCTAGAAACTTTCCATGAGGAATATATGGACAAAGAACATTTAGCGAAACAACAGGCAACAAAGCCAGAACAAACAAAGAACAAAAAACTTTTAAATAAACGTGAATTAGAGTACTATATTTTAAAACAACAAAACCAAAGTGAAAATAATCAATCAGCGTTAGAAGTTGCGATTGATGTTTTTTGTGAGAATAAAAAAGTTAAAGTATATCAAATTAGTAAAACAGAATATGAGCTTGAGTATTAATGATTGAATCTGTAAAAGATATTAAAATAGAAGAAACTAGAGCTCAGATTGCATGTATGTTAAATGAAATATGGCACAGTAGATTGCCTAAATTACATTGGTCTAATGTTGTAAGATCAGGTGATTATGTTTGTTATGTTTTTAAATATCGAGAAGCTATTGTTGGCACGTCAATATGGTCTAGTCCTGTTTCTAGAATTTTAGCAAAAGATAAAAACAAACTTGAACTAAGGCGAATGGCACTGTCAAACGTGTGTCCAAAGAATACAGCAAGTTTTGTAATATCTATTATGACAAAGCAAATTAAAGATAAATTTAAAAATGTTAAAACATTAATATCATACCATGATACAGCAGTTCATTTAGGTACCATATACAAAGCTGCTAATTGGAAAAAAGTAAATGTAAGTAATGGTGGTCAATGGAGTAGGCAAACAAGAAACAGAAGCAAAGTACAATCAGATTCAAAAAAAATAAGATGGGAGTATCAAATATGATTACAGAACAACAAGTACAAACTGCTCTTGATTGGATGATTACCAATGAAGATAATATGGCAGTTGCAAAAGCAGCTTACCATGACTTAGATCGTTTTAGTAAAACTATAAAAGCTGAGTTGATGTCTAAGCTAAGTGGGAATATGTCTGTATCTGCCAGAGAAACAGAGGCACTAGCTAATGAGGAATATAAAACACATTTAGACAATCTTCGTATTGCAGAAGAACGGTATCTTAAATACGAATATAAGATGGATCACAACAAGATGATCTGTCAGTTGTGGCAAACTATAAGTGCCAACAAAAGACAATCAGTCTGATTTGTGGAGCCTATTGAACCGTCATTCAATCTGTCAGGTGATATTTTATTGTGGGTCAGTGTTATTATGCAATGCATCCATGATGCTAAGTTAGACTTTAACGATACCCAAATACATTACTCACCTAATAAAAAAGGTGAAAACAAATATGACATTACCGATAGTCATGGCTATAAATTATCCCAAGCACGACTAAAAGACTATCATAATTGTTTAGATGCTCGACTATGGTTTGAAAAACAAGACGAAGATTTTAAAGTCGTATGTGCATTGGCTAACTTACATGGTGATTTTGTTTATAAACTCTACCAAGAAGTCTTAGCAACTGATGGCATAGATCCAACAGAAATGCTTAAAAGGTTTATGCGTTAGTTAAGTAACGGATTGCCTTGTGATACTTTCAATTCATTTAGTTTAGCTTCTAAATAATCTAAGGCAGCTCCATTAATTTTAATGTCAGCTTTTAATGCTTCTATAGATTTATAGACTTCAGTTAAATCTACTGTTTTATTTACAGTAAACTTTTTCTTTTCGATAGCGTCTAGTCTTTGGTTAAACGTACCCCAGGTGTAAAATCCACCACCAATGGTACAAACTAAAGTTATCAGTAGTCCTACCTTTTGTAATTTTTCAATCATTGTCTTGCCTCTAATAATGCTTTTAATTTAAAATATGCTTGGTTAGTTTTGTCTTTTGCAACATTCATTTTAATATTGTGTTGTGCTACTGGATCATTAGCACCCATTGATACTTGATCGCTGTATATGTTTTTGTCATAGCCAGCTAATACAATCTGTTTAAAGAACGCAGGATTACCATCAGCTAATTGTCTATTGTCAAAGATAGCATTGTTCATAGTAGCGTAACTAGATAGGTCTACCTGGTTAGATACCATAGCTCGACTAACTAATTCATTTACAACCACCAAGGTAGCTTCAATTTTTTCTATTTGGCTTTGTACTTTGCCATCAATATATTTTTCAACTGCAACTACATCTACAGATACTTCTGGTTTTTCTTCTGCAGCGACTATATCTTCTTCCACTGATTCTTTAGTAGGTTCTTCTTCAATGGTTTCTTCTTTGATTTCTTCGGTGCTTTCGTCTGACACTGGCACTGCGGATTCTTCTTGCACGGGCATTGTTTCTTCTCCAACAATTTCTCCATTATCCAATTCAGGTTCTTGCTCAACCATTGCCACTTCTTCTGTAGGTAGTTCTTCATTAGTATTGGTTTCCAATTCGGGTTCATTAGTCGTTGCTGTTT
>Ga0070754_10002055_pt1 | contig 15232 bp, 11 predicted proteins | sample VirMetDEL_Sep_01_FD_75181 | JGI IMG/M metagenome (GOLD analysis project Ga0070754, IMG submission 75181) | Aqueous microbial communities from the Delaware River and Bay under freshwater to marine salinity gradient to study organic matter... | ecosystem: Environmental > Aquatic > Marine >... | reverse complement strand
GGCACTTCCAGTTCTTTCTACAGTTGCAGGTGGTGTGTATTGGTCTTATGATACACTGCAGCGCTTCTACGGTGTAGAGGCTGGCATTGCAGAAGTTGTAGATAAGTCTGCCTCCTTTGACGTTAAAGCTGGTAGCTTAGACAAACGTGTTACGTCTGTAGAGACAGTAGCCCAGCGCAATCTTACAGAGGTTAATAATAACCTTAGCAGTGAGATTATAGCATTAGACTCTATGCTACTCACTAAATCACAGGAACTAGAAGCTAAACTTGTATCTCGTATTCAAACACTAGAGCAAGCCATTGCAGACAACGATGTACGTGGGTTGAACCAGAAGCTTGCACAGCTAAGCACAAACATGTCACAGATCTTAGAGCAGCAGAAGGTGCTCCTAGACTTACGTAGTCAAGTAGATAAGGCTACAACTATTACAGATGGACTAGGCGATACGCTAGATACTCTACAGACAGAAGTAGATGATATCTGGAAAGCGTATGATGAGCTAGTCGATAATCCGCTATAAGGAATATACTATGGCTCGTAACTTAACAGAGAACCAACAGAAGTTTCTAGAAGCCTTGTTTGATGAGGCTGCTGGTGACGTAGTTATGGCTAAACGAATTGCAGGTTATAGTGATACAACACCAACACGTACAATAACAGAGGCGCTTAAAGATGAAATATTTGAAGCTACTAAAAGTTACATGTCTAGATTGGGTCCAAAAGCTGCAATTGCTTATGGCTCGGCTCTGGATGACCCTACGCAGTTAGGCGTTAAGGAGCGTATGATTGCGGCAGGCCAAGTACTAGATAGATCTGGCTTAGTTAAAACTGAAAAAGTTGCAGTTGAATCTAGTGGTGGCCTGTTCATCCTTCCTCCTAAAGACTCTAGTAATAGTGATGAAGCGCAAGACTAACTTCCAAAAGGCAGATCTAGGTTATTGGATGCTGCCAAAGCCTGATAATATAAAGAACTGGGAAAGAGTTCCCAGATTAACTAAGAGGACTGTACCCTTTGGTTATGAGGTAGATCCAGAAGATGAGCGCTGGTTAAAACCTATTCCAAAAGAACTTGAGTTATTAGAGCTTGCAAAGAAGCATCTAAAGCAATATAGTTATCGTGAAGTCTCTGCTTGGTTGACTACTCAATCTGGTAGAGTCATAACACATGATGGTTTAAAGAAGAGAATAGATGTCGAGCGAAGACGTAAATCACTTGCTGCAATTAAACGTAAGCTTGCCATCTGGCTCGAAGAAACGATCCAGCAATACGAAGCGCTCGAAAAAGAAAGAATCGGCTACTACACCTACAAAAACGGCGACAAAGACTCCTAAACCTAAGGTTTCTGCTACAGTAAAACCTGCTCCATTTGACGTAGAGTTTGCACAAGAGGTGGTGTTTCAGCCTAATCCCGGCCCCCAAACCCAGTACCTAGCTGCTAGTGAACGTGAAGTTTTGTATGGTGGGGCAGCTGGTGGCGGTAAATCGTATGCTACTCTAGCTGATCCTTTACGTAATCTCAATCATCCTAACTTCAGTGGTTTGCTTGTACGACATACTACTGAGGAGCTAAGGGAACTTATACAGAAGAGCCAAGAGTTATACCCAAAAGCTATTCCGGGTATCAAGTGGTCAGAGAGAAAGTCTCAGTGGACAACACCTCAGGGCGGTAGGCTCTGGATGTCTTACTTGGATAAAGATACTGATGTTATGCGCTACCAAGGTCAGGCGTTTAACTATGTAGCCTTCGATGAGTTGACTCAATGGAACAGTCCTTATGCGTGGAATTACATGCGTTCTCGTTTACGTAGTGCTGCACCAGAGCTAGGCTTGTACATGAGAGCTACAACTAACCCCGGTGGCCCCGGTCACTCTTGGGTTAAGAAGATGTTCATTGATCCTTCTAAGCCTAATACACCTTTCTGGGCTACAGATATAGAAACTGGAAATACATTAGCTTATCCTAAAGGTCACAGTAAAGAGGGTCAACCTCTATTTAAACGTAAGTTTATTCCTGCTAGTTTGTTTGACAACCCTTACCTGTCTGATACAGGCGATTACGAAGCAATGCTTCTATCACTACCAGAGCATCAACGTAAGCAGCTACTAGAGGGTGACTGGGATATTAACGAAGGGGCAGCTTTCCCTGAGTTTAATCGTAAGATACATGTAGTTGATCCTTACAGGATTCCTAATAGTTGGACTAAGTTTCGTGCATGTGACTATGGTTATGGGAGTTATACAGGTGTAGTATGGTTTGCAGTTAGTCCTAGTGAGCAATTAGTTATATACAGAGAGATGTATTGCTCTAAGGTTACTGCTACTGATTTAGCTGATTTAATACTTGAAGCTGAATCTGACGATGGCACTATTAGATATGGTGTACTTGACTCCTCACTGTGGCACAAGAGAGGTGATACTGGGCCTAGTCTAGCTGAGCAGATGATTATGAAGGGTTGTCGCTGGCGTCCCTCGGATCGTTCAAGAGGATCTAGGGTAGCTGGTAAGAATGAAATACACAGACGTTTACAAGTAGATGAGTTTACAGAAGAGCCAAGGTTAGTTATCTTTAGTGAGTGTACTAACTTAATCTCTCAATTACCAAGCATACCTCTAGATAAACGTAATCCTGAGGATGTTGATACAAATTCAGAAGATCACTTGTATGACGCACTCCGTTATGGTATAATGACAAGGCCTCGTAGTTCTCTGTTTGATTACGATCCTTCAACTTCAAGATCAGGCTTCCAAGCGTCTGACCCAACATTTGGATATTGAGTATGGACCCTAAAGACTTTGACGATAGCTACGAAGAGAACATTGAATCTTCGGAATCATCTTACATTAAAGATTCTAAGAGTGATTCTCTTGAGTCCGATATTTCTGTTGGAAGCATTACATCTTTTGTTAATGAGCGTTTCAATAAAGCAGAAGACGCAAGGCGTCAAGATGAAGAGCGGTGGCTTAAAGCTTATCGTAACTATAGAGGACTATATAACCCTCAGATCCAATTCACAGAAGCTGAGCGTTCTCGTGTATTCGTTAAAGTAACTAAGACTAAAACTCTAGCAGCTTATGGTCAGATTGTAGACGTACTCTTTGGTAACAAGAAGTTTCCAATTGTAATAGATCCAACTACCCTCCCTGAAGGTATATCAAAAGCTGTACACTTCGACTCTAATGCAGACCCTGCAGCAGAAGAAGCATTCGATACCTATGAGGAAACATTCAGCCCGTTCACTTCTAGTGAGACTAAGCTGGAACCCGGTGAGACCATGCAGCAACTCCAAGAGCGGGTTGGTGGCTTAGCTAATAAACTAAAGCCTGTAGAAGAAAAACTAGTTGAGGGTACAGGTACAACTCCTACTGCTATTACCTTTGAACCTGCTATGGTTGCAGCTAAGAAGATGCAGAAGAAGATACACGATCAACTTGAAGAGAGTGGTGCTAATAAACAGCTACGCCTTGCTGCATTTGAATGTGCCTTATTTGGTACTGGTATTATGAAAGGCCCGTTTGCTGTTAACAAAGAGTATCCAAACTGGGATGAAGAAGGTAACTACGATCCTAAAGTAAAGACTGTACCTTCAACTAGTAACGTATCTATATGGAATTTCTACCCAGACCCTGATGCATCTAACATGGATGAGGCAGAGTATATCATTGAGCGTCACAAGATGTCACGTTCTCAGATTCGTGCTCTCAAGGGTCGCCCCTTCTTCCGTAGTAATGCAATTGATAAAGCCTTAAACATGGGTGAGTCCTACGACAAGAAGTGGTGGGAACAAGCTATGGAAGATGATGAGCAAGGTGATCAAGCAGAACGCTATGACGTTAAGGAGTTCTGGGGTTTTGTTGACCGGGAAGTTCTAGAGGATCACGATATTGATATCCCACGTGAACTTAAAGATGCAGAACAACTTAATGTAAACCTTTGGATTTGTAATGGGCAAGTCCTACGTATGGTTATGAATCCTTTCAAGCCTGCTCTTATTCCTTATTATGCTGTACCATATGAAGTAAATCCTTATAGCTTCTTCGGTGTAGGTATTGCAGAGAACATGGATGATACACAGACATTGATGAATGGCTTTATGCGCATGGCTGTTGACAATGCTGTACTGTCTGGAAATCTACTGATTGAGGTTGATGAGACTAACTTAGTACCGGGTCAAGACTTATCTGTGTACCCCGGCAAGGTCTTCCGGCGTCAGGGTGGTGCTCCGGGTCAAAGCATCTTTGGGACTAAGTTCCCCAATGTATCTGGTGAGAACATGCAGCTGTTTGACAAGGCTCGTGTATTAGCAGATGAGTCTACAGGCTTCCCTAGTTTTGCACACGGTCAAACGGGTGTTACAGGTGTAGGTCGTACTGCATCAGGTATCTCTATGCTTATGTCTGCTGCTAACGGTTCTATTCGTACAGTTATTAAGAACGTAGATGACTATTTGCTTAACCCTCTGGGTAAAGCCTTCTTTAGCTTTAACATGCAGTTTGACTATGACCCTGAGATCAAAGGGGACTTAGAAGTAAAAGCTCAAGGTACAGAAAGCTTGATGGCTAACGAAGTACGCTCACAACGCTTAATGCAGTTCTTGCAAGTAGCACAGAATCCAACACTAGCACCCTTTGCTAAAATGGATTATATCATTCGTGAGATTGCTGTAAGCATGGATCTTGACCCTGATAAAGTAACTAACTCTTTGCAGGATGCTTCTATTCAGGCTGAGATACTTAAAGGCTTCCAAGCTCCTGTTGAGCCTACTGCACCGGGTGCTCCTCCTGTACCGGGAGCACAAGCAGGCCCAGCGCCTCAAGGACAGGCTCCTACAGGCCCACAAGACATGACAGGTGGTGGAGGTGGTAACATTGGTGTTGGTGCTGCTGCAACCCCCGGAGAACAGGGCTTTAGTGGGAACGTACAGTAATGGCTGGTCTGTCTAAATTAGTAGCTAAAGAGTTAAGCTCTGCTCTAGGCATTACTGATAACCCTAAGTTCAATCCTATGTTTAAGCAGATGGATGAGGTTATGGCTGACGTAGCTGACCCTAGTGATCCTACTGTAGCACGGTTCTATAGCCCTCTTGAAAGTGCTATTGATGAAGCGCCTATCGGTAAACAAGGTACACGTGGTGAGAACGTAGAAGCGTTTGTACGTAAACGTGCTCCTAAGGTCACTAAGGGTGAGATGGAGTTTCGTGGTTTGGGCTTAGAGCCGGGTGAGTTGTATACAGCTGAGAGTGCTAAAGAAGGGCTAGGTGCTTTAGAGGTAAAAGCTATCAAGAAGGGTTCTAGGCATAAAAGTATGCAACGTCAGAGTGATCTACAGGATAAAGAGTTGGATTACGTTGAGTTGGGCTTAGATACAACTGAAGACCTAGGCTATATTACGCACTACGGTAGCTCTAATTTAGCTCATACACGTTACAGTGTAAGAGGTACAGAGGACGACAGCTACATTCTAATCGAAGAACTGCAGTCTGACCCCTTACAGAACGTAGTAGATGACCTACCCACCTTTAGAAAGACAAAGAGGAAAGAGATAGATAAACAATTAGAAATTCATTTTAAAGATATTGAGTATCTAATTGAATCTGAGGGCAGTGGATTTCCTGATGCGGCTATCAATAAAGTTAAATCTTATATTAATGACGTAGTTATTCCTACAAGATTGAATACAAAGCTAAGTAGAGATGAGCGTGTATCTATATTTAAAGAGGCAGCAAAAGAGCGTGGTGTTAACGAAGATTTAGTCTTTGGTGACAGTGGCAGTATTTCTAACGTATCTTTTGATATTTTTTATGACGAAGTAGGTAGAGCCACAGATGAATTGTCTGAATTCACAGATAAGATGTACGAACAAGTATCAATGTATTTAGGTGAACTTGAAGCTACTACAAGTAAAGAAAAACTACCAGTTAACCGTATAACAGACACTATTCGTTTGTCACTACAAGCTATCATTGCAGACGCTAAGTCTAGAGGTATCAATGAGATTGTCTTACCTCCTGTAGAGAAGATTGCAGATAAACGCTTTATGGATAATGAAGTAGCTTCTAAGATTTCCAAAGGTTCTGCTTTTTATAACACTTATGTATCGGCCTATCAAAAAGTACTTAAGCAGCTTAAAGGCGAACTGGGTGAACAAGTTAAAATAGGTAAGAAACCTCTTGACTATATTGTGTTCGACAAGGGCTTTAGGCGGTCTACTGAAACTTTACAAGGTACACTTCTAGATATTTCTAACTTGACTATTGACCCTAGTAAAATTAAGCTACGATTTAATACAGGCGGGTTAGTACAGAGACCAAACAAATGAAACTACAGAAGTTAGTAAATGATAAACCTTTATGGGATGACTTCTGCGAAATGCTAGAAGTTAAAATAGAACAAGTACATAAGAAGATGGAACAAGCAACATCTACTGATGATCTGTTTCGCTGTCAGGGTGAAGTATCATCACTACGCAAACTTAAATATCTGAGGGATGAAGTTAATGGCAGTAAATGAACAAATGGAAATGGCATTTGATGCTCCTGCACCAGAAATAGATCCAGTATCTGGTAACGAAGTTCCTCCGGGTTCTATGCCTGAAGAAGTACGGGATGACATTGACGCACGGTTAAGCGAAGGTGAATATGTTGTACCTGCTGACGTTGTTCGTTTCTTTGGTGTTAAGTTCTTTGAAGACCTACGCTCAGAAGCTAAGATGGGCTTAAGCAATATGGAAGCTGAAGGCCGCATTGGAGGTGAGCCTGTAGCAGTAGATGACATGAGTATCTCAGAAGAAGATATTGCCATGTTAGAGCAGGCACTGACTACAGGAGCTGCGGATGGTGGCTTGATGGATAAGATGGCTACTGCTGCTAAAATGGACCCTATGATTAATGAACGTATGAATGCTAAGGGTATGAGTGTAGGTTTTGCTGAAGGTGGCATGGCTCAGTCTTTGTATAATGACCCTACTCGTATTGATAGTATTATTGATAAGGTTATGTCTGCCGCTCAGAGCAATCCCTCTCTGATGCAGGAGTTAGCTAAACGTGGCGTATCTGTAAACACTACGCAAGCTAATATGCAGCCACAGGAGATGCAGTCTGCTAACCGTCAATCCCAAGGTTTTGCTGAAGGAGGCACTGCATTTAATCCTATGAATTACCCCTTAGGTTTCTCTGCCTTTGGTCCAGAAGCGGGTGGTGTACAAGATACTAATACCATAATGGTAAGCTACTACAACCCTACAACGAACGAGCAGCGCCAGTTTGCACATTATGCCTCTTCTAACCTTCCTGTAAACCCTATTCCTTCTGGCTTCATTATGGGTACTGCTCCCGCTACAAGCGCAGCTGAAGTAGCTCAAGCTTCTACAATTTCTACGGGAGGTGATGATAATAATACTCCTACTGAAGCACCTGACCCCAATGCTTGGATGAAGAAGTATGATTATACTGATGCAGATGCACTAGAGAAACAAGTTAGTGAAGAGCTTGATAAGAAGCAAGGATTTATAGGTGCACTCTTCGGCGCAGGTCTTTTAGGCAGAGCAGCTACAGCTAGTCAGATTAGTATTCACCAAACAAATATTGACTTACTTAAAGCTGCAGGAAAAGATACTACTGATCTAGAAACCAAACTCGATGCTTTTAAACAGGAAAGACTGCCTAATCCGGGTGGTATTGCCAAATGGCTATCACAGTCTCGTGCAGACAAAGTAACAGAGCTTCTTGGTGAAGAAGGTAATAATACATTATTTAGTGCAAAAACACCTAGAGTAGCACCTTCTAATGCGCCAACTGCTACTGCACCTGTTACCACTACTAGTCCGACTACTTCAGGGTCTAACGATAATAGTACATATCAATCTGCAATGGGTGCAGCAAATGCGGCAAATCAGGCAATTACAACCCAAGATATGTCAGGTAAAAGTACACAATACAAAACAGCTGCTGCTAAAAAGGCCACAAGTGGTATAACAACAGGTACAAGTACTTCTACTGCACAAGATGATACAACAGCAGGTGGTGCTTCTTTAGACACTTCCTATGGTATATCAGGACTAAATAAAGGTGGCTTGATGAAGCGTAAGAAGAACTAATAACTAAACCTAAATAACTATAAGGCCACCCGGCAATAATGCTGGCCCCATACAAAAGGAAAATACTATGGCTGAACTTGGACAAATGGAAACTCCTAAGAGTGCAGGATTTGTAGATCCAAACTACACTAATGCTAATAAGCGGCGTATTCAAGAAGAAGAAGATGCTCTCAAAGAAATGATGGACTCAGGAAAAACAGAAGATAATGTAGAGTCTAAGCCCAGCGCAGAAGACACTACTGAATCTAAAGATGAGAAACTGTCAGGCGAAGAGCGTACCTACAAGAAACGGTATAGTGACTTACGTAGCCATCAAAATAAACAAGCTGAAGAGATTAAAGCCCTTAAAGCTAAACTAGAGAATGCACAAGAGCGTGGTGATATTCGCCCTCCTAAGTCAGATGAAGACATAGAGGCTTGGGCACGTGAGTATCCTGATGTAGCGGCTATTGTAGAGACCATTGCAGAAAAGAAAGCACAAGAGAAGTTTTCTGGTGCAGAGGATCGACTAAAAGAAATTGATCGTCTTACTGCAGAAGCAGAGCGTGGTCGCATGGAAAATGAAATTCGTGCTATTCACCCTGACTTTGATGACCTACGTAACAGTGATGCCTTTCATGACTGGGCAGGTGAACAACCTAAGTGGGTACAAGATGCGCTCTATGAGAATGCAGAAGATCCAGCCTCTGTAACTCGTGTAATTGATTTGTATAAAGTAGATAAGGGCTTAGACAATAAAACTAAGAAGCGCTCCTCTAAAGAAGCTGCTTCAGCAGTTGTAACTAAACGTACAACTAAGCCTAACTCTGATGATTCATCAGGTTACTTTAGTGAGTCTCAAGTACATGCTATGTCTGCAGCAGAGTACGAGAAGAACTCAGATGCTATTATGGAAGCAATTCGTGCTGACAAGTTTCGCTATGATATGACAGGCGGGGCACGTTAATAGTAAATAAAGGATTGACATCTGTTTTATACATAGTATAACTACAGGTGTCTTTATGTTAAGTATAAGCCTCTTTAAGACTACCTTATACTTAACGACACTACTACCACCAAACTTAAACACAAACAAGAACTACCTGAATAAGTACAGGCCCGTTAAACTAATGGTAGGCCAACTATTAGTACAACGCACCCTAGAAATATATTCAGCCTCTTTGTCCTGTTGTTTAGTTTTTAAATAAGCCAAACATTCTAGGAGAAAAGATAATGGCATTCGCATCAGCAGGTGGCTACGGAAACCTACCAAACGGTAATTTTTCCAGCGTCATCTATTCCAAAAAAGTACAACTTGCATTCCGTAAGAACACGGTTGCAGGTGATATCTCTAACTCTGATTATTTCGGGGAGATTTCTGCCCAAGGGGACACTGTCAAGATTATTAAGGAGCCAGAAATTTCGGTTTCTTCTTACACACGTGGTACAAACATCACTGCGCAAGATCTTGATGATGAAGACTTTTCCCTTGTCGTAGACAAGAGCAACTATTTTGCTTTTAAAATCGATGATATCGAAGAGGCTCACTCCCATGTAAACTTCATGGACCTTGCTACCAACCGTGCGGCTTACCGCTTGGCTGATCAGTATGACCAAGAAGTATTGGGTTACCTGTCTGGTTACAAACAGTCTGCTTTGCACACAAGTGCTGACACTGTAAATGATCAGGTAAATGGCACTAAAGCTGTAACTACCGCTGGCTCAGACGAATTGCTTTCAAGCATGAAACTGAAAAAAGGTGACTTTGGCAACATCACTACCGCATCTGCAGGCGATCACTCTATCCCAGTAGCTGCACGTTTGCCGGGTGCAACAGCACTGCCAACTGCAACAGCTTCACCCGCAATGGTTGTAGCTCGTATGGCCCGTTTGCTGGACCAACAGCAAGTGGATAAAGTAGGACGTTGGATTGTAGTCGATCCAGTATTTATGGAGATCCTTCGTGATGAAGATTCTCGTTTCATGAATGCTGACTTCGGTGAATCTGGTGGTCTGCGTAATGGTCTTGTCTTGAACAACTTCCACGGTTTCCGTGTTTATACTTCAAGCAACTTGCCAGCCGTAGGTACTGGTGCAGGTACAACAGGTACAGCCAACCAAAACGCTAACTTCGGCGTACTGGTAGCTGGTCATGATTCTGCTGTAGCAACAGCTGAGCAGATCAACAAAACCGAAACATATCGTGACCCTGACAGCTTTGCTGACATTGTTCGTGGTATGCATTTGTATGGTCGTAAGATCCTTCGTCCTGAAGGTCTTGTTACTGCCAAATACAACGCAGCGTAAGAGGAGATTAGACAATGACACCTAACGGAATCCGTATGATCTCAGTAGAACTTGCAGCAACAGGCCTTGCGGCTGGTGCTAACACAGTTGCTACACTTCCTGCCCAAACAGTCATCTTGGCTGCTGGTGTAGAAGTCACAGAAGCACTTACAGGTGCAACTGCTTTGACTTTCGACATTGGTACTGGTCTTGACGATGATGCTTTTGTTGCAGCATATGCAATGGCTGGTAAAGCAGTAGGGCAGTAGCTCCTTCTATTTCTGGCATTGCTTATCTGACAGCTGAAGACACACTGGACCTTAAAGTAGATACCCTTACAGGTACAGCTACTGCAGGTAAACTGCGTGTGTGGGCGATGGTTGCTGACGTAGATGGTAAAGGTGCTGCTGAAGTAGCCCGTGACCAAGTATAAGTAAACTTTAGGGGCTGCTTCGGTGGCCCCTTTAGCACATCCAAAGGGAAGTTAAGATGTCAACATTCGTGCAACTTACAAACGAACTACTAAGACGTTTGAATGAAGTCCCACTCGACACAGCGGGTGATGGCTTTGATACGGTACGTAATGTTCAGTCTGTTGCTAAGGATGCAATTAATAGTAGCTTACGAGAAATCTATCAGAATGGGCAAGAGTGGAACTTTCTTAAAACTACATACACTCAAACACTGACTGCAGGTACACGTGAGTATAATTTCCCATCTGACTTTTCTACAGTGGACTGGGAAACATTTTATTTAAAGAAACATAGCACACAAGATAATGCACCTCGTATTCTTAAGCCTATGTCATATGAAGAATACTTATCTAACTTTAGACCTAGTGATGATGAAGGGGATCAAGTAAACGGTGAGCAGGCTCCCGAAAGAGTATTCCAAACCTTTGATGAGAAGTTTGGTGTTACTCCTATCCCTAACTCAGACTATGAAGTAGAGTACGTGTACTGGACTACTCCTTCTACACTATCTGCTTTTGATGATGCGTGTGTTGTACCTGAAAGGTTTAATCACGTAATCCTAGATGGTGCAATGGCTTATATGATGCACTTCCGTAGTAATGAACAATCAGCTGCTATACATCAAAGTAAGTTTGACTCAGGCATACGTAGCATGAAGCGTATCTTAATTGATGATAAGCTTTATCTTCGTTCTACTATGATTGAGAGATCATCTAGATGGACAATCTAAGAACTAACGTCACGGTTTGTACTGGCGGTCTTATTACTAATACTGATCCACTTACACAAGCTACCGCTTTAGGTGGCAGTGCTATTCGTATGATTAACTACGAGCCTGCACTAGCTGGTGGCTATCGGCGTATTAGTGGCTTTCAGAATGACTATGGTACTGTTACAGGTACAGGCGCTGTCTTAGGCGTAAATGTAAATGGTAACATTGGTGACGGTATATTTGCTTGTAGAAAACCTTCATCTGGCAACAATTACCTGCATGAGTGGAATGACACTACAGATAGCTGGGATGCTGTAACTACATCAGGCTCACCTACAATGGTAGGCGTAGATCGTGTACGCTTTGTTAATTATAACTGGTCTGGTGAGGTTATGCTTCTTACAGACGGTATAAACCCTGCTGCTACATACGATGGTACTACGTATACACAAGTTACAGATAGCAATGCACCTAATAGTCCTAAGTTTGCGGAAGAGTTTGCATCACATATTTTCTTAGCTGGTGATACTACAGACCCGTACAACTTATACTTTAGTGCGCCTCTTGATCCTACGGATTTTACTCCTGCTAGTGGATCTGGTGTCATTAATGTAGGATATAACATTACAGCTATAAAGAAGTTCCGTAATGAATTATTTATCTTTGGTGCTAATAGTATTAAGAAACTTGTAGGAACAAACCTAGCAGACTTTCAACTACAGAGTGTTACATCTAACTTGGGTTGTGTTGCACCTGACTCTGTGGTAGAATTTGGTGGTGACTTGCTTTTCTTAGGGCCAGATGGTATTCGTCCTATTTCTGGTACAGACCGTATTGGTGACGTTGAACTTGCACCAGTATCTAAAGAGATACAAGATATTTTTGATAGCTACTATTTATCTGAAACTATTACTGATGTTAGTATTGTCGTTATTCGTAAGAAGTCCCAGTTTAGGTTTTTCTTTAAGAACGATTCATCTCTTTCCCTTATTGGTGCTATACGTAAATCTCAAAATAAACAAAGTATATTTGAGTATAGTCAACTTATTGGCATTGAGGCTAACTGTGTTGCATCAGGGTACATCGGACAATTTGAACACGTAATTCATGGTGACGGTTCCGGTAAAGTACATAGGCAAGAAAGAGGTCTATCCTTTGATGGGTCAAATATATTTAGCTTATACCAGACTCCATACTTCTATATGGAAGACCCAGAAATACGTAAAAACATTATAAACATTCATACTTATATGAAATCAGAAGGTACTACACAAGTGTTTCTTGGTGTATCTTACGACTACGATGATGTATATACACTTAATCCTGCATCATACGATTTCTCTACACAAGGTGCAGCAGCATTATTTGGTACTGCTGTTTATGGTGCAGGTGATATTTATGACGGCAACCCTTCCCCAAAGAAATTAACTAACGTATCAGGATCAGGTAACTCTGTCTCTGTTAGCTACGTTACAGACAACCAATCAGCAAGTCATACTATTCAAGCTATTACGATTACGTATGGCGTAGCAGACAGGAGATAAACCGTGGCAGGTTACACAAGACAATCTACAGCAGACATCATCCCTACAGCAACGGTACGTGCTGCTCCTATCAACGCAGAGTATAATGCTCTACGTGATGCCTTTGCTGCATCCGGTGGTCACAAGCACGATGGTACTGCAGCGGAAGGTGAATATGTACCCCTTATTGCAGATACAGATGCCAATAATAAAGTACAGGTAAATACAGGCGCTAACACTGTAGACTTCTACGTTGAAGTATCAGGTGTTCCAGTACAACAGATTAGTGTACGTGACGGTGTTATTCGTCCTATTACAGATAATGACATTGACCTTGGTGCTACAGGTGCTGAGTTTAAAGACTTGTACATTGATGGTATTGGTTACATTGATACCCTAGCTGTTCATGAGAATGCTACAGTAGCAGGTACACTTAATGTAACTGGTGTTATTACTGCCCCTGCAGGTGTCGTAGCTAACATCACAGGTAACTTGACAGGTAATGTTACAGGCGACATTACTGGTGACTTGACTGGTGATGTTACTTCTACAGGTACATCTACCTTTGCAGATATTGATGCTGTTGACCTTGCTGCCACAGGTACTACAGTTATTACATCTGGTGACATTAACTCCGGTACTATTGATAACTCTGTAATTGGTAGTGCAACTCCTGCCGCTGGTACATTCACAACACTCAACGCCAACACAAGCTTGACTGCAGCTACTGCCGACATTAACGGTGGTACTGTAGACGGTACTACTATTGGTGCGACTACTCCAAGCACAGGTGCATTTACTGGACTTAGTGCTACAGGTACATCAACACTTACTACAGTTGACATTAACGGTGGTGCTATTGATGGTACTGTAATCGGTGCTGTAGGTACTGCCGCTGGTAGCTTCACTACGTTGTCTACATCTGGTCAGGGTACGTTTGCTACAGTAGACATTAACGGAGGTTCTATTGACGGTGCAGCCATTGGTGCCTCTAGCGCATCTTCTGGTGCTTTCACTACTGTATCAGCCTCTGGTGGACTCACAGGTAACCTCACAGGTAATGTAACGGGTAACGTCACTGGTAACGTAACAGGTGCAATCACTGGGAATGTTACAGGTGATCTGACAGGTAACGTAACCTCTGCAGGTACATCAACATTTAACAACGTGACTATTGACGGTACGTTGAACATGAATGCTGGTACTACCGCTACTATCACTAACCTTACCTCACCTACTAATACTAACGATGCAGCTACTAAAGGTTATGTAGATACACAGGTAGCCAACCTTGTAGATTCAGCACCGGGTACACTTGATACTCTTAATGAGCTTGCTGCAGCATTAGGTGATGACGCAGACTTTAGCACTACAGTAACGGACAGCATTGCCACTAAGCTTCCTCTTGCTGGTGGTACAATGACTGGTGCTATTGCCATGTCTACCAATAAGATCACTGGTGCAGGTGATCCTACAGCGGCACAGGACGTAGCTACTAAAGCATATGTAGATACACAGGATGGACTGCAGGTCACTAAGTCTGGTGACACTATGTCTGGTAACCTAGCTATGGGTTCCAACAAAGTTACAGGTCTTGCTGCACCTACAGACGCTAATGATGCTACCTCTAAAACGTATGTAGATGGTATTCTTGGTTCAGCTACTGCTGCCTCTGCCAGTGCCGCTGCAGCCGCTACATCTGAAAGCAATGCAGCTACCAGTGAGACTAATGCAGCTACTTCAGAAAGTAATGCTGCAACCAGTGAAGCCAATGCTGCCGCATCATACGATGACTTCGATGATCGTTACTTAGGTGCTAAAGCTTCTGCACCTACAGTAGACAATGACGGTGATGCACTTGTAATTGGTGCTTTGTACTTTAATAGCACAACTAACATTATGAACGTATATGGTTCTGGTGGATGGCAGTCTGCTGGTTCTGCTGTAAACGGTACATCTGATCGTGTAACTTACACTGCCACGGCAGGTCAGACAGTCTTTGCTGCTACCTACGATACTGGCTATGTAGATGTGTACCTCAACGGTGTTAAACTTGTAGCTGGTACAGACTTTACTGCCACCAATGGTACAAGCATTACACTTGCTACAGGTGCAGCGGTAAATGATGTAGTAGACATTGTAGCTTACGGTACGTTTGTACTG
>Ga0070754_10002054_pt1 | contig 15234 bp, 32 predicted proteins | sample VirMetDEL_Sep_01_FD_75181 | JGI IMG/M metagenome (GOLD analysis project Ga0070754, IMG submission 75181) | Aqueous microbial communities from the Delaware River and Bay under freshwater to marine salinity gradient to study organic matter... | ecosystem: Environmental > Aquatic > Marine >... | reverse complement strand
TCAACGCCCCTGTATCTTCGCTGAAACGTGCAACATAAAAATGTTGCTTAACGTATCGAACACCGCCGCCATCAACAGGAAATGTTGTATCAATTTCCGCAAAAACATTTCCATGCCCAAAGCTAAATACAATCCTAAACTTACTATCTTGCAACTGCTGTTGCAGCTCTTCAATTTCTTTCTTAATCTGCGCCGTCCATGTTTTATACGGCGTGAACTTAACAACTTTCTTCTCAAAGTAATTTGAGAGAAGCGACTGCAAATACGTCGAAACGTAATTTGCTTTGGAATTAACTTTGTTGCGTGTTGCAACTTGCAAATCAAGTAGCATGAAATCTGAAAGCGAAGGAACAAATAAATGCAGGCGAGAAAAAACAGTCTTCTCTCGCTTGCATGACTACATTATAGCAATTATTAGCTTACATGTCAAGCACTAATTTGCTCAGAATTTGTCAGAAGTAAACTTGTACAAATTATCTTCAACTGTAACAAACCCCTTAATCTTTTTGCCTTTCCTGTTAATGTATCCAGGGATAGAGAAAAATGTGTCAGCGTGATCTGTTGCAAACCAGTTAGCTTTTTCTCCGTCTTCACAAATAGCTCCCCCAACATAAGTTAATTGTCGCCCTCCCATCCACAAACAATAGCCAAGAATTTGACCATGCTCGTTTTCTTCTTGTTTGTCTTTGTAGCGAAATTTAGCCATGAAATCTAAAAGCGAAGGAACAAATAAACAGGCGAAAAAAGAATTACTCTTCTCGCCTGTTCTCTTACATTATAGCAGTTATACCGCTACTTGTCAAGTACTAATTTGCCTCCTTTTTGAAATAACCATCCCACCAAGTTTTTGATTCTTCTATCTGCTTTAACATTTGATCGCAGAATTGCTCTGCATCTTCCTCGCTTTCATAAACATAGGGATCGTGATCAAATTCATAAACACCGTGATAACTAACAAGCGTGCAATAAGCACTTGCACGTTTAACAACATCTTGCGATGTCAGTAAATTGATAAATTCATCAAAATCCCATCCTACAAATTCGCAGTTTGGATGCAAACTACTACTGAACCATGTTGTATGCTTCGGGTGAAATCTATTGTCTCCTACGCCCAGGAAATCTCCCCTGTCGTCAACAATTTTGTGACAGCGCTCAAGAGTAATCTCACTGCGCTTACGAAAATCTGGATCATAAATCAAAAGAATAGGATCATAAATCCCTCGTCGATCAATGCAAACAAATGCACCGCCATGTTCAAATGGATTGGCATCACCAAGATTTGCGATACAAAAGTAAGAAGGTTGTGCAGTCATTAGTTTGTCAATGCAATGTAACGAAAATGCGAGTATTCACCAGAAGCAATTGATTTGTTAATTTCTTCTAGTGAATCAATGGCAGTAATTGCCATCCAAGTTGTATCAGAAATTTTTACATCAATAGTTTCGTAATCGTGATCATCAATCTGAAAAGTCTTGTCGCAAATAAACTCGTAGTAAATTACGTCATCTTTTAGATCAAAAAATCCATCGGGCGGAAAACCTAAAACTTCTTCGTGTAACTCTTGAAGTGTAAAATTCATAAATCAGGAAAGCATCGTAACTTCAATGTCCTGCTTGGGCAGAGAAAGCAAAGCCTGATCAAGAACAATTTGTGCAAATTCCTCTGTCGCAGGTTCTGCAGAAATAACCTTGTTTTTTTGCGTTGTCTTTTCCATGAAGAATCCGCCCACAAATGTGTTGCGATAAAATCGCACAATGACTAATTGTTTTGGATCTCGCCTATCAAACAAACGAAACTCTTGCACTTGTTGAACTTTCATGATTAAACCTGTTCGTAGAAATTGACAAATGCAACCGTGCAGCTACCAATCGGGCGCAGCTCAAAATAGTCCCCGTTGTCAAATGTTTTGCAACGAACACCCGTCAACCCGAGTTCTTTTTTCGCCGCAGTAACAATTTGTCGCTGCGTTGCATTTTCTTGTGTGAAAAATGTACGGCGACGCACCCATGAATAATTTGCCTCACCAGCAAATGTATCTGTGTACTCGCATGTCCATTTGAAAACTTTGTTAGTCATTGAAATCTGTTAGAAACAAAAGAAACAAATGCGACGAAAAAAGAAATAAGTCTCCCAGAAGAAGACTTATTTCGCGTCGCATGTCTACATTATAGCACGTATCAGGTTACGTGTCAAGTACTAATCAATCAGGGTAGGACAAAGCATAACGTTCGTTGTATAAATCGCAAGCGTATTTTTCTTCATTGCTAATCTCTTCTTCGCCGTATTCTGAATCAATCCAGTCTGGCGACAGTTCATTCCATTCGAGCATGTCACGAATTTGATCGTGACTCATGAATTTAAGACACGCAAGAAGTAAATTGTTCTCCGTTGTGTGTTCCTCTTCAAGTAACTGCATCGCGTAATCGCGTGGATCGTCTTGAAAATTGTCGAAGTCCATTTTCTGAAATTAAAAAGGGTTTGTCCAGGAATTTACTTGTTTGTCAGTAATCTCGCCGTCACGATGTAGCGCGTCGATGAAATTAACAAAATCCCGACGTTTTGCGCAAATGTCATTAGCAGAATTGGGAGACTGAAGTTCAATAAAGCAATTCCATTCGTCATTAAACATTGCAAGTGCTTCTTTTTTTGTCATGTTTTTGAAAAACAAATAAAACAAAAAAGCGAGAGAAAAATTACTTCTTCGTCTCGCATGTTGCTATTGTAGCAGACAAAGGCTTACTTGTCAAGCATTTATTTATCTAGCAAATAATGAGTACACTCACAAGCGCCCCTCTCCGGGTGAAAAACAGTAATCCCAATAATGTTTTTGTAAATGTCGTAATAAACATGATGCGTAAGAAAACGCTCAACTTTAGCCCAAGTACGTTTTTTTAGCTCCTCAGACATTTTGATTTCGTTTTCGATAATCCGAGAATTAGAAATGTTGTACATAATCAAACGGTTTCAACATAAACAACGCCCGGCATCCCGCAAAGAAAGTTGGGACGATTCAACTTTTTATGCACGTAATTAACGTATTCATTGAATGTTGCCGCAGGAACATTGCCAAATAAATACATGTGAAGCTTTAATGCTTTTCCCTTTGTATACAAATTAACAATGTCTTTATCTTGATCATCTGCGATTTCTTTGTTGATTTCTAGTGCGTAATCAAGAATGTCCTGCTTGCAGGAAAATTGAGTGCGGAAATTCATGATGTCAGTTTTTGTGAGTTGCATGATTAAAAATCAAAAAGAGTGTCCGTATCCGTTCATCCAAAGAAATAAACGCATCTCAAGCATTTCAATGTCTTCCGATGCGTAATTATCACGCTCAATAAATGTCCAGAAGTAACTACCCTCGCCATCATTTTCTTGAGTAATCCAGCAACCGCCTTCGTATTCAAAAATCTTTTCGGGCGGAACTTCGTCATACCCGAAAGTATCTGAAGTGCCGGGATGTAATTCTTCAAGGCGTTGCAAAGAAATCTCTTTATGAGTTTCTTGCCAATCACGAAACTTTGACATGTTCTGAAATAAATAAATGAACAGCAACAAAAGCTTTGTCTTTTGCTGCATGACTACATTATAGCAGTTATCACGTTACTTGTCAAGCATTTATCTAGCCACGTCTTTAGTAAATATCTTGCTATCACAAACATCGCACTTCAAGTATCTATCGTCTTTATTCACGCAATCTGTTTTGATAATCCAAGGCGCAAGCGTCGCAAATCTCTCTCTAAATATATGACAACAATGACTGCACGCAATAAAATTCCCATGTGTCAAAACATATCTTACACGCGCATGTTTCTTTTTTGTTAAATACTGCGACGCAAGAATGTCAGCAGTGCGCAATGAAAAACTCTTTGAACTCATTACTAAATGAAAATTAAGTTAGCCGCTCATCAATCTTATGCCTCGCTGAAAAGCCCCTGTACGGCTCAGAAATCTGCTCAGCGTACAAATGTCCATCGAGCGATCAGAAGCCTGCTGCAGGGGCAAAGAATCAGGGCTCAGGGCGCAGAAATCAAGCAGCCCGCTCAGAGATCAGCCGCTCAAACTGTTCAAGCACCTTTTGCTTTGATCCCTTCAAATCATATTCTTTTTTGATGATCGAATAAGCGCTTGCTCCGCGAGAAATCTTCATCCCCTTAACTTCAAGCTGCAATGCACGCAACAAAGTGCGCTGACGAAATAATTGAATGCTGTCGTCTGTAACGACAAAGCCACCCTTGAAAGTTTCAACTGTCATGAGAAAAAATGCGAATGATTAAAGTGTTTTCTTGATACGAGCGTGTAAATCCTTGTAGATCACCTTAGCTTCTTTCCACGCACGTTGATTTTCTTCCTTGTCGCCGTCTTTCACAAGAGGGACAAAGTTCTCCCCAAAGTTGTGCATGAAAGAAATTGCACTGAGCAGCGCAAGTTTTTCTTTTTTATTCAAGCTCATCTTTTAGCTGTCGAATTAACTCATAGCACTCTTTAGTTTTTTGATCTGAAATAGTTTCGCAAAGAACAAGAAGCTCTTCAACTGTCAGAAATCTAAGAAAATTAGACTCCATGTTTACGAATGGAATTGCACCCGGCTGAGATTCTCGTAGGCACAGGCGAAAAAAATGAACTGCACCTATAAGAAATTCAGCCTCCAGCAAATAAGAATGCACGACATCAATGGGCTCAAGTTTTGAGGCATCACGCTCCCCATTCTTAAAGAAATGATAGTTTTGAATTAATTGACCAAAAACAGTGTCCCTCATTACTTTCTCAACTCCTGCTTTTGCTTAAATGCGTTGTCATAAATTTCTCCCATAGTTACAGGAGCCTCTCCGCCAGAGTTATCATAAAGAAACTGCGGGGTGGGATCAACAATTCCAAACTCAACAGAAAATTCCCTACCCTCGTTAATCATGTATTCGGCGAGTGCAAACAATTCTTCTGAATCTGTATCTTCTTCTGTTGCGCCCGTCTTTTCTTTTAACACCCAGTGAACATCATGCGTGCTGCTGAAATTAACTTGATAGTAGACGGGCTGAGCAGCTTCTGAACGTGAAACAATCTGCGTTGCATCAATAAAGATTTCACATTCATCAGGGGAGTCGCCCCCATGAATTTGTGCGATCATCTGCAGCACATCTTTCATGCCGCCCTCTCCGTGTTCTTGAGAAACATTTTTCTTGAAGATTTTTAGATCTTTGTCGTAGCGAACTTTAGTGCGCTGAGCAATCCAAGTGGCAGTGTTTGACATTTCTTTATCGAAATAATCGGGTGGATCAAGTGGGCGTGGATCGTAAATAAAATCAGACATTTTGTACTTTTGCGAAACGGAATTGTGCAAATCGAGAATCAGGGCCGTACTGTTCGTAAAGCTCAGGCCACGCTTTCAGAATCTTTGCTTTGTTTGTGGAATCTGCAGCGCAGTAAGCATCTGCAAGCTTTTTGCAAAAATGCCCACCGTATTCACGAAGAGTTTCTGCAAAAATGTAGTGTTCGTGTGAATTCATGTTTCTGAAAAATGAAAGAAGTACAACTCTTGCGCTGTACGATTACATTGTACTACATGCTCGACACATTGTCAAGCATTTATTTATCGTCGTCTAATTTGTAATTCATCAGACCCGTCTCAAGAGATTGACGCAGGTTGTGAATTGCTTTCTCGATTGAAGAAAGCCCTCTCAAGACTGCAAACAAAAAATCAGGACTAACTCTGTCATCTCGATTAATTAACTTTTCAATTGTCGTAAATTTATTTGAACAGTTTTGACATACACATCTTCTTCTGACTTCGCCTGACTGAGGGCGGGACTCAATAACTCTTCTTTTTGTGCTTTTGCAAGTTGGGCACTGCACGCCCATTTTTTGCGTACTTAAGCTTCTACGTCTCATTCTAAATAAATCCTCCCATAGTCGTCAACATAAGTAGTGAATTCAGATTGAGACTGTGCGGCATCAGTAAGAATTTGTGAAACTTCAGAACTCCAATCACCATCCCAAAAACCTGCACCATGATGATTCCTGGTAAGTATGTAATCGTATTCAGTTTGATTTATGGCGGGCTGAGCGAGATCATAAAAATCATCAATGCAGTCCCAATTTTCACCAACTGCCGCAGTAATCTTTTCTTCGACTACTGAGATAAATTGCTGATACTCGACGTAAAGCTTGTTCAGTGATTCTTCATCAAATGATTCAATTGTGTAATTTGCATCAAGCGGTACACCGTGATTGTCGCATTCAGAAAACAAAACAGTTTCGGCGAGTGCAATAAGTGTTGGATTCATTTTCATGATTGATTCTCAGTAAACATTACCAAGCCTGAACTCATCTAGCGCAGAAGAGGCAAGCTTGGCGGCGACAAAAGAAATAATCTCATTCTTCTTCTCAAAAACAAAGTGTTTGTTCTCTGAATACTTTGCCCAAAACAATGGATACCAAAGATGAATGAAAGTAGTTGCACAAGCAACAGCGCTGGGCATGTAATTAAATTCGCTCTCTTGAGATTCTGCATAAATCTTGCAGAGATCTTTTAAGAGCTGATTAAATGTACGCCCGTCATGATTTTCGACAAACAACAATAAATGCTGAACATCGCGCATGTTTCTGAGTTTCATGAAACTGTTGAATAATAAAAAAGACTGCCCTGAGCTGAGCAGTCTTTGCATTGTAGCGTGTTACTCGTTACTTGTCAAGCATTTTCCTGCATCGCCCGTTCACAAATCTGTTCAAACGTAATAGTTTGCATGTCATCATCAACACCTTCCGCCTGCATGATTTTATCACGCAATTCAGAAAGTGCTGCAACATGCTTCATCATGTAGTCGGCTTTCACTGCAAGAGCTGTGTAAACCTCACGACTAAGCCAGGGCGCAAAAAAGCAAGCAATTTGTGCTTTTCTTTTTTCACGCTGCAAAACTTTTATAACGTCTTGCATTTGCAACGTCAGCCCGAAAAGAATCATGTTCAATTAGCTGATGTACATCTCAGATTTGACTTTCATGTCAGTTCAAGAATTGATTAGCTTTGCCACAGAAAACCATGTCCAAGACAGAACCAAAAGTAGCGGGAGTAACAGAATAATCATACCCCCCAAAACCTTTAGTAATGAAATAAAACTTTGACGTAGCTCTCGCAATCTTGCTTTGTATTTCACCAAGACGATCACCTCTCAGAAAGCGCATCATGTGTACTTCGGCAACAGAAAGCTCATATTCAGACTCTTCTTGCCTGTGCTTTTCATAAAGCTTGCAATACAAAGGGAGAAAGTTGCTGCCGAGTTCTGAAATAATCCAGAGACGTGTATCCCCTGGGCGCATCTTGTTAATTATCTTTTTATCGTGAACTGCTATGTCTACCCAATTATGCTTTACGACGTTTTCCGCTTCGTAACACATCCACTCGTGCAGAGTTAAATTACGTAGATTGCGTTTAACGCTTTCTTGCCTTGAAATAAATTGCATGAGCTGCTGTGATTGAACTTACGCAGTATAGCGCATTACAAGTACAATGTCAAGCATTTATCTTGTATCTAAATTAAATGAATGTCACATCAAGATCAGGGTACATGCGTTTATTTGCAAGCCTAGGCAGAATCTTTCTCGCCTCAGCGTATGGCAAAAATGGCTCACTTCTTACATATCCCATACCTGAATACGGGTTAACCCATTTGGCGACATTGTTTGCAACATAAATTCTAGGAAACTCCTCAAAGCTCCCAATCCAGATGCAGCCTTCATCTATTGGGGTCTGCGAATTAAATCTCGTGCGCACAAATGGAAGAAATGCGCCCTCGGGCAAAGCGCTCTCATCGTAACTTGTATAAACTCCACCCCATGCACGCATTTGAAGCTGAAAGTATCTGTCTGTAAATAAGCCTGGAATCTCAAATTCTTTTATCGCATTACTTTCAACTTGCTCAAGCGACTCATAAATATCTTTGAATCTAGTCGTATAGCTTTTATTATTTGATAACGCTTCTCTGCATAAATGCAATCTCCGTTTCACCTGATTCGCCGTCATTAAAGGCTCGCCGCGTTCTGAGTATTTCGCAACAAATCTCTTCGCTACTTTTCTCGTCATACCTTTCGACTTCACTCATGATTGGGCGCTTGGTCACAATAAAGCCTTTCAGATACTGATGCAGATCCCAGCAGTAATCTTCTGCTCGCAAATTCCACAGCCACTCAAGTATTTCAAACGATCTCTTTCTACACCAATACCAATAGTTGCGAAACCTCTCAGCATCTTCTTTTTTAGAAATCTGCGCAACATAGAAAGTTTCCTGGCACAAGAACTCTTTTACGCCAGGCGCCCCAATGCGAGTTGTGCAATAATAGTTCCACCAACGAAACTTAAGTTTTACGTGCGCCTTAAGTACTTGAAAATAAAATCTACGTCGCATAACATACAAAGCATTCTCTTTCCAATCAAGAGAACAGTAGCTATTGACCCGCTCTCGCTGGAATGAATGACCCTGAGGGCGCAAAAGAATCCCGTGCTTGAATGCTGACCTCGTAGCCTTGGGCACAAATTTCTTGCTCTCACGTAAGTTTGCACGATACAATCCCTGCAAGCTTTAGAGGGCTCATGTCGTGTCGAACTTCTTCTACGCCGTAATCGTCCCCAAGGGCGTCACGCACTCACAGGGCACAAAAATCCTGTCTGGGCGCATGATGCAACGAAATGCGTTTGAAGCAGTCAGGACTCTTGAGCGAATCCACCCAGATGCGCTAAAGGTGCATGTGCGCAAAGAAAAAACGCAAGTCCCTCATTTGATCTCGGCTTGAAATTCCCAGCCAGCGACAAAGAAAAAATGCTCGTGCATCAAGCCATGCGCGAGCTAAAAGAATCTCTCGCAAAATCAGCACAGCTTGCTGAAGAGTTAATTTATTTACTTGACGATAACTTTTTAGCAGTTACTGCGCAATACAGAAAAGAGTTATTCCCAGGTATTGACAGAATAGGGAGTGCAATGTGGCAGCTAAACTTGCGCTTCTTTAAGACGCTGACGCAAAAAGAAAGAATCATTGCGAGCGAAAACGAAGCTGAATGAATCGCAAATGACGCTGATCCGCTGACTTGTATTGACAGATGCCTCACCTGCCTTTACACTTAAGAGGTTCCATGCAAAAACCTTGTCATGACTAGACGTGACAGAGTGAGATTCCAGCCGGGTGACATCGTGTTCGCACGCTGGCACGGAGAGGAGGAGTTTGAAATTATTGAAGAAGTAATCTATGATTCATTTCTTCCGCACTTCAAATGTAAAACCTGGGGTGGGCGCAAGCATGACTACTGGGTGTTCCCACAAATTCACCTCGCTTCTACATCAATTCAAACATTGATCAAAGAGGCAAATCACAAACAACTTTCTCTTATCTGATTCAGAAACATGTCAACATTTATTTCTCGTCGGGAAGCTCAGGAACGTGCGCGTCAAGAAAAAGAACAGAAGCGACAAAACAAACTACGTCACAAAGATTTGATGTGGGCGGCCAAGCGACGCTATCTTGATGATAACGAATGGTACGAACTTTTTGTTCTTGACCGCACATTCGGGCAGTGGGGCCCAGAGCAAGCAGAGTATGAATTTGGAGTGCTTGAAGAATTGCGTGAATTTTTTAAACGTCACGCAGTTGGAAGCAAGTGCCCACACATGAACGCATTAGAAAAACATCTTGCACTGCACAGCGAAAAAGAAAACACTGAAGCAAAGCAGAAAAGCAAGAAGCTGGTTTATGCGCATCCTAATGAGGAAAAACTTGCAAAAGCAAAATGACAAACGAAGAAGAATACAATCCGAGAAACCGTGAAAAATCAAAACAAGCAAAATATGGCTTGTTTTGGTGCCGTGGATGTGACACGCAGCTTGTGCGCGATGGCGAAAAGTGTTCTGTTTGTGCACTAAAGAACAATCCCTCAAAAATTAGATACAGCTAGCAAGCATGTATCAAGTCTGTTTGCCCGTCCGTCGCAGGTCGGGCTTTTTTGTGCCTAGCCGAACTACCGTATGCCAGTTGTACTACTTGGACTAGGCGTGCGGAGAAAAATGCTCACCCCTCTTGGGTAAGCCACCTAGCCCGATGAAGCCTGGCCTCAAAAACAGCCTCTGCTTTATCTTCAAATTTTCCGACAAAAACATATTGCTTGAGCCCTGGATGAAACCATCTGGAAATGTAACCACGAGAAGCTGCGTCAAACTTAGCGAATTTATCGTCAACACTGGAAAGCCATTTGCGCCCCTCACACAAAGTTGAGTTGCGAGAGTTTTCAGATGGCGTAACCCACCTAAGATTTTCAAGCTTATTATTTGATCTATTTCTATCTATATGGTCAACTCGATCTTCGTACTCGTCAGGAAATATATTGTTCAAAATCAAGCAAAGCTGGTGACATTGAAGCCTCGTGCTCTTGTAGCTAAGAGCGTAGTACCCCTGCGGCGTAAGAGTGCCAGCATTTTTAGTCGTACCGTCACTTAGAACTCTTAATATGCAGCTAGGTGAGCTGACACTGTAAATAAAAACACGCTTCAATTCCATTGAATCAAACAGCAAAACTCTTGGCGCTCGTTTTTGCATTTTTTCAAGAAGAGTTGACAGGGCTCATGAACTAGTGTACCATGGTTCGTACCCATGCACGAAGCAATGAGCGCTCTTCACGAATCATTTGGGCCGAATGAACTCACAGAGCCACAGCAAGAGCTTTACAAATGGATTTGCGCCTACATAGAAAAAACTGGGCACTCGCCTGCTATCAGGGAAATGATGCGAGCGATGAGGCTAAAGTCACCCGCACCAATTCAAAGCAGACTAAAATTCCTAGAGAAAAAAGGATGGATCGAAAAAAGAGAAAAAAATGGCAAACCTGGAATCTGGCCAACAGCACCAGAGAAAGGTGCATCTGTTTTTATAAAAAGAGAAGCGCTGTTAGCTGCAACAATGACAGCGCCGGACAATAAAAATATCGGAGAATGGATCAATGAATTGATTCAATTTGCAGCAAAAGAAAAAGCCAAGGAATTTTCAAAATGCACATGAACGAAGCACTTGCCAAATGGCTCGCACGCGCCGTCCATCTCAGACACAGCATCATCACGCGACGCGATGAGCACAAAAAACGAGTTCAAGATCTGACAAACAACAGATCAGCGCTTTACATAAAAGCAACTGATTACCTAGAGGATTCACCAGCGATGAGTGAATTTCACAGGCAACTTGATTCGCTCGACAAACAAGAGTTCGAGCTTCATGACGAATTCAAAAAGTTTCTCAGAAAAACAGATGACGAACTCACAGTCACAATCGGCGAGATTGTACGAGAAAAGTTTGGACCCGATTGGGATTTCAATTCAGCTATCTGAGCTTGCGCCCCTGATGAATTTACGACAAGCACAAAAAGCGAATGAGCTACAATTAGTTATCTCGCAACTAGCCATCAGCAGGCTTCGCGCAGCAGACAAAAACGACAGGAATAAATATGACATACTAGAAAAACAGCAAATTCAGGCTGCGCTAGCTGCCCTGCAAATCATTCAGGAGGTTGAAAATGTTATCTGAGAACGACAACATTTTTGAAAGTGAGGCGGAGTCAGCAAAATTTACGATGATACTCAACGAAGCAATTAGAGATTCAAGACTGAGCTGGCGTGCAAAAGGAATTCTTGCAGGGTGCTTAAGTCATAGCAGCGGATTCAAATTTAATAAAGCCTGGATACTGAGTCATGGAACAGAAGGAAGAGATGCGGTTACAGCAGCTCTTTCAGAATTGCGTGAATTTGGATACTTAGAAGATAAGGTATTGCGATGCGAAAAAACAGGAAGGGTTCTCAGCCGGGAGCTGACCTTCCGGGATCGGCCCACCGTGAGACTGGAAACCCGTCTTACGGGAAACCAGGCGACTGGAAACCCGTCCTACGGGAAACCAGTCCCTTTAAGAAGACCAATAAATCCAGAAGACCAATTAGAAGAAAACCCCCCTGTATCCCCCCGCAAGCTCCCTGCTCCGCCCACACCCGCCACACACGCGCCTTTACCCGGTTCTGGTACGAAGAGAGTCAAGGCGACCGAGAGCGCCGTTCCTGACGATCTCAGGCCCCTCTCAGAGCTGATCTGTAGCTTCTTCAATGAGCACAAGGCAGGGGCCAGGACACAGCGAGCTTTCGCAGGGTTAATTTTGCAGCTAAGGAAAATCCTGCAAGATAAAAGCGGTGGTATGCAGCATGTAAAAAAACAGTTGCAGGCTGCCATAGAGAAATCACAAATGGGCGAGAAAAAGTGGAGTTCAATTACTTACGAAAATTGGGAGTGCTTTGGAAAACAAAAAACCCCTGCATGGCAAATCAACAACAGGCCCAGCACGCAAGCTGTCGCAACAATTTTTGAAGAAGACGCAGCAAGCGACTTGCAATTCTGAGCTACGTGCTACAATCTGCAAACTCCATCACTCACAGCAACGTGTCAACTCTCACTCTTGAGGACTTTGAGACTCAGCAGGACTCTGTTGAAATAGAAAAACATTTTCTTGCTGCCGCCTATAACCACCTTTGTTTTGGGTTTGGCGAACAGGATTGGATTGATAAATTTATGGATCTTCCTAAAGGGCGCGAGATATTTTCTGATGCGCTAAATAAAAGTATGTTCGACTGCCTGCAAGAAGAATTACTGACTTTCCAGGATGCGCCGACAAATGAAATTACTGTTTCGACTCGCCTGCGAAAGATTGTTGAATGCGATGCAGCAACAATTGACAATTACATTGATGAGATTGTTTCACGCCCTGTCGAAAAAGATCTTGATGTCTGGAAAAGCAAGATTATTCCTATCTGGCATTTTCATCACTCGCGCTCGCTTGTTAAGGACTACTTAAAAAACTCGCTGGACATTGTAGACAGAAGCTGCAACATACAAGAATCGCAAGTTGCGCTTTCTTACGTGCTAAATGCTGCGCAGCTTATTGAGGGCGTAGAAACACAAAAAGATGAGATCCACCCATTCATCGCCGCCAAGGAAATGCTGCTTGGCCCGAAGCAGGAAAATCGTGTCCTCCGCACGCGCTTCGGCTTCCTGAACAGCGCCTTGGGCGGTGGTCTGAACCATCCCACACTTGGGACGGATGGACGCCTGATCGTGGTTGCAGGTCGCCCCGGTAGTGGCAAATCAACCTGGGCGATGAACTTGGCTCTCGACGTTGCCGCCAAGGGCTCCAAGGTGCTTTTTTACACGCTTGAAATGTCTGACAAAGAAGTGTGTCAGCGCATGTTGTCGTGTCTTGATTATTTGATGTGCATGGAAAAAGGCGGTACACCTCTTACATATGGGCACATCATTAGGCAGATCAAAGACAAAGAGCAGGAGGAGCGGATTCGATCAATCCCAATCGAGCGTATTGCGGAAAACTTTATTTTTACGAATACTTATAACGTATCGCCAACTCAGGTTGTGACAAAAATTAAGACAGAAAAGCGTAAAAACAAAGATCTGTCACTGGTGATTATTGACTACTTAACGCTTTTGGATCTTGATTCGGATTCCACAAAAGCTGAAACACGAGCGCTTTCGATTGGTGCAGCAACGCGAAAGCTGAAAACTGTTGCTTTGCAAACTGGTGTTGATATCCTCGCCGTTTGTCAGTTGAATAGGGGCGTTGAATCTAGGAATGACAAAAAACCAATGCTTTCAGACTTACGTGAATCTGGGCGCATTGAAGAAGATGCCGACATGGTGATTATGAATTACTGGCCTTGGTACTACGACAAGAATGAAGATACAATGCGCTATGAATACGCCGTTGTTAAAAATAGAAAAGGTGCGACGGGTACATGTGAGATTTCTTTCGCAAAAGAGTTTTATGCAATGACGGAGCGTGCAGATTGAATAACTCTTCTCGCAACACGCCCTGCCCAATCTGTCATAGAAACACAGATGACAAATGCAGATGGAACGATGAGTTTATACTTTGCTACGATGGAGATTCATTTGCGCCCCCTCAGCATTTGCGTGTCGGCGATAAAATAAAAGTCAACGCAGAGACATTTGCACTTTGTTCAACTTTGTCAGGATTTGCAGGAAGCTCTCACTGCTTTGCGCTTGTCGATGACTTTAGCTATCGCTTTCTAAAGTATGAAGACAAGCGAACGTACAGAATTCAATGCGTGCGCACTATGAAAGAGTTTCTGCAAAGAAAAAAGTCAATAGATCTTTCTGTTAAGTTCATTGAGTTGAACGATAACTTGCAAACATTCAGGATTGATGAATTAGCGGACTGCAAGCTAATAGCTGAAAAGTGTAAATCGCAAGCAGAAAGTCTATTAAATTATGCTTCGATGAATAAAAGATATATTACTGACTACCTCTCGCGTGTGAATGCGATTTTTGATGCACAGAGAATTGCTGAAAACATGACTCAGGAAATAGAGTATTTTGAAAGAGAATATTTGGGGGCTAGGAGTTGAGCGATTCATTGCGCAAAATTTCCCCCGCCCCGAACTGGGTATCAATCTTCACGCAACATGATGAGCTAAATGCGCCAGGTTACGTAGAAGCTTTTCTTGAGGCACGTGACGCATCGCATCACTACGGATGGGCGGTGATGACAACGCGAGGGATTGCTGTGATCAAAGTCACGGACTGGGAAGAAGCGAAAAGAGTGCAGCCGTTTCAATGGTTGAACACGCACCCCAATCAACCAGCATCAGTTGAGGAGACGCTTGAGCTTGCAAAAGAGACGGCGAAAAAGCACTACAAGACGCGAGCGCAAAAAGAGACGCTATAATCCGCTCGGCTCGGCATGGACTGGCGATGTACCTGAACAACAGCCGCGAGGGATTGGGCCTCAGCGGAATCGAGGACTACAAGAGCGTCAAGATCGGCAGTCTTGCGATTGAAACTGCCGGTGCCAGCAGCATGGCAACCGGCGCTGATCGTGTGCCGCCGATTTCTGAACGCTATCTGACTGGTCTTAGAATAAGTGGACCGGGGAACTTTGCTATTCGACGGTCATGATGCTATCAATTGGCGGAGGTGATGCGGTCATGCGAGACGGGCTGGAAATCCCGACGCATGACTTCATCCAGAACACTTACACCGGCAGCAACTTGACCAAGGTTGAGTTCAAGCGCGGGCAGTGGCGGCAAAGTTGTTGCCACGCTGGACATGACCTACGACGGCAGCAATAACCTGCTGACCGTTACACGGAGCTGATCATGGGTTATAAGTTCAATCCATTCACGGGCAGTCTTGAT
>Ga0070754_10002052_pt1 | contig 15243 bp, 16 predicted proteins | sample VirMetDEL_Sep_01_FD_75181 | JGI IMG/M metagenome (GOLD analysis project Ga0070754, IMG submission 75181) | Aqueous microbial communities from the Delaware River and Bay under freshwater to marine salinity gradient to study organic matter... | ecosystem: Environmental > Aquatic > Marine >... | reverse complement strand
GGTGTAAGTTTTGCTTCACCAGTAAATAGTGCTGAGTAATTGATTGATTGGTTAGTATCCTTAACTACGTTTCTATCTATAGATATATTATGCATGGTATTTTATTTTAGTTTTTATTGTACAATTGTTCCTTTATGGTCAATAATTTCAGGCTGAATGTTTTGATAATCAACACTGTCTAGATTTTCAGAAGACAATGAAACATCTTCCATAGTAACATTTTCTGTATTATCTTCTTCTGTATTATCAGTTGTATTTACAGAAGGAGTATTATTATATTCAATGTCAAGAATTGACAATGTATATGAATTCTCTTCAGGGAGAACATCATTTATTAGCAAGTATACTTTTCTGATATCATCAGTATTTATAGTATCATCTTCACTTTCAATTTCTTTAAATATAACATGTTTGAATTTGTTAGAATAGAAATTGAATGTTTTTTTATTGACTTTTGCTGATGTTACTTTATTATCAATAGTGTTATAAGAAACTTTATTATTACTGGTTGATATAACAATAGGAGCAACCACTTCCTCTCCTTCGATAATAGTCATGTATGACCTAGCCATTATAATGTAATCATTAGACTTAGGCACATCTAATTTAAGCATTGAGTATGCTTTCTGATTTATAGAGAAATCAGATTTAAGTCTATTAGTTTCTGTCTTATAAAAAGACAAAGTAATTACGGGTTGATCATTGTATTTATGATCATTAGAATCTAGATTGTTAACTATGAAATTGTTAGCTTGTAACATTTGTATTATGTATTAAATAACTAAATAATTATTCTTGTTCTGATTGTGTTCCATATATTTCACCTTCTTCTGTAACAACGATGTTATCATTGTCTACAAAAGTGTCAATCATTTCATAATTGTCATACATAGAATTGATGGCATCACCTGCATATAATCTAGCTGCTCTAGTTACGCATCTTGCCATCATCATATAAGCTGGTAATTTCTTCCAGTTCTGCTTGCTTGTCCATCCGGCATCCTCTGCCATAGACCATTTGAAAGAACACTCTCTCTTCATAACACCTACACCTGGAATGTTACGGGTAAGTATAATAGTTGTTACTCTATCTACTATTTTGTCCTTATAGATGTATTCTCCTGAATCATCTTTGTAGAATTTAAGATTACCATTCTCGTCTTTCAATGGTTCTTTTGTACTAGGATCTCTCATAGGAACCTTAACCTTTTCAATAATAGGTTCATAGTCTTTAATAACATCTATATGCACACCTTTTGATGCTAATAGTGCAGGTATAACACTTGCGTTCAAACAAGCTCTACCTTGTATAATAGTTATGCTGTTAACAGAAGTAATAGGACTCATTCCTAATTCTTTACCTATGTTAACTATAAGAGATATCTCATGAGGTTTAACACCTGATGGAACTAGTTTATTCTCTACAAGGTATGTTGATACTTCTGATAAGTATGCTACTTCATCCTTGAAGTTATCTAATGCTGTATTTGTATTTGCTAATTCTTTAGACATTATTATATTATTACTTTTTATTATCAACTTCTTTTCTAAGATCAAACGTCTCTTGTTTGCTTAGAACATATTTATAATCATCCTCCTTTATGCTTTTAGCAGAAGGTAATTCTTCATAGAAACCACATTCACCTAAGAACATAGTACCTAATCTTTTCATTGTATCACCATTACGATTCTTAAGAAGTATAATAGCTCTAAACCTATTACCTAATCTAGGAATATCGTAACCCATAAACTTAGATAAGTTATTGTTAGGGTTCATATATTCTGCTGGATTAAATACAGCGATTACTATATTAGCTTCCTGTGAAGGTCTAGATGAATCAATAATATCTTCCTTCTTAGGAGACACTTCATTATATCTAACTCTATTAGAACTAGATAAATCTCTATTACTATGCATTACATTACATACAGTATACTTAAGTGTGTTTCTGTATATATGTCTACAGTATTCTGAATGTAAATCTATTGTACTCTTTTTGTTTACAATAGATCCTTTACTCTCTAAAGACAAATTAGATAATGTATCGAATATTACAATAACATGCTCTTTAGGATTATCTGGTTTGTATATATCTAATCCTTCGCTATCCTTTTCTAATTTACCTCTGGACGTAGCATATTTAACTATGTCTTTCTTTATCTCAGTAGGACTCATAGGTTTATCTATGATCTGTACTCTACTAAAGAAATCATCGAAGAATTTATCTTTAGATTCTATCAGTTCTTCTACATGTTTTGGTATATATCTATCACCTCTGGACATAAGTGTAGCAGGACTACATAGTATATTATGATAGTTACATATGAACCATGATACAATCTTAGCAGTAGTTTCTATTCTATCTACCTCTAGTGAATAATATTTAATTCTAAGATCTATATCCTTGTTGTTATTTATAAAGTCCAGGTAAGGATTACATATATAACTATTTATAGCAAAGGATGACTTACCACTCCCTTCTGGCCCAAATACGACGGAATACGTTGCTTTCTGTACTCCATAAGTAAAATACTCAAGCTTAGGTAAGCCCATTTTAAGACCTCTGAAGCCACCTTTTTTACCACGTTGTATATTTTGTTTAAATCTCTTATAAATCATCGTGTGGATCTTCTATAATACCTTCAGGGTTATTAGCATATTCTTCATCATTCTCAATTTCTTCTAATTGAGTTTTAATATTAACAACATTATTAAGCCAAGGACCTAACCCTTGCATATACTTCATTAAGTTTTCGTTCTGTACTCTTGACTCTTTCTTTCTGTAATATACTTCATACTCTAGAGCAGATAGTATATGATCTGGATGTATGTTATGTTCTTGTACTAGCTTTTTGTATCTATCAAAACCTACATTCATAGGATCAGATCTTAGTGTTCTAGTCTTTCTGAACGAATCAAATTTATCAGAGACAGGAAATGATGATAAGAATTTATTATAATGGTCTTTAAGCTGTTTCAAGTTAATATGACCATTGTGTAGTTTTACATTACTACTTGTATTCTTATCATCATTGTTTTCTACTGTCTTTATATCATCTATATCACTGTATACATCAAAGGGTATACCTTCAATGTTCATTCTATACTGCTTTCCAGAAAAGGGTTTTAACACTCTCTTCTCAATAAGCTGTGATAGAATATCTTTATCTTCTAAAACTAATATGTTCATCGTAATGCGTTACTTGATTTATTAAGTACACTCTTTATCTGGTGTAGCTTGTTTAATGATTTAATTACTTTGACTCCCGAAGGTTTAATTTGATACCATATATCATCTTTAGAGTCTTTCACAAAAGTCTTTTCAGATGCATAAACATTGGTAGTAGAAGTATCATATATATGGTACTGTATTTTGATTACTAAGTTACCATCTATATTTGTAAATGCTTCGGATAGAGTTATCTTTTTGATTCTAGATTCGGACATATGCCTGTTGAGATTTGCTATCTCGTGACGTAAATGTCTGATCTTCTGTTCTACTTTTATCTTATTCTTTTTGTCATCACTTTGCTTTTTCTTAAGATCATTTAGATCAATCTTAAGTTTCCTCATAGCATCAACAAGCGATGGTAATATAAGCTTTATAGTATCGAGCTTTTTCTCAATATCCATGAAAGCATGATCATAGTAATTAATATTTTTACTATCATCTGTTTTGTATCCCGAAACATTTCTGAAAGTATATGCTAATTTTTCCAGAAACAAAACTTTAAGTCTTTCATTCATTTTAGTTTTGTCAGCATATACATCTTGTATCTTTCTTTCTATATTGTTTATAGTTATATTCTTATTGTCAATCTGTTTTTGTAAAGTATTAAGCGAGTGAATAAGATCTCTAGATCTACTAACACAAGCTTTCTTTTCAGAAGACAGATTGCGTATTAGATTACCCATATCCTTTTTGTTTTCCACATCTGTTACAGTTAATAATAGTTAAAGCAGAAGAGAATGTAATTAAACACCTCTTCTGCTTTAAACATATCTTACAAATCAAGGTTCAATACTACATTTGACATTTGCTTGAAATGTACAATAATCTGCTGGAGCTTTTTATTGTACGTAGCAACAGCTTCATCAAACTTAGGCTTATATGCGTTTAGTGCATCTGTAGCTTTTTGAAATTCATCTCTATTATCACTGCTTTTGTTTTCGTTGTACTGCCTTGTAGCAACTTCTAATGCAGTTTTTAGATCATCCATTTCTGACTTATATTTAGCATACTCTTCCTTAATAGAATGTACACCTAAATAGCCATTAGGGATACCATTGCTTGATTCCATCATGTCTGTAGAACCTTTAACTATAGGAAGTATATTTTCTTTGTAGTAATCAGCTGGTGATACACCTTTCTTACCCAAAGAATTAATATAACTTTCTACATCTTCAGCGGTATAGTGATTCCGTATCTTTGCTATTTTTCCATCTTCAGATATACCACATACAGCAAAGACTCTGTCCATATACTCGTCTATGTCAATCTGGAAGCTGTGATCAGCAAAGCTTTCATTCATGTATTTGAGGTATCTGGAGAGCGATACAGTGTGAATTATATCACTAGCTGGACCGTCTCCTTCTGACTTTTTTCCATCATCGCCCCCATCGTCTTCTTCGTCTTTTTTGTCAGTGTCTTTGTCAGAAGTAGTACGACTTCTTTCTGTTCCACTAATTCGTTCCCTAGACCTAATACGTCGTCCTGCGGTCTCCTTCTTCTCGTCAGACTTTTTATCTGATTCACTACTCACTTTCTTATTATTATCACCATACAGGCCCTCTCTCTTGAGCATCTCTATAGTTGACTTAGTAGGCAACAGTATGAGAAGTACAACCATTGTTAGTGTGATAAATGGAGTAAAGTATATCAGACCAAAAGCTGAGAGTTGAGGTAGTGATGATAACACTTCTTTAGATATAGCTTCTATGAAAGACAAATCAGGAGATTTAACTGTTTTGATAGAAACAGCTTCCCATATATAAGGAAATAACTCCTTACCTGTAGACTCCATAACTAATGATCCTGTATTCTCAAGATATAGAATAGATATACCAGCAGTTACAGAAAAAGCTAAGAAGAATAATGGTGAGTATTTAATAGCTACCCACAGCTTAAACAAACCTTGTATAAATTTTGGTTTAGCTAACAGCCATTCTTCATTATCTTCTACAGCTTTATAACAGAAACGGATATACATAAAGGTAAAGAATACCTCAAGATAACCAATAGTTAGATAACGAGTAGAGGCACTGAAAGGACCCATTACTTCGTTATAAACTGCACTGATGGTAAGGTTTACAACCTCAAGACCAGTAGTAATACTACCAAGAAACTTGAAGAATGTAAGACTGCCGGTTTTCATCATATCATCGAGTGTGCCCAATTTAGAGCTTTCTCTCTGATAAAATTTATACACCAATGCTAATAGTAATATCAGCATCACGAACTCGAAAACAATTGTTCCGAAGCCTAAGCTAGATAATAAAATCATATTTAAAATTTTAGTTATGTGATGACATTAAATTCCTAGAGTTTTCTAAACCATATAATTGCATAAGACTAGGCTTAGCAATAATTTGGTAGTCGTATGGACTAGCAGAAGATAGATCTGTAAGTATCTTTCCTCTTACAGCGTTAGATTTAGTATATAACCTAATAAGTGATGAATATTTATTACTCAGATCATCAGAATTACTGTATTTGATATAATGATTTAATGGCATGAAAAAACCATTAGTAATCTTTATATCTAAACTATTAGCATAATTATCTGCTATGTTTTTGACTATAATACCTGTATAACTAATCTTATTAGTTTTATTGTCATTATCATTTACAAATAGTCTATCTTTTATATGTTTTTTAAGTTCATCTACTTCTTCTGCATCTTTCGGATTTAATTCACTTACACTTAGTAAATCATCTCTAAGTTCATTTACATCATATGATCCAGCTACTAATGAGAGTGCATAGTTTTTTGTAACAGAGTAATTAAATACATAAGGATAGAAGTAGTATAAGGAATCATCATTGTTATAATTACTATATAATGTTTCGTATTGAGTATTTGTTTCTGAATTACTCCTTCTGATATAACAATTACTATTATGAGTTGATGATATTAATATCTTATTATATGTATTAATGTTTGATAACACATCATATGTTTTGTCATAATCAGTATTATTAAACATTTGTAAATTATCTATGTATTCTGAAAACTCTTCTGTATCTATTACTTCAGTAGAATCCATAAGAGAACATGTACCATCATAGTTATATATAACGTGATTAGTATTGCTTTCTGTTTTAAAGAATCTATTCATATAATTATTCATATTAATAGGATAAGATCTAAACAAACCTATAGGTGTAATCTTACCACTAATACAATAACTATGAACAACACTAAAGTCTAAACTAGAACATATATCTCCAAATATTTTATGTAATACATGAGGAGGTATATTATTGAATACACTTCCGTTTTTGTCTATAACAATACTTTGTTCTGGATCTTCATATAATACTACAGTACAATACTCTCCTAATACATCAGTATGATATAATAGTTTACTTGATTTGATTGTATTTACTATATCTATTACAGCATTTATCTGTCTTATAGTATTAGTTATATGAGGTACACATAACGGACCTGATCTAAATAGAAAAGCCTCTGATGCTAGAGCAGAGGCCTTTCTTGATATTATTTCTTTTAGCATTAGAATAAAGATAACTTTTGGTTTTTATAATTCTTATCAACCTCCTTAATCAATTTGTCAGCTTCTTTTATATACCAAGAGTAGTCAATATCATATGATTGATCATAAGGATCATGTACCTTATTTAACACATTCTCTTTTACTCTGTTAGCTACAACTAATTGATTAGTACCGTCATTGTAGGTTTTGATAATCTTACCACCAGTATTACTTATATAAAATCTATTTACTTTCTGTAATTCTTCTTCTTTAATATATCCTTTATTTATTGTCTTTAGTATATACTTAGATCTACCTCGTTTAGGGCTTCTCTTTGCTTTTATACCTATTAAGAAATCATATATACCATTAGCAGGTATTTCATAACTAACTAATTTATTATCATCATATACTGGTCTGTATCCATTTCTAATGCTAAGATGATTCTTTATAGTTTGTTCTACAGGTATACCATCAACTACATATCTATCTACAGCTATAGATACTATACCTTTACTGTTATTTTTATGAGGTAATTGATCAGAAGGTAATTCAAAAGCACCTTTACGTTTAATTGATCCACCTTTCTTGACAATTATATAATTATTTACATCTCGTATAAAACACTTCTCATATCTATCAAACTCTTGTTTAATATCTAATACTTGTTCAAACTCTTTAGCTGCTTTATAGAAATCTTGTACTCTATCTTTATTAACTATGAAACTTGAACCATCTGTGTTCGCATAAAAGCATTTAGCTCCTGATTCTTTAGTTATTTTCTCAATAAACATAAGAAGGAATAACTGACCATTAATAGTTACTTTAAGTAAAGATTGTGGACTATACATAAAACTATGCTTGCTACCCATTAATCCAAACAAACTATTAATTGTAAGCTTTAAAGAATCAGCAGTAGATTTATCACCATTAGCTTTTGCTTCTAATCGCTGTTCTGTAAGTATTTTAAGTATATTAAGTATTTCTATTCCTAGTTGTGGTGGATATATCTTAAGGAATAACATAAGACCTGGGTAGTAGCTTGCGTAATCCATATCGACAATGAGACTATCTTCAGATTCTTCAAATACACCAGCAGGCATTTTAGTATGTAAACCACCCTTACCCATTTCATACTTTACACCATCAAATTCTACTAGCTTGTGGAACTTAGTATTCAATAGGTTTATATCGCTGTTTTTAAGCTCTCTAAGAAGACTTTGTAACTCAGGGGTATCAAAGCTTATCTTATTAGAAATAACGTCTCTGAGCTTAACTATATAGGTTGTATCCCTATAATCTTTGAATTTATCATATTCTATACCTGTAAAGTCTGAATAATATCTAGCTAATATGTTTTTACCTATAGAGGTATCAGACATATTAGTTGCATTGATATTATATGTAGCAGATATATTCTTTCTTAGTTCTATTGCTTTACTACAATAATTCCAAAACATCAATGTAGCTTCAACGTCATTGTAGTTATAATCAACTATCTTTTGTATATCGCCAGCTTCTATTACAGAACCAGGAGCAAATGGTAAATCTTCAAGGTTATTCCACTTCAATGAAAACTCTAACCATTTAAGACTACAGCTTTTCTGTGGTCTATCATAGTGATTTATTTTAAACAGATCATACTGTAATATATGTGATTCACTTTCCCATACTGGAGGATCAACTCTGTTTATAATATTATCACTCTTTCTTTTTAACCATTTAACTACTTTATCTATTGAATTATTTATGAAGAAACTTTTGTTTTCTAGTATATGATGGATTAAAGGATAATCATAATGAATACCATTAAATGTAATCCATCCCTCACAATTCTTTAACCATGCTAAATATTTTATTCTGTCATCTCTGGATTCATGTATAACAAAATCTCTTCTTTCTTTTGTACTTAATCTAATAGCACATAAAGAATGGAAGTTTGCAAATTGCTCAACGTCAACAATCCAAAGATCTCTACTATCATCCATCTATTATTATTTGATATATATATTATAGGTATTTGGAATACTTGAAATTATTAGATGTAAGATTAGCTACAACTCTATCTGTTGGACATATTTTCTTAAGTACTTTTATATATCTATATGATACAAAAGGTATAAAGAATGGATCATTTTCTTTATATAATTTTACTTTCCATTTCTGTAATTCAAACAGAGATGGTCTCCAATCCTCCTTATATTTTTCCTGATGTATATATCTTATAACGTACTTACTATCTACTGATAAAACATTATGTATAGAGTTATAGGGAACTTCTTTGTATTTGGCTTTATAGGTTTGAATCTCTTTATACATATTGCTAAAGCTATTCAATCTATTATTACACTTGTTAGTTATTGATTTCTTGAATTCAAATATGTCTTTTGACTCTGGATTATTTAAATAATGATGTAGGTATTCATGTATATTATTTACATATATTCTTTTTTTGTCTACACTAGCATCCATAAAATGTAAGCTACATGACTTAGGTATATACATTTGCTCATAATCCATTACAAAAGTACAGGAATAATCTTCTTTAGATATTAATACACCATCACATTCTACTTCAGAGAAATCAGATTTAGGCTCTAAGTATATTTTAACTTTATCTCCTTCATTTAGTTTTATGTTATACATTAGTTAATAGATTAAAAAAAGCCAGGGGTAGCTCCCTGGCTCTTTATCTTATTTTATTTCCTTAAATAAATGAGAATGGATTTATTGCTACACCATTCTTTAATATTTCGTAGTGACAGTGAGGAGCTGTAGATAATCCAGTATTACCTACAGTAGCTATGTTCTGTCCCATGCTAACTCTTTCACCTTCTTTAACTAAGATTGAGTCACAATGAGCGTATTTAGTTTCGTAATTATCTGAAATGATAACTACGTAGTTGCCATAGCCTGGATGTCCATGTACTACCTTATGTACTCTACCATAATGGGTAGACTTTATTAGAGTACCTCGTTCAGCTGGGAGGTCTATTCCTGCATGTAGTTTTCTAGATCCTAATATAGGATGCATTCTGTATCCGAAACCACTACACGATGGTATAGCACATCTTATCAAATGTTTTTGAACAGGTAATCCTTTAGGAACGCTGCTCAATATTGTTATATCCTCCGCTGCTAATTCATTACTGGTATAATGATGTTTTGTATTGTATTTTATAACATCACTTGAAATACCAGAAGTTGTTGCATTTGAAATGAACGAAGGTAGCAAAAGCAGAATAAATGCTATAGTAGCTCTGCTCTTCTGAATAATTGCATACATAATTATTGTTTACATGATAGACCGCCTGGCAGTCTTTATGTCTCAGTACTAAATCTGTAGGTTAGATAGACTCGTGAACTTGATTAATCACGTCGATAGTGAAATCACTAAGTGCAACCTCAGATTCTTCCTGAGTAAATACATTGCGAGTAGTACACATTGCTTCAGTTGATGCAGAAACCTTAATGATTTCTACTTCAGCATCAATACGCACAGGATTCTTTAGTGTAATATCTCCAGCATTATTACAAATGTTAGCGATATTAGTAACCATAGAATCTTTCCATGACTTAGCCATAGCATAAGAAATGCGTGCTCTTGATTGATAAGGCAGAACAGAGCTATCATTAGTTAGATAGCTTGTAGACTTTTCATACAAGTTAAGCAATGCACCAATAGGAGCTTTTGCAAAAGCAGAAGTCTTAGCAAAAGCATTTAACATAGCTCCTAGTGCTACTGCGCTTCGACCGGTAATCCAATCATGATTATTAGACTGTGCGATAAGCAAAGCATCACCTGCTGATGGTGTTTGAGTACGCAGAGTCTTATCATAGGATACAATAGTACCTGTTTTACCTACAGGATAAGAAATAGCAATGCCGTTACCGACAGCATTCTCACCTGCTTTTGTTGTACGGATTTTACCATCCATACCTATTGTAACCAGTCGATGATATAACAATACAGAAAGGGAGTCATCATGTAATTTGACAACATCTTCCGGCATTGTTTCTTCGGTTTCATTGGGGTATACAGCAGCAATAATGTTTGTTGCCGATACAGGGTTGTCTTGTTTTTGTAGGTTAGAAATACAAGTTAGCAGCATTACAGAAACAGGGGAAAGGTTGAATGCTTCCTTTTCGATTGCACTGTTTGTTACTACATTTGTAGTTTCTGCACTTGTGTTGATTGATTCTTGCGGTTGAGTTGACATGTCTTTTAAATTGTCATAGTTCAGTCTTAAATAATTGAGAAAAGTTTAATAATTGTCAAAAAGCATAAAGGAATCTAGTTTTTCTTTTAATGTAAATTCTTCTCCTTCAGGTACTATATCTTGAAGATATCCTCTGAGTATACGAGAATTAAGTTTGTTATACATATTTCTGAAGCCTTCCATAACTTCATCATAGTTATCATGTAAGTATTTATCACTGACATAATACCCTGTAGAGAATACTCTATTATATTTCATGTGTAATAAGTTGCCATAGTTCTGTATCTCTTCTCTGAATACAGTACATTTCTTCTCCATAGAAAGATAAGCAGGACTAGACTTACTTGTGGATAGCATCTTTTCTGCAAGATTATCATAACTGGATTTAGCTCTATAAAGCTCATACTCCAAGTCATCAATCTCAAAGAATATATTGTAATCTAGAGACAGAAGCATATTGATATGATTGTTAATCTCATCAATTCTACTTACAACTCTTTCTTGCATAATATCATCACTAGCAATATTACAGACTTTATGTGTTCTGATTTTAATTTTAGTATTGCTGTGTTTTACTATAGTAACAATTACATCTCTATCGTGTAAACTGTCTACAATATCTCTAGGTATATTAAGGTGATAGCATATTTTTGATTTAACAAATTCTTTGCTATGACCTGTTATTTTACATATAGAATGTATAGACTTTTTATATGACTGTTTTAAGTCAAGTGAATTATCTAATCTACTATAGTTGATACTGAAGTCAGATACTCTATCTAATTCTTCTTGTGGAATATCTGATACTCCTATACTAAGTTCGTTAATATCAACACCTATTTTTGTAGCTAATGCTTGCCTAACATAGGGTTCATGTATTCCTTGAGCATAGTAGTAATCATTACTTCTATAGTACTTGTATAAAACTTCTTTCATTATATATATTTTCTAGTAGTGTGTACTAAAAAAACTTACTTAAGTTATCACTATTAGACAAAGTAACAATGAATTGCATACCATAGGAACTGGAAAACCCTTCATCTTTTACTTCAGAACAAAACTTAAGTGCATTCTTTATTGATTTATAATATTTGCCATTATCAGCACTTCCTACAACTTGATCCAGATTATGTAGAATAATCACTCCGTCTTTAGTCATAAGAGTTACAAATAGAACTAATGTAAGTATTAGCATTTCTGCATTTACATCAGACTCATTAATATAGTTCTTTATATTATAAGTTTTATTATTGAATGTAACAACATCCAAAGGGAATTTAGATGATGTAGCTCCGTTAGGCACTATTTCTGTAATTACAGAAGTGCTTGATGTACTAAAGCTATCATCTATATTCATTATAGATATTAGTTGATCTAATACTTTCTTAATATATGGTACTTCTATAAGCTTTACTATTAACTTACAATAATTACTTATTAAGTTAACATTTGCTGGTGTAGCTTCTAATATATCTGGCAAATTAATATTGCTCAAATGCAAGTTTCTATCATAGAAGTAGTTATTTATACCCAAATAGCTTTCCTCTACATCGCTAAATATAGTATGGCTATTTTTTGAGTTTTTAATTATTTTATACAATCCATTACTTTTCTTCTTAGAAAGTATTTGATGTATAAACAATCCATTGCTTAATACGGCATAGTATTTATACAGTTCATTATCACTGTAGTATTCTATTGATATTTGCAATGTCACGTATTTATCGTTGCTTGATTTAGTCAACGATATTAGAGAGTTTTCATGCTCTCTGTTAGCTAAATATTTAACTATTAACAATAGCTCATTAATAGCTTGCCTTTTCTGTAATGAATCATCATTAGTTTCTGCTATGAACATACCTCTTTCGAGAGTATCATCTAGTATAGTAAATACATTCTCTGAGTTTTCAGAAGCAGTAAAGTCTAGATCCAATACAGGATAATATGGATGACCTGTTATTGTTAACCTTTTAATCATCTCTTCTTAGATATTACTATAATGTTGTTATTGAAACTCCCATTATAGTTAGTGGAATAAACAATGTCTTCGTCGTAAAAACACACGGTTGAATTATCAGAACAGGAATAATACTTTCCTAAATTATCCTGATAATATGATACAACTTCGCACTTACATTCGTTGTTGTCGAAGCGTATATCAATATCTCTTTCTGTAATTACAACATCGACTTTTGTATCATAAGTATATGTAAGCTTATGATAATCATCAGATGTATTATACAAGTACACATCAATTCGTGCATTGTATGAATTTACAAAAAGAGATAACATAACAAGGATGTTAGATAACACAAACATTCTATGGTTTTTTAGAAATTATAAGAATTGATTTCAATACTCTACCAAAAGGATCCTGTACAGGTAATCCTTCATTAGGAATAAGAACATGATCTTTAAACTCTTTGATTTTACTAGCATCTAATCCTACAGGGCCTGAAGGTGTTATTGCTACGTTTTGTTTTAAACACCTTTTGTACGCACCATTGTCTTCTAATATAGTACAAGCCATACCATCTATAACTCTATACTTAAAGTCAAACCTATTTGCTTTGAATAAATTACTAGTGAAATTAACCTTAACAGTATAAACTTTGTTGTTCTTCTTGTCTACTAATTCTAAGTAAGGAGTTACATAATTAGGTAGCCTAATACTAATACCATCTATACTAACAGTATCTTGTTTAATAAAGTCATCTAATGATATATTTAATACTATTGTATTTTCCTTTTTAAAGCCATTTACAGGCTCTGTGTTGGACGATCTCTTAGAATGAGTACGTAGGGTTAGGTCATACTTAGATCGTTGCTTAGAATCGCTTAAAATGGCGTATGCGTTAACAATCTGTTTGAATAGCTCTGAAGTATCTTTGTTTTTATCAGGATGATACTTCAGAGCTAATCTTTTGTATGATTTCTTTATTTCTTGTAAAGTAGCATTTCTGCTAACTTTTAAAATTTTATAATGATCAATCATGATTTTATATTATAAGATAGATTACAATATGGAATATCCCAATCTATCCTCTATGTATTTATTGTACTTCTTCTGGAATCTACCAGTTTTGTACATATTGTATAGAGCACGTAATCCTTTCCTAGGATGGTTATAATAATGATCAAATGGATTATAACCAGCTTTTTTAAGAAAGCTTATATACTCTAACTCGTTCTTAGGATAATAATTATAGGCTTTCATTAGATATTGTTGCCATAGAGCTACATCTATGCAATATTCAAATGGTGACCTATATACAGCATGAGGATCATCGTAGTACCTTTTGTATTTAGGTTCTAAAACTATACCTCTGCTTTTGATAAATTTACCTATAGATGTTAATGCAGTAGTAGGTCTTCTGGTAGCTAGTTTCATACCGCCACCATTATTTGGATAAAATCCTAATACTGTATTAATGTCATCAGAACAAAAGCTATATGATCCTTCTGATACTCTCCTACAAAAGGAAGTCTCCTTAAACAACATAATAAAATGTATCTCAGGAAACATTACTCCCGCTGCTTCATGCATCTCTACCGAATAAGGTCTAGATGCAATTGCACTATCAAGCTCAAATCTTATATTTAAGCTAGGAGGTTCAGAATTAGTATCACTTGCTTCTGTTTTGAAATTCTCAAATTGTTGTATCTCCGAATACTTATTCAGAACATACTTAGACATAACAAGAAGCGGTTCGTGTAATACAAAAACAAGCAATACACTTATTATTGATAACACAAAACCGCTTCCTATTGGATCTACAGATCTGTTATGGGGTATCAGTATCTTCTTTTTCTTCCCCATGATCTGTATTATCCGAATCTTGTCCTTCCGTCTTCTTCGTCTTCATTTAAGTCGATGAGTCTTCGGAGAAGATCTTCAATATCTTTGTCGCTGTAGTCTTTCTGATTTTCAGGTTCAATGTCTTCTTTCATCTGTTTGGACATTGATCCGAAAATACTGAAGTCAACTTCTTCGGAATCATTAGAACCATCAGGATCATCAGGATCATCCGCTGTATTGAATACAGTATTCATGAATTCGTTAGCCTCCTTCATGTCTTCTTCTGACATTCCGGTGCCTTCAAATCCATGGGTAGATTTTTTCTTACCCATAGGACTGCTATCGTATATCTCTTCAAACCATTTAGATTCGACGAGTTCTTTAGAAAGATCTGACATCTTTTTGACGAATTCTTTGCCATCATCTGACTTTTCCAAAATGTCAGAAACAGAAGACATGAAAGCTACAATAGCAAGTGGTGCAAGTCCCTTACCTCCAGTCTCCTT
>Ga0070754_10002049_pt1 | contig 15258 bp, 12 predicted proteins | sample VirMetDEL_Sep_01_FD_75181 | JGI IMG/M metagenome (GOLD analysis project Ga0070754, IMG submission 75181) | Aqueous microbial communities from the Delaware River and Bay under freshwater to marine salinity gradient to study organic matter... | ecosystem: Environmental > Aquatic > Marine >... | reverse complement strand
CTTTCATATAAAAAAAATCCATTTTCTTTTCGGCAAACACATATAAATCTTCTCCATTTAAATAACGTTTTATATTAGATTTAATAAACCTAGTATCTAACTCATTTTCATCAAAAACGGCAAATATTCTAATATTATAAAAATTATCCTCAGCATTACAAATATCTTTTATAATTTTTTTACTTAAACCATAAGGAGTAGTAGGTTGTCCTAACTCAGCACCAGATCCAAATTGAATTAATTTATTAAAATGAGACTTATTATAATATAAATTATAAAACATTTGAAGGTTTTGGTAAAAAACCTCTCCAGTATCAGGTTTAAGGCGGCTACCTCCTTTAATAGCAGTATGGATAACTATATCAAAATGTTTATTAGTAAACCATTTATCAGTGGCTTCTTTGTCTGTAAGGTCAAAATCCTTTCTTGTGATACAAGTTACATTATAAGGAAATGAACTCAGGCCTTTTTTAAGGCTCTGAGCTATGTATCCATTTCCTCCTGTGATGAGAATTTTCATTAGCGCTTAATAACTGTTTTGTTATTAGTAATAGGGGTTACAGAGTGGTTTGTATTATTATAATAATCATGATCTTTTTCGTATTTCCATTTTGAATCCCCTAACAATTTTTCAAGTTCATCTTCTTTAATTTCATAAAAATTTTCTTGAGATGGAAATTGACGATTACGAACTTCATCTACATACTCTGTAAGGGCACTAGTCATCATTTGGCCTGCTTCACAATAACGTTTTACAAATTTAGATTTAAATTCCCAAAACAGACCCATCAAATCATGAAAAATAACTAATTGACCATCTACTTCATCACCAGCACCAATTCCATAAACTGGAATATCTAGAGCACGTGCAATCATGCCTGCAGGTTCTTTTGGCATGGCTTCAAGTAATAAAGCAGAACAACCTGCTTCTTGAAGAGCTAATGCTTGTTTAAGAACGATTTCAGCTTGTTCAGCTGTTTTACCTTGAACTTTGTAACCACCTAATTTAGCACGAGTATGGGGAGTAAGACCTAAGTGACTCATAACCATAATACCTGAATCAGCAATTGCTTTAATTCGTTCTACCATAGCTCCTTCAACTTTAACCATATCCATACCAGCTTTAATAAAACGACCGGCATTTTCAACTGCTAATTCATTTGAAGATTGATAAGACATATAAGGCATATCACCAATTAAAAATGCATTATCAGCACCTCGACTTACGGCCTCACATGAACGGACCATATCATCCATAGTAACTGGAATGGTTGTTTTGTGTCCTAATGTGGTCATTCCTAATGAATCACCTACTAGAATACAATCTACACCACTCATATCCGCAATACGAGATTGAGGATAATCGTAGGCTGTAACCATTACAGTTGGAACATTATTCTTTTTGTTGTTGTTTAAGGTTAGAATTGTTTTTTTCGTTTTGCTATCTGCAGCCATAATTTGTCCTTAATTTTTAGTTTTTATTATTTTAAAGTTACCCAACCTTGGGAATTATCTCTACGAGGAATCATATCAATAATCATATTATTTTTAATTTCTTTATCACTTAGGTAAGGTGACATATCTTCTAAGGGATTACCAAATTCTAATTTTGGTAATAGTTTTTGTTCTTTATCAATTATAACATCTACCAATATACTACCTTCTTCTTGCATTGCCAAGCTAATTACTTCTTTATAATTATCTTTAGTTGCTCTTACTGCTTTTATTCCAAAAGCTTCAGATACTTTTACAAAATCAGGAGCCGAATAATCTTGATTATCAGTTGCTGTGTATCGGGATCCAAAATAAGCATCTTGGAATTGTTTAATAATACCATAACAATTATTATTCATAATGAATATTTTAATTGGTAGGTTATAATGTTTTACTGTTTGTAATTCTTGTAGGTTCATTTGAAAACCACCATCCCCATCAATACAAACTACAGGTCCTTTATTTGCAATAGCAGCTCCTATAGCTGAGGGTAAACCATAGCCCATTGATGAGTTTCCAAAATTAGAGTACATTTTTTGGGTTCCTTTTAGTTTAATAGATTGCATAGACCAAACTAAATTACCCCCTTCATCTGGAATAATAGTAGCATTATCCGGGATGTAGTTGTTTAATTCTTCTAAAAACTCATATGAGGTTAAAATATTATCTTTTAATGCTCTATTCTCTTTATAACCTTTATATTGGTTAATATACTTAGACCATTGTTCATCAATATTAATTGCTTCAACTGAATCTATTAAATTTAGAATAAACCATTTAGAATCACTTACTATAGGTAAGTCTATTTTAATACCTCTGTCCTTATAAACTTCATTAGCATCTATATCTACCATTACTTTATAAGAATCTCTAGAGAATGTAGATAAATTACCTCCAGTTTGTCTAGTGTCTAATCTAGAACCTATTGAAACAAGTAAATCACAATTTTGTACCGCAAAATTGCCTCCTCTACTTCCATATACCCCAATATCACCTACAAATAAGGGATGATCATGGGGTATTATATCAAAACCACCCCAAGATACTACAAAAGGTATTTGTAATTTTTCAATTAAATTTTTAATTTCTTCTTGTGCATTTCCTAATTTAATACCTTGTCCTAAAAGAAGTAATGGTCTTTTACTTTCTTTTAATTTATTAGATAAAATAGAAACTTCATTAACTAAACTAGGTTGTATTTTACTTTCTTCAAAAATATCAAATGTAAAATATTCTAAAGTGGAATTTTGAATATCCAAAGGTAAATCAATTAAACTAGGACCAGGTCTATTTTCAAAACATTTTTTTAATGCCATTTTTAAAGTAGATTCAAATAACTCTGCTTTATTAACTTTAGTTGAAAATTTAGTAAAATGTTTAAATGATTCAGCTACAGGCATTTCTTGAAAGCCTACTTGTCTAGGTTCTGTAAGAATTGAATCTAATGATTCATATGTACTTACTTGTCCTGTTATAAACAAACAAGGAATAGATTCATACCAACACCCACAAATACCATTTAATAAATTTTGAGCTCCGGGACCACTAGTACTTAATACAACCCCCATTTTACCTGAAGTTCTATAGTAGCTTTCCGCAGCCATAGCCGCAGATTGTTCATGTTGGAAACAATAGTATTTAATTCCTTCTTTTTTACCAATATAATCTACTGTAGGAGCAATTGCACCCCCTGTTACTAAGAAAAAAGTGTCAATCTTATTATAAACTAAATAATCTATTAAATATTCCAAAACTTTCTTTTTATTTACCATATAAAATTATTTTTATAATATTCAACTATTTTAGGTAATTCGTCATTAAATTTCTTTTTGGGTGACCATCCAATACCCCTTAATTTACTATCATTTAAAGCATATCTTACATCTTGACCTATTCTTGAATATGATAAGTCTAAAAATTGATTTTTATCTTTATTCTCCTTATTATTATATAATATAATAATTTTCCTTACAATATCCAAATTAGATTGTTCAAATCCTCCAGCAATGTTAAATATTTCATTACTAATTTGGGATTCAATTATTTTAATAACAGCATTTGCTGTATCTTGGGCATGTAACCAATTTCTAATAGGTGTACCACTATTATGTAAAGGTATTTTTTTACCTAAGCCTAAATATTTAATTGATTTAGGTATTAATTTTTCGGTATATTGTCCTATTCCGTAGTTATTAGTTGGTCTTACAATTATATAAGGCAATTCATAAGTTCTGGCCCAAGCTAATATAAGTTGATCTGCTGCCGATTTTGTTGCTGAGTAAGGGTTACTAGGTTTTAATATGTCTGTTTCTAGATGTTCTCCTTCTGTTACATCCCCATAAACTTCATCAGTACTAAAATGTAATAATGTTGGTTTATTTTTATTTTCTCCTCTATAATTTCTAATCAACTCAAGTAAATGATGAACCCCATTAATATTTGAATGTATAAAATCATCACTTTTAACTATAGAATTACCTACATGGGTTTCAGCAGCCGTATTTATAACATAATCACATTCATATAAAAATTCTAAATCATTTATATCACATTTAACAAATGAAAAATTAGAATATTTTTTAAATTCTTTTAATAAATTTTTATTAGAAGCATAAGTCATTTTATCAACACCCTTAACATACCATCCTTTCTCAAGACAAGTACGGGTAATGTATGATCCTATAAATCCTAAACACCCAGTAACATATACTATTTTTTTATCCATTTCGTAACTCTTTATTATAAATATATTTCAATGTATTTTATGAACTATATTTGTCTAACCAATATTCAATCATTTCATCTAACATTGATTCAAATGTATATTTAGGTTCCCATCCTGTTGCAAGACGCAATTTAGTACTATCGCCTTTTAAATCATCTAATTCTTCTGGCCTATAATATTTTGTACTTGTTTCTAGATGTTTTTCAATATCTAAATCTAATTTATCAAATACATATGTAACTAAATCAAGTACTGAATGTGATTGGCCTGTAGCACAAACGTAATTGTTTGGGTTGTATTGTTGCATTATCAACCACATAGCTTCAACATAATCTTTTGCATGCCCCCAATCTCTAGTTGAACTTAGATTTCCTAACACTAATTTGTTTTTGATACCACGTTTGATTTCAACCGCTGTTTTCACTACTTTATTAGTTACGAAATTTGTTCCGCGTCTTGGTGATTCGTGATTAAACAATATGCCATTTGCTACATACATTCCGTATGAATTTTTGTAATTATTACATATATTATAAGAAAAAACTTTTGAACATCCATATGGAGAAACTGGATCCATTGGTGTTGTTTCCCGCTGAAATCCATCTTCGTCAATATTGTTACCAAACATTTCAGATGATGAAGCTTGATATATTCGTATTTTTTTATTTATTAGACGTACTGCTTCTAATACATTTAATGTTCCTAGAGCAGTTACATTAGCAGTATAAATTGGTTGATCAAAACTTATACGTACGTGCGATTGTGCAGCTAAATTATATATTTCAACTGGGTTACATTCTTGTATTACATTAATTATAGACGACAGATCTGTTAAGTCTGCGTATCTCAAATTAATTTTATCAAATATAGAATCAAGTCTTGAAGTCTGTGTTTCTGCTACAGAATTTCTTTTTACTATTCCCCATACTTCATAATTTTTTTCTAACAAAAACTCTGCTAGGTATGACCCATCCTGTCCGTTGATACCAGTAATTAACGCAACTTTATTCATATGAATTTATTACCTGTGTTATTTTGTTTATATCTAAAACTGATAGATCTTGGTGGTTTGGAACATAAAATCCAAATTCATTTAGCATTTTACAATTCGGCATATCATGCCCCGGCTGATATTTATCTGTCCACATTGGCTTTTGAGACATATCACCAGCAATTAGTGGCCGAACTTCAATATCAGCATCCATTAGATCCTGTATAATATTATTTCTTTGTTTGTGTACAATTGGTATTGCAAAACTAGAAACAAAGTCGCCGTTTTGTTCACACAGATCTAACATGTTACTATTTAAGTTAGTTACATAATAATTGAAATTGTCTCTTCGCTTAACTGAATAACTATCTAATTTTTCAATAGCCCGAAGACCAATAAATGCTTGTAAATCTGTAGAACGAAGATTCATTCCAGGCACATAAAAATTATACAGTGAATCAAAATCTGTACACCCATATTGCTCTCTCAATTCATTTTGTTTCCACGAAGGTAAATCTCTATCCCACCCATGACTTCTCATCATTAGTAATAAATGATAAAACTCTTCATCGTTGGTATTTATGAACCCACCTTCAATAGTTGATAGATGATGTCCAAAATACATTGAAAAGAAAGAAGCAAAGCCAAATGAGCCTAAATATTGTCCTTGATATTTAGATCCCAAACTTTCACAAACATCTTCGAGTAGTATTACATCATATTTTTCACATAATTCAACTACTTCTTTCATTCTAGGAACTAATCCTAATGGCGAAACTAATATGAGTACTGACGGGTTACATTCAGAAAATATTTGTTCTAATTGTGTTAAATCGCATGAAAGATCTTGCAAATTACAGTCGCACATTGTTATATCATAACCCAACAACATGGGAGAACTAACATCAGTTGCCCAACTAAGTGATGGAATGACTATCTTATTGTTAGGTAACGTTCCAAGTTCTTTTAATGCTGCTAATGTTAACAGTATCGATGATGACCCAGAATTAACAAACACTGAATATTTTGTTCCAATCTTTTCTGCCCATCGTTTTTCCAGCTCCCAAGTTAATTCACCTTTTGTTAGTCTCGGAATAGGTTCTTGGCTCAGCCATTCAGTTAATGCAGTGATGTCTGCTCGGTCAATAGTATCACTAACTAATTTGATCATAAGTCTCTTTTAATCCTTGTTTTAAACTTTTTAATTCAATTTTTGGAAATAATGAATACATTTTATCTATGCATACATCTTTACGGTATTGTCCATCTGGCTTTGTATGATCATATTCAATTTTCATATGCCTGTTGTTTGTAACTTCAAGAGCTAATGTTGCAATATCGTTGATTGACAAATTTTCAGGTGTAGCTACATTGAAACTTTCATAAACATTATTGTCAATGCAGAGCTTGATTATTTTTGCAAAATCATCTGAATGCATGAATTGCCGTAAAGGCTTTCCAGTACCAAACAATTTTATATGATCAGCACCATCCTTTTCAGCTTGTTTTATTTTATTTAATAGTGCCGATACAAAATGACTTCTTGAACCAATCTTATCATTAGGGCCATACATATTGCACGGCGTTAAATATTGAAACTTCGTACCATATTGTGTGTTACAAGCATCTATTTGTACTGCTAGACATCGTTTTGCATACCCATATGAAAAATTAGTGGGTGTAGGTGGTCCAAGATGCAAAACAGATTCATTCATTGGATATGAATCTACTATGTCTGGATAAATACAAGTACTCAATACACCTATAAATTGTTTAACATTTGTCAGCCTAGCCCATTTTACTAGATTAGTATTCATCAATACATTTTCTTCAAAATAATCAGACTGCTTTGTCATGTTGTCTATGATGCCTCCAACTTTAGCTGCTAAATGAATAACTACATCCCATGATGATTCTTGCATCAATGTTTTAACATGTTGTCCATTGGTCAAATCATAATCATTTGAAGAAATGTAAGTAGCATCAGGAATTATTTTTCGTAAAGCATGGCCTATCATACCCGAGCCACCAGTTACTAATATATTAGAAATCATATTATAATATAATGAATTTTTTATTAAAATCCTATGGCAATAAAGGTTTTCTTTTATTGATAATCGATTCATGATATGTTGGTGGAATCTCCCATGGGAATATTGGGAATCGTCCTATATTTTCACCGTTGAACCATCGCATATCATATTCAACTGAATGAAAATTAAAATCATCAATTGAAAGTACTTCATTATTTAGTAACAATGAGTTTAAATGCTCTGTAGTAAACAGTTCATCATACCGTTTCAATGTATTGTTTGTGTGCATTTGTTTGCAAACTTCTTTATCATGATATACAGCATACTGATGTGATTTAAATATATTTGAGCTTGACCCGGCAATCTCTAATTCTATAGGATTATTTATAATACCTGTTGCAAGTAATTTTATCAATTCTTGTTTTCTATGAATAGTTCCCGAAACATTGAATGGGTATTTTAAAACTAAATCTTGAATGTTATTTTCAATATGTTTTGTTCTATCTACAAGTATATGTTTATTTTGAGTATCATAGTATTTAGAATTAAAAATTGAACTATCCAAACTAACACTTAATTTTGAAGCTGTGTCATATTTGTTGAATATTTCATTCATTTCATTTAAGTCGACAGTATCATAATAAATAACATCATCGACTTCCATGAATAAATTTTTTGATAAAATTTCTGAATCTAATACAGCCATTATGGTTTGATAGAATCCATATTTTGTTTCATCAATAAAACTAACATTAGAAAAGTATGAATTCAATATTTCATACCCCCTTAAAAAATCTTTGTTTGAATATGAAAATTGAACTATGATATTGTCTATGCCTGATACATTATTAATTAACGTTTCTAATAATGTAAAAAGTTGAAATCCTCTATCTTTTGAAAAAACTAAAACGTCCATTAAATTACATCCTTCAAGTATTTATTGAATAATCTATCATTATCTTCCCACCAGTTCAAAGCCAGTTCAAAATTATTTTGTACAGCTTGTATTTTAGATTCATATAGATCTGGGCTAAGATTTTCTATGTGTTTGAATAATTCGTCTTTTGTTTCAAATTCTAATATTCCGTTGAGATCAAAATATTCTCCAACATTCTTTGCTCCATGATATATCGGGATCGTGCCGCACAAAAAAGAATCTATAAGTTTTTCAGTAAAATAATGATCAAAATACCCGTTCTCCATCACAACCGAAAATCGATAATCTTGTAACCCATCTAATTTGCTTTGTATTGGATTGATGCCCCTACCAAATAAATCTACATGATTAAATTTTTCTTTAACTGAGTTTAAACAATCCAATCTATATTGATGTGATGTACTTATGTTTTTATTAGATGACACAAATGACACTAATTTGTTTTTATCATATATTTTAAATTTACTTGTATCTAATAGTTCTGGTAGCATATTCCATTGACTGATTTCAGTAATAGGCTTGAATTTAAAATTTGGTAAATGGTGTAGACTTTCATGCCAGCCTAACACTAAATTAAATTTGTTATGATGTTTTATAACAGCATCATAAACACGTGGCTGTGTGAATAGATGAGGCCCTTCTGCAACTATAGCTACAATTGGCTTAGAATCATCTACTTTAATGGAACCATTTAAATAGTTAACAATGGAATCATCTTGTAAAATCGTTAAATCAAACTCACCCCGTTCTAAATTATATACATAACTAAACTCTCTTGGTATTGTATGTCGTTCTCTATAATCTCCAAATGCATTAACTTGCGGCAATTTCTCTCCAGAAAGACCTTCTTTATAATGTTTTCTGTTTCTAATTTCTAATTCATAAATATTGTTTGAAGAATCTTCTCGTTCTGCAGTACGTACTTGATTACTTGGTGTCTGATTGTATACGTGTGAATAAAAATCAAGAACTCCAATCTTTTCTTTAGGACACATTTCTAATGCAGGAAAAGCCCAAGCCAAATCACTTGCGTGCCAATAGTATTGTTTATCAGACAAATCTTTAAGATCATCTTTTGATATAGCTTTAAACAACTTTCCTTTATACGTTCGTAAATGGCTAGCTCGCCAATCATCTCTTCGATAGAGTTTAAATTGATGTACATAATCACTATGTGCAGTGCCTTGTGGGTTTGATTTTCTATATTCATTTCCGTCAAAGACTAGAAATTGGCCATATGTCATCCAATAATCATTTTCAATATATGTTTGATTGAGTTTATATAGTACATGTTCGTCAATCAACCAATCGTCTCCATCTAAATGCACTATGATATCTTCATCATCAACAAATTTATCTACGAATTCAACGTAATTATATGCCGCGCCTTTATTAGTTTTATTGTTAATGATGTTGAATTTTTTGTTATTTCCTACAATTGAATTAACTTTTTCCAATGTAGTATCATCAGATGCATCATTAATATAGACAACTTCAAAATTTTGATATGTTTGATTTAGTATACTAGCTAAATTGTATTCAGCCCATTGTTCATTATTATATGAAGGAACAATTAACTTAAATTTATTTTGTTTTTCCATATTTTTATGTTATAATTTTTTTTGTATAATGATTTACATTTTGTACTACATTCATTATAGAAGTCTAAATCATCTCTTAGTTTGATTGCTAATTTTCTAGCTGACTCAACATCATCTACATCTACTGATAAATCTGGATGACATATTCTTTGTGTATCTACTTTTTCGTTCCCAATACAAGGTATTCCAAAATAAGCACAATTTAAACTAAATGTTCCTGCAGCAATTGTCGGCATCAAATGTACTGCATATTTAAATTTTGATAATTCTTTCATCCAATCAATCCATAATAATCTATGAAAATGATTTAACCCAGGCAATTGATCTTCACCTTCTCTTTTACAATGTGAATCTTGAGCCCATATTGGAAGATCAAATGATTGGGCTACTATATAACTTTGAAATCCTCCATACCAATGTGCAAAATTTCCCCCAATTATAACTTTTTCTTCTGGGTTTGGTGTAATATTTTTTATTAAATCTTCTATTAATAATGACTTAATTACTTCTATTTTTTTCCCAGGGAATAAACCTTTATAAAATTTAACATCATGTTCATTATGAGCAAAAATTCCATCAAAACTATTTAATTGATTGTAAAAATTAACTTGATCAGTCATATTATAATCATTAAATAACCAATTAGGTCCCTCTTGAATGTAATATATTTTTTTACACTTATTGTCTCTAAGAATTTGGGATAAGGGTGTAGATAAAATGTCAGATGTTGGATTTTGTTTTTGGATTAATTTAGCCCCTACTGCGTTTAAATATACTTCTCCTTTAGGTAAAATAATAAATACTATATCGTAGTTTATTACTTTGTCTAATTGTCTTATATTAAAATGGTCAGCATCTAAAGCATGCATCCATGCAAATTCAGTTCTAGCATTAGGGTGGTTAGAAGGAATTTTACCTTCAAATCCCATCTCTGTTAAGAAAGCTATTTTCATATTAAATTGTGTTTTATTTAAATATTCATCAACCATTTGATTAAATATTTTAGGTTTACCATAATAAACACCATCAAATTGAGTGTGTCCTATAAAATGAACTACTTTTGACTTTAAATTTATATCCCATCCTTCATATTCATTAGAAGGATCTAATTCACCATAAATTGGGTGAACACCCCAGTTAGTACAAACAAAATAATCTTCAAGTTTTAAAATATGGGGTGCTATTGGAGATTTAAGAATATTCATACAACTAAAAAATGATTGTTGTTGAGTATCAATAGCTGATCTTTCAGGGCCTGTTATTTCTTTTCCATTATCATCATATATTCCTCTATAATCAAATAAATTAATTAAATGGTTAAAATACTCTGAGTCTAGGAAATCATCATATATTTCTAATCTTATTCCTTGGAAACCAGCATTAAATCCTAATAAAGTAGAATTAACTTGTAAATAACGTTCTTTTCCTCCTTGATACATAGAAAGTAAACGATTTAACAAAACTTTATCACAAGAAGCATTTAAAGGTTCATAAATTAAACAAGGAATTTGATTATATAAACAATTTTTTAATTCATCTAATTCTTCTCTTAAAATAATATCATCATCATAAATTAAATAATAATTTGTAATATTATTTTTTCTTAAATAGTGACCATGTATTACAAAATAAATAGCTTTAAAATTTGTAAATTTTTTAATTTGTTCTTCACTTATTCCTTGTTCTACACAATAACTATTTAGTTGATCTTTAGTATAAGAAATTATAGTACAATCTAGTTTATTTATTTTTTCAGTCCATTCATCTTTATAGTTAATATCATCCCATAATATATGAAATTCGACTTCTGCTTCATGAAAACGAGTAATAGCTTGATGTATTGCAAAAAATGCTAATTTATTTTTTGCACGATACATATTTGCTATTATTAATCGAGGTTTACTCATTATATCCAAAGAATTCTTTTATTTTATCACAAACATAATCTACATCATCAATAGTCATGCCATGATGTGCTCCTAGTAGAAATCCATTTTTCATGATTAAATCAGAGTTTTCAAATTCTTGTAAATATTCTCTATAAATTGGATGTCTTGTTACATTTCCAGCAAACGTTACTCTCGTTTGAATATTATTATCTTCAAGAAATGTTAATAATCCTAATCTATCTTCAGTTTGCAATGGAACAGCTAACCAATTTGGTTTGATGCTATCATCTGGCAGAATAATTTCTTCTACATCTTTTAGATTTTCAAGATATCTTTCAAAGTTAGCTCGCCTAATACCCTCAAATTGTTCAAATCTTTTTAGTTGCACTAACCCAAAAGCAGCATTCATTTCAGATGATTTAAAGTTATATCCCAATACACCATATAGAAATTTATGATCATAAGGAATGCCGTCTACTTTATGATTAAATCTATCATCCATGATTTCACTATCATCTCCTATACGACCCCAATCTCTATATTGTAATGCTCTGTTACGAAATTTTTCGTTATTAAACATTACCATTCCCCCAGCTCCACCAGCTGTGATTACATGAGAAGCATAAAAGCTAGTTGTTGAAATATCACTTTCTTCTGTACATGTAATAGTATCGGCCGAGTCTTCAATCAATATGATATCTTCTCTGCCTAGATCAACTAAAATTTCTCTTAATGCCTTCCAATCAGGTTTATTACCTATTAAGTTGGGCAACATTATGGCTTTTACATCGTTTGATATAGCATCTTTTACTTGTTGTAAATCTGCTACATAATCATTTAATCCAACATCAACGAAAACTGGCTCAAGCCCTAATTGTATAATAGGAGCCAATGTTGTAGAAAATGTACACGCCGGCGTAATTACTTTACTGCCTTTTTGCAAATCAATACTTGCTAAAGCTAACAAGCATGCAGAAGAACCTGAATTAACAAATACGCCTAATTTTTTGCCGAACATTTTTGCAATTCGTTTTTCAAATTCGATTGATTTAGGACCAAATCCAGCCAACCAACCATCTCGTAAACAAGCTTCTACTGCTTTAATTTCTTCTTCCCCATAAGCCTCATGTTTATTGGGTGCATACCATACTTTTTTCATATAATTTGCCTTTTATAATGTTTCGTAATATTGATTTTGTCGTTCTTGTCTATCAATTGTTTTGTGATGTTTCAAACACCACTCTGGGTTTCTTGGTAAATGACTTAGTGTCTTGTATCCATCCAACGTTTCATGTACTCGATTTTTCCATCGTATTGATTCTGTATTACGATATATACGCCATTGATAGTCTGGGAAGTTCACCCACCCATTCCCATCAACGCGCCAACCCCATTTTGACACGTGTTGGGGGGTCAATCCTTCAACAGTATTGATTCGGGGCACAAGTATTACATCTACTTCATTATGTTCTAAAACTTGAGGTAATGCTGCAAATAAGTAATTATCAACCATCTCATCTGCATCGATCTGAAAAATGTAATCACCACTACACAATGAATTTAGTTTATTTTTCATATTACCAAAATGACCATCTAATTCATTTGGATACCATCGGAACTCTGCGTTTACAGAATGACTTCTTAGGTACTCTTCTACTGCTTTACTACCATTTTTTGAATCAAACATTATTACAATCTCATCATTAGATTGTTTGTGGTTTAATAAAAATGATACTAATCTTTGAATTTCTACGTGTTCATTACAAACTGGAATTGCGTAACTTAGTTTCATACTTTTTGAAGTTTAGGTAAGTTCAATTTAGGAAGTTTCAAGTCTTGTTGCATTGGAATTGACTCTGTTCCTTTATCGATAATTTCTATTAATTCGTCATATCGTTTGCTTACCGCTTTTTTGCTAAAATTAGCAATTGCATAATATCTTTGACGTTTTGCTAATTCAAGCCACTTTTTATAATTTTTCTTGACTTCTTTCAACATCTTTTCTGCATAACGATAATCAACAGTAAACCATTTAGCTTCTTTCAATAGAAATTGATTTTGTGCGGATGCATCAATTGGAGTCACTCCTCCAGGCAAAGCACAGATGAAGTCTTTGTTTAAGAAGTCTGCAGGACCAGAATAGTGTGGAGCAATAATAGGTTTGCCTGTAGTTGCAAATTCAAGTAGCGGACGTCCAAATCCTTCACCTTTTGTGAATGATACCATTGCCTTTACCTTTGGGTGATTATACAATGAATTCATTTCATCATCAGTTAAATCTCCATGCAACAAGTATACATTTGGTAAACGATCTTTCTTATGCAAGTCTCTAATCTGTGCAATTTTATTTTCAACCTCAAATCTGTCAGTAACTGAATATGTTGCACCTGAAGTTTTTAAAATCAATGCAGGAGCAGAAGTTTGATTTTTAAATGTATTGAAAAATGTATGTATCATTCCAGAAATGTCTTTCCTGTCTTGACCTAAATTGCCTTGCAACCAATGACCCACTGAAAGAAATGCAAATGATTCTTCTATTTGATCAATTCCTGTTAATTCAATCAGCGGTTTACTATTATCATAACATGTTTCATCAAAATATTCTGGAACAACTTGTATGTTACTAGCAACTGATTTTTGTGTTGCTTGTGCTGTATTTAGAATTACTTGTTTTGTAAATTCACTTGGCACAATTGTAACATCCATTTGATTGATCTTGTCAATCCAATCCGGAGGACAAATGTCGCCTTCTGTCGCTGCAGTGACGCCTATGTTAAACTTGCCTACCTTTTGAAATTCATTAGGAACTGTTATTTGTACCCATATGTCAGGTTGTTCTTGCATTTGTGGAGAAATGAATCTCGACTTCCAATCATCTGAAATAGGATATGAAAATGGTGTATGCCCCCACGGCAATGAAATTAGCTTGATATCCCAATCTTTAGACTTTTTTTCTATTAGATTAGAAATAACTTCTCTTGCGTGATGCCCATAACCACTTTGTGTCTGTACTGGCGATGCTATAACTACTTTTCTCATTCGGTAATACCTATATTTTCGTATTGTGTGGATTCTACTTTATTAAATGTATATCTAGGCCGAGCGTCTTTTGGTTGAGTGAACAAAAAGTCAATGTGTTGAATCATTGATTTGCCCATCTGCTTGGCTGTTAATCCATGTGATAAACAAAAGTCACGTCCTTCTAATCCTGCGTCTTTTCTGAATTCAGCTGAGTGTTGCCACCATTGATGAATTGCATCACCTACATCTTCAAAACGAACTCTATCATCGAAGATATATGGAGTAGCCGGAGATCCTTGTAATGATCTATTGCTAGGAAATACTGGCTTTGCCCATACACCATGTTTCTTATATTTTCCTGTATGATTTGTAGTAAAACTCTGATCGAATGTAATCCAATCGCCATTTTCATCCTCAAAACGCATTTGATCTTGTAATCCGCCAGTAACAGTATTTACAATGACAGTGCCTGCAAGTAATGCTTCTGTGCTACTAAGTCCCCAACCTTCATTTGATGCAATGTTTACGACAACATCAGCTACATTATACATTGCATTAAGATCTTTT
>Ga0070754_10002048_pt1 | contig 15259 bp, 17 predicted proteins | sample VirMetDEL_Sep_01_FD_75181 | JGI IMG/M metagenome (GOLD analysis project Ga0070754, IMG submission 75181) | Aqueous microbial communities from the Delaware River and Bay under freshwater to marine salinity gradient to study organic matter... | ecosystem: Environmental > Aquatic > Marine >... | reverse complement strand
GTTCTGAATAGTGGCGGTAGTGTTACCGTCCATATTCAGTGTGCCTGAGATCGTTACATCATTAAAGCTAGAGGTGCCTGTGGCTGCAGTTATGTTACCAGTAATGTCGCCAGTGACGTTGCCAGTAATGGTGCCTGAAGCATTGATGTTGGTGAAGCTAGAAGTACCAGTAGCCGCTGTTACGTTACCAGTGACATCGCCCGTAATATCGCCAGTGAAGCCGTTGGTAGAAGTGATCGTCGTACCAGTGATAGGCGAAGCTGTATTGCCGCCGATAACGGTGTTGTCGATTGTACCAGAGTTAGCATCGACTTGGGCTAAAGTGGTCAGGCCAGTAACGCCTAGAGTGCCGCCCACTGTGGCATTGCCTGTAGCGTTAACGTCTGTAAGTGTGGTTGTACCAGTGACGTTTAGCGTACCGCCGAAAGTGGCGTTGGCTGTACCAGAGATTGAGCCTGATAGGTAAAGGTCTTTGTAGCGATTGGCTGTTGAGCCAATGTCTACGGTGTTGGTTGTCTCTGGGTAGATTTTGCTTGTGGTGCTATCTACGCCAACAACCTCATTCCAGACCGCTGCAGATGCTGTGTTAGAAGCACATACAAAGAAGCGACCTGTGGTAGTGTTTAACCAGATATTTCCTGGTGCATAGCCTGCGTTAACGTCGTCTGTAAGCGTTGGATTAGCAGTCGCAGTGTTGTTGTTCTTACCGCCTGTACCGCCGTTGATAGGCAGTAGATACCCACTTACAGATGTCTGTAGGTTAATAGGTGGTGCATTACCTGCCGTGCCATCATGGCTGTGTCCAGATACACCACTAAAACCCGCCTCAATCTGGTTAAATTCAGCGATTAGCGGTGGTGCTGTAATCTCTGCGCCATTGATAATATCAGGTGCGGATTGCCGTGTATAACCTGCCATTAATTATCGCCTTCCCGAAATAGAAAATTCAAATACTAAGCCTTGGATAGAAAAGGGTTCAGACTGTCCCACAGTCACGAAGGTTGCCCTTGCAGAGAAACCTGAACCTTGTACATCCGTTGTCATAATCGGCTTAGAGTTACCGCCGTACAGGATGTTTGCCCCACCATAATCGATGTTAAGACCGCCGTATTCCACAGGACCACCAAGGCTTTCTTGGGAATAACTAGAAGGGCGTTGTGTGTTGTAGTCGCCCCAATCATAAGCCATCGACAAAAATAGCTTTACTGGACCTTCTGCTCGAATGAAGGTGTTAACCTTCCGCATTGTCTTACGAACTTCAGTGTCACCAAAGTCTAGATATGGCGTGGCGTATACTGAGGTAATGTCTTCACCGTTGAAGCTTGTACCCTCTTCCTGCCTGTATACCTTACCGTCGTAATCACCATGCAGGACATACTCTTCACGTCCGATATAATCACTTGTGCAGCAAGAAGCCCGAATACCGTTTAGTTCACCAAACTCCCATCCGATAGCACCATTCTGTTCTGCAAGACCACCAATGATGCCGTAGGAGTTTGTAGGGGTATAACTATCGTCGCCCACAAAGAAACGAACCTGAGACTTACCACGGATCACAACACCATTCATTGTGTCCATGTCATACTGGCGTATCATGTTAACCAATGTAACCTGAATAGCCTTTGATAGCGTCTGGATTTCAACGTCACCAATACGGGATGTACCTGCAACGGGACGGAAACCCTCTGGTGACAAAAAGATTAGGTCGCCGCCAATCTCTAGAACACTATCCCGTGCCACGCATCCGACGTTAGCTGTAACTTGGTCTAGAACAAATCCTGCAGTTACGTCTGGACTAACCTTCTTAATCTGGTTGATGCCAAATACAAATAGGTCATCACGGAAAGGCTTGAACTGGACTACGTTAAATCCTGGGGTGATCTGACCACCACCTGATGCAGACGTGAAGTCAAAAGGGTCTGCAGGTGCGGAGTGACAAATAACAGCACGTGATGTTTGATCGCCGCCTAGAAAGATATGGTTTTCAAAAACTTCAACAATGGCAGGTGCGTTAATAATCTGATTACCACCTGGGCTTGCTGATGTACCTGCACCAGAACTATTTAGCTGATACCAGTTAGTTCCATCAAAAACTGTAGCGTTATTAACACCATCTACAAAGATGATATGAGAACCATCACCAAAGTCGAACTGTGCATGTCGTAGCTTAGTGACTGTACGAACACCGTCAGTTGTATTCAGCGTCAGGCTATTGGTCATTGCCTGCCAACCTACCTGCGATACGAACTTGTAGAACTTATAGGTGTTAGCACCTGTGTCCTTACGTGCAGCCATGATGTATGGGCTACCAAGGTGTTCGTTCTTGTAGATAGCAACCGCTAGTACAGGACCCTCTGCTACACCCTCGCCTACTTCGGTATCTAGACCTTCTAGAAGACCGTAACCCTCAACACGACGATAACCGCCGTATAGGCTAGGCTCATAGTTCACTAAACGTGTAGCGGCACCAGATGCAGCCTCAGACAGAAACAAATGGTTTTCGTTACTGTTTAGACCGCCTGAACATACCAGTTTATAACTCTGGATTTCGTCAGCCATTAGAACTTAATCCTTGTGTCCCGCACGTATTCGTAGCTGTTGATGTACAAAGTCTGCAGGTCTTTTAGGCCGCTCTCAAAAGCAATGAATGCAGCGTTGGCTGCATCAAGGTTATCTTTGAACATGTAGAGGTGGTACAAAGCACCGTCTACAATCACGGTATCAAAACTCTCAGGAATACGGGTTACGTCGTCATATGCCGTAAGATCAGCGTAGTTTAGATAGTAACGGAAGCGCACACTATATGCCTGATCGGGTGAAGGTGTTACGCCAAAGCCTGTGCCGTGTGACGGGAATACAAAGTCTGGGATACCACGTCCTGCAGACCCTGCTTCATAGTCGTCGTCACGATAGCTTTTGTACCATTCGTCACGCTCAATAGGCGACAAGGTTTTATAGCTTGCACCTAACGACGCATCCTTTTGGATTTGGAAAGAGTTAAAGTCTGCAATCTTAAAGTAGTCGGGCCAATCGTATTCTGTACGACCTGCCGTAAGAACCTGTGTATGCTCTGAAGCATTAAAGGGCCATTCAAACTCAGCCTGATTGATCTTAGCAATAGCCGCACGTACTGCATCTTTAACAAGTGCCTGTACGCCACGCACTGTACTAAAGTCTGCTTGCGCAATCTCCACCTCGTTAATACGGCGAAGAACCATGTTACATAGATTTATATAAGAACTGGCCATGAATGATCCTTAAAAGGGTAAGGGGGGCAAGTTTCCCTGCCCCCGATAAGGATTATGCTGCGTTGTAGTTCGCTGTGATAATACCTTCTGGGCGTAGAATTTTACGACCATAAAGCTGCATACCACGCACGATGTCTGCGAATGTGTCTGGTGAGCGGAAGCTCTAAGTTTTCGCAATTTGGTCTGCGACTGCTGCTGAAGAGTCGTGACCTGCAACGATAACACCGAAGTTAGTTGTAGAACCTGCAGAGGCTGTTGTACCTGCACCTGTACCTTTGTAAGGTAGGTTGTTTGATTGGTACACACGGAAGCCACGGATGGTGCCTGGAAGACGACCATTGCGTACTTCACCTTCACCACCGAAGTCTGCGTTGACCAATTTTGCGTCTTCATCCATTAGGATTTCTTTGAAGACAGGATCAACAACGACCCAACGACCATCTGTGTCCACGTTAGCTGCGTCCATTAGACGTGCCATGCGGTTCAAGACTGCCAAAGGTGATGTTAGTGCGCCTGTGCCGCCGCCTGCTACGACAGGAATTGAGTTTCCTGCAGTACCACTGAATGCGCCTGCGTTTAGCTTGTTAGCTGCAAGCAATTCGTCATTGCCTGCCGCTGCGTCAGCTTTTGTACCTGCAGCTGCAGTACGTGCTACCCATGCAGAACCGTTCCATGAGTAACCAGACATGTAGCCTAGTACGTCTTGGTCGAATGCATCACGCAGTTTGTAGCCTGCACGATCCGTCGCCAAATCCATGAACGATACGTGGCTGTGGGCCTCTTCGATGTCGTCTAATGAAAATTGGAAATAGTTCGCTTGGTCTACAACCATAGTGAAATCAACATCTGCCAAATCTTGTGTCGCAAGCGTTGTGCCACGTGCATAAGTATTGATCGTGATATCTGGTTCTTTGATGATTTTAACACTATCGCCCATGTTGGCGATTTCGCCTGCATAGTCAGTGTTTGTAATATCTTCTACAACAGAAGATTTGCGGAAAGCTTTTTGAACTTTCTTTGAATAGATAACTGGTGAAAAGTTACCATTCGGCAGGTTTGTGTAACCTGTTGCTACTGGAAATGCCATTGTTAATACTCCTTGTGAAATGGCAGGTCGGATAAACCGACAGACAAAATCAGAAGGTAACAATTAAGTGGCAGTGTTGATGTAGGGGTGCGCACATACTGCCGTATGAACGGGCCATACCACACTGGTGGACTATTTGTTTTAGTCTTCTGGGAAAATACGAATTGAGAGGTAGTCGTTGCCGAGGCTCTCATTCGTTTAAAGCTATGCTATACCAATAATTATAACATGATAATATTGTTTAGTAAATAGCTATCTCTTTTAAAAGTGGCGCATTATGCCACTTAACGTGCGCCACCCGTCATGTCGTAAGTAAATGCACCTGTGCGCATTGCCTCTAGGATAGCGTCTTCGTTTGCTTCATACTCACGGTCAGACATCTGTGCTACCTGACTTTCTGTGAACTTTGCTTTTCCTGTTGCTGCAGGGGCCGCTGAAGTTGTACGTCCAACGGCTTCTGCCGCTGATTTCTTTGATGTGGTTTTGCGCTTGCCTGTATCGGCTTTATACAAGTCGATTGCACGGGCAGCGGCTTGAGCATCGGTGTTGTTCTTATAAAGAGCATCTTGGATATACATCGGCTGCATTGATACCCAGTCATGGAAGGACGGGTCTTGGCGAATGTCATTGAAGTCAGGATGTAGCTTCATAAGCTGTTGTTCTGCTTCTTTTTTGGTTAGCTTTGTCTCCAAGTCTTTTAGGTGACCTAACCGCTTTTCACCCTCTTCTAGGGCTTCGTTTGCTCTCTTACGTGCAATAGTATCGACGATCTTTGCTACATCAGGATATTTCTGTGACCACTGTTCGATTTCCTCATCTGTTTTAGGGAAGCGAATTTGGCCTTTAGCTGCAGTTTCTAGCTGAGATTTTATTGCAGCTAGTTCTTTATCCTTCTGGGCCATTAACTGTTGTGTATGGCGGCGAAGGTCGCCGTAGCGTTTTTTAAAGGATGCCTCTTCAGAATTTTCAGGTTCTGGTTCTGCAGTTGCTGCCTGTTGTTCCATTTCCTGAGAGTAAGTTAGTTCGTCGTCTAGTTCTTCTTTGCGCTTATATTTATTGCTCATGTTTTACCTCTGGGGGCTTCACTGTGTGAAGGTAGCCCAACTTAAATCACACGATTAAAGTAACCTTTGGTTTCTTCACCATGCCGTACATAGAAGTCTTTTTGGAATAATCGCTTTCTTCGTATTCTTCCGTTTCACGGACTTCTGGTTCCTCTTCAGAAACCTCCACAGTCGCCTCTTCAACCTCATTGCCCTCTGGGGTTTCCTCTTCCTCTGTGTGATAACCTGTGCCACCACAATGGTCGCAACCTTCGCCCTCACACTTCGGACAGACTTCACCCTCTTCGTCTGCATTTTCTGCAGCTTCTTTAATCAAGCCCATAGCATCCATTGCCATGAGGCCCATCTTTGCCTCTTCCTGCATCATCATGATCTTTTCTAGGCCATGCCATTTGACCACGTCTGCAGGCAGGACGTATTCGCCCTGAGAGATATTAATATCGATATCGTCACGTACTTCTTCGGCACTAGAACCGATAGGAATAGGATTGCCAGAGACAGGATCAACAGGCTCCATCATACCGCCGTGGTACATTGCCTTTTCGTCTTGCTCTGGGTCATCAACCATTGCTTTTTGTACGGCTTCGCCACGGGCCTTTTCATAAGACGAAAGCTCATTATCTCCGTCTAAGTCTGCAGCGTCTTCGTCTAGTTGAAATCTTTTATTAGCCATGTCATAGCCTTCCTTTGTGTCTATGCCTTTTCGGGCTACAGCCAAGCCGCCGAGGGCATATTCGTTTTGTGCAAATTTTTCGGGTTCTGCTAATCCTGCCTCAATCGCAGCCTGCTTAACCATTTCGTCTTTAGTTTCGTAGAAAGCCTGACGCATTTCTTCTTCAGAAAATTCTGGACGAAGCTTGGGACGTATAGATGTTCTAGGAATAGGAACGTCTTCTGGTATAAACTTCCAAACTGGCGCACCGTCTTCATGCTTTTCTGGTGTTAAAACAAGAAAGCCCCCATCTACTTCCATCACAGGATCAATAGGCTTACTAGCCAACCCTCCCTCAAAAAAACCCATGTCGGCATACTCTGGGTAGGTTACCTCTACGTTGTGTGAAAATTTGGTATCGTACACAGGCTCTTGGCCCTCATATCCACGATAGAACGTGTGACTACCGATAGTTACAGGGTCTGGTCCTTCAAACTGCGAACCACGCTTCTTTGTCTTACCTGTATTCTGAAAGAAGGTACGACCATCTACTGCGTCTTCGCCTAGCTGAACATAGTCCACAAACTCATTTAATTGTGCGTTCAGGTCGTCTTCTGGTGCAGGTATCTTAGATACGCCACCGTATGTCCGTACAGGCTCAAATTCACTGGCAGACAGTATTTCATCTACTGTGTCGGGAAAGCGATCTGATGCTAAACGGTTAAGGATAACAGCACGTACAGCATCACGTCCCTCTTGACCCTCGCCACGGGCCTCTGCCCATACTACACGCTCAATCTTTTCAATGTCACCATACGGCAGTTGTGTTTTAGGCCGTAGCTTCGGACGTGGGCTAGTATCCACTATTCCGCTCCCTTGATTGCTTCATCACGGATTGTCGAAAACCTACGAAGTTCGATTAGTGCGCCCTGCATCTCTGTGATGCGGTTATGGTCTTTCTGAACTTCTAGTAGATCACGGTATTTGTTGATGCGGTAATCCAGATAAACCTGTAACCGCTCCATCATGTCTTTGTCGTTGACTAGAGGTAGCAACGCACGACTTGTATCTTTATCCATTAATTAACGGGACCTTGTGGCTGTTGTGGTGGTACTCCCCCATTGTCGCCGCCCCCTGAACCTGTGAAGCCCTCTGCGTTAGGCTCTGGTGCATTACCTGGAGCTATGTTGCCCCCACCGTTTCCTGTAGGATCGGAAGGTGCAGGTGCGCCCCCTACTGGTGCAGCCTGTGGTTCAGGCTGTGGCATCAGTGCCTGTATCTCTGCCATCATTTTGGCTTGGATCATGGCTTCACGTGGATCGTTAAGAATTTTGTCTTCATCCAAGTCCATCGATGCTGCAAGTTCACGTAGGATAAAGTCATACTTAACAAATGGTGCCATCTGTTGATTGGCAGTCATCTGCATGAACTGTAGCAAGCGTTGGCTACGGATTTCGTTACGCATCAAGCTTTCAGTACCACGGGCCACAACGTCTAGGTCACCCTTGGTATATTCTTCATCAAAGTTGAACTGCATGTTAAATGCGAACAATGCTTTGCCTAGCGGTGCCAATAGATAGTCATCTAGGTTACGCACAACCGCTTTAATGTTCTGTGCGGCGGCACCCATAAGCATGGACATACCAGACGCAGTACGACCAACACCCATGACACCACCAACACCGTGGCTGTATGATGGGATGCCTGTGGCTTCGTCAGATAGCTGACGGGCTTTGTCGAACATCATCAATAGTTCGTTTGAAACATTTGGAAACTTGGTGCCAAAGATAGCCTGTCCTGGTGCGCCTGCCTGACGACGGAAGACCTTGCCTGGATATACTGAAAGGTCTTGGCCTGGGACTAGGTTAGTTTCATCGATCTCAATAAGCAGGTTACCCGACAAGGCACCGTTATCTACAGCCATACGCATGAAGCCATTCATCAATAGCTGTGTGTCTTCCATGTTTTCAGCAACACCGATGCCGAAGAACCCGTATGGGTTTAATTCATACGGTACGGCTGTATAAGGAATGCGTATAGGCGTGAACGGGTTGATGACTAAGCGTAGAATTTGTCCATTACAAATCCATACGTTCACTTGTACTTCGTCACGATCTGCTACTTCCTCTGGTAGCTCTAGGTCTGCCTGTTCTGCAAGCTCTGCATCTAGGACACCCCAATACTCTAGGACCTCATAGCGGTCTGGGCTTTCAGAGTTATTGCTTTCGTCTAGTGCGTCTTCCCAATATTCACGCTGATACTGAGGGCCTAACTCAATAGCAATCTCAATGCTCTCATTACGGAAATGTGGGCGTTGTTTAAGCGCACGTAGCTGTGAACGGTTCAGACGGTGACGTTGTATAGTATACTCAGCTTCAGCCATGTTCCGTGCATCGGGATCAGGGTAGAGGTCCCAGATAGACACATACTCCACTTTAGGAATAGTTTCGTACACAGGATCATAGTTACCCTCTTCGTCCCAACGTGGATATTCCTTGTCGAATGCAAACGGACCCTTCAGACAACCTGTACCAAACAAACATGTCTCAAAGGCTACAGAACGTAGGTGCTTAGAAGCATGAGTTTCATCCAACTGGTCATGCATCTTGCGTTCCATCATCTGAGCGGCACGTTTTGCAGGCTCAAATAGGATAGCAGAGGGTGTAGAACCTGTTCCTAGCTCTAATTCTTCCGCAATAGGCTGTAGATCGGCAGAATATGGCCCTAAATCCTTTTCTAGGTCAGGACGGGCGATAGGACGCTTGGGTTTGTACTGAACCCCTGCCATTTCCTCTACTTTTTCCGACGTAATGGCGTTTGGGTCGTAATTTACCTCGCCTGCAACGCCTGTAGGCATCTTACGGCTCTCTACACCAACAGGAAACTTCGATCCTGCGAATAATACGTCCACAACCTGTGCATATGCCGCCAAAACCTTGGTTTTAGTGATCTTAACAAAGGCCTGAGACTTTTCTGTGTCGGTAAACTGCACGTCTGGGCCGTATAGACCACGATAGTTGCGGTATGCCATTAACCAACGCTCTTCATCCGATAAACGATGGTCTTTAGAGCGTCTAAACTGACCTTCAATGAAGGATGATACGCCAGAATAGTCTAAATTCTCTTGTTCTACATCCCCATCCTCTTGCAAGGCTACAACATCAGAGGCTTCAGTCTGATCTTCGGGTGCAGGGCCTGTAGGTTTGTCCATTAATGCCATATTTTAGTATCCAAATCTTGAATCTGAAGGTGTGTACCGTTGAATTGGGACACCACGCCCCATATCGAAGGGTGAAAATGCTCTAGGGCGGCTCATAATACCGTATCTAACGCTGTCATATGCGTGGTCCGTCGCATAACGAGGGTCGATGTCGTCTGAACCTTTGGGGTCTGAAGGAATTACAGGCAAATCTGCGATAATCTGGCGGCAAGTGTTAAAGAAAACGATGCCTGCTTGGCCTGTATCTTCGTCTACCTTCAGAACTTCATGAAATCTGTTCTTACCAGATACCCTTGCACCTGCAGTACGGTCACTTGGTCGCCACCTACAGCCAATGCTAATCATTTCTTCAGCTATACTGGGGCCGATTTGACCACGGTTGTGCCAACAAGAGCTATCTAGCACCCCATACTGGATGCTCTCACCTCTCTCTGCGTTGAGGACAGCCTTTGCCAAGTCCTTTCCTGTGTGCTTCGACACGTATAACTCTCTATAGACGTAGAGGGTTTCGTAGCTTGGATCGATAGCGAACCAATGAACAGCACTATAAGAGCTATACCCATAGTCGCATGAGCGAAAACGTCGCCAATCGTCAGGAATATCAAACGGCTCACATACATGAACACTCTGTTTGAACTCAGGGAACGCTGCGCCATCCGCAACAGCCCAATCCCCTTCCAACAATTGTCGCCTTTGCATCTCAGGCAAGGCCATAAGGTTGGCTTCATACTGCCCGTCCTGCATCAAATAAGGGTTGTCTTTAAGTGACGCAGGAATAAAGCGACGGTAGAACAGCGGTTCCCCTGCCCGTTCATGGCTTTCTGGGAATACCATCGGCTCACCAGTGTCTATGTCGGTGGCGATAAACCGTTTGTTTGCAGGTGCGGGGTCTACAAACATCTTCTTAACCCATCCATGTCCTCTACCACCTGGGTTGGTTGTAGCTCTTTGGAATAGAGGTAGGTCTGGGTCGGTGGTACGCAGACGTGAACGCATGTAGTTCCATGCAAACGGCGTGGCGTACTGGGTAAGTTCGTCAAAGGCTATATAGCTGAACGCTAGACCTTGGTAACGCAGAACGTCTTCGTCACGTTCAAGGTAGGTCATCCACAGTTTAGCACCGCTAGGAAATACCCACTGAGACTTCTTTTCTTGCCACTTAGCCCCAGGGTATATCTTGGGGTACATTTCCTGCGACTTCCAGATCAGTTCCCGTAATTCATCGTTAGTACGACGCAGGATAATCCCGTTGAAGTTCTTATTATGGAAGTAGCGCATCGGGTCGGCTAGTAGTCCATAGGATTTACCGCCACCCGCTGCCCCGCCGTATAGTACCTCACGTTCAGAGGCTGCAAGAAAGTCCGTCTGGGGGCCTGGATTTGGTTGGAATACAACCTCACGCTCTTGCTGTTCTAACGTGATAGCACCAAAGTCTAGGGTATCCGATACACTCTGGTATTCTTCTTCAGCTTCTTTGTCTGTACCTAGACGTTCCGCAAGCTTGTTTTCCATCATAGTTCTGACACGCTTGGTATCAGCTATCTTGCGGCGTAGACGAGCCTCTTCTTTTTCATCTTTAGTTTTGGGCTTGGTCTTATTGTTTTCACGCTTTAACTGGCGAACACGCTTACTCTTGGGGCGGTGTAGCTTCCAGATATTACGCAGGCCTTGGTGCGACAACTGACGTTCAACTTTGTCGTTGAGCCAATCAGTCACCTTCCTACCGCTATAACCTTCATCAAGATAATCCATAGCCTGTTCAACTTTGGCTACGATCTCTTCATCAGGCACTAAAACCAGTGGGTCATCGTCACTTGGCTTGTAGGCGTAGGGAATGCGTTGTGTGGGGTTCTTGCGGGTTTTATTGGGCCACGTCATCAGCTTTAGGCGGTAGTATAAACATGCCACCACCATTGTTGGTGACCTCTACCTTTTCTTTCTTAACTAAACCAGTACGATCTAGCACTTCCCTAGCTGCATTGATTGCGTTCCTTGCCCCTAACGCAGTTGGATCATCCAAGACACCTAGTAGGCCGTGCGCTGCTTTGGGCGCATTCATTGCCAACATCATAGATGCCTGTTCGATGATTTCTTCTTTCAGAGGTATGGTAACCTCAGAAGCTTTTGTACCCTTTGAATAGCCTGCAATGTCCATAGCCTTGCGGATGTTACCACGGGCCTCACCCATCAGGGCGTCTAGGAAAGCTTGCTGCTTTTCTGTGTATTCTTTCTTCGGGGTATCCATCTTTTACCTCAAATAAACAAACGCCAAACCAACGGCACCTGTACAAACCATCCAGAACAAACGCTCTGCGAAAGCAATCTTTTGCTCTCTAGCAATCGCCTTACGTTCCATTTCATCCATCCGTGTATCAATCTTGTGGATACAGTCGTCGAATTTATCCATACGCTTGAATAGAGTTAGCATCCGCTCTTCCATACGGGCCATTGCGACAACTGCTTCAGATAATCTATCAAGTTTCTCTTCCATCCGACTAAGACGATCTTCGCTCATCGTTTCTTCCCTGATTTCTTCTTGGGCCAACCTTTTTGCATATCTTTGTATGCTTTAGGGCTGATGGTACTGTTTTTCTTAGAACGGCTTGTGCCTGCTTTCTGACGCTTCTGGATGTTCTTAACTAGGGACATAGGTTCACCATTTCTTGCAGGACCAATACCGTGCGGTAAACTTGTCCTTTGCTGTATCGCAGTTATGCCTTGCACGGAAAGACTTACGACGTGCAGGACTGTCTTTCTTAATTTCCATGTTCTGATCACCGAAGCGTACAAGCTTTACCAGATCGTCTTTCTTCGCCAACACAGCAAACTTCTTAGCTGCATCAGGAGTACGCTTCGGTTTGTTGTACCCACTAAAGGTTTCGCCCCGATACTTCAGGCGACCACTAGGTGTACGTTCAACATCTTTGGTTGTAGCCATCTTAAAAAAACCAGTAGTAAAATCCTGCGCCTATGCCGCCCCAAACAACAACAACGATAAATATCCAAGTCAGGACCTCTATCATCTCCTGCCGTTCTTTTTCCCGCTGACGCTGCGCTTCCTTACGTGCCTTACGAGCTTGAGCCTGATACTCCACCCAAGAATCGTATAACCCAGGCCGACCAAAGAGCCGCATGTGGGACTGAAGGGCCGCTTTTTGCTGTGCGATCTTTTCCAGTGCCAAGAACTCTTCCAAATCGTTAGAATCCTTACCCATCATCTTATTTAATGGGTTTTTCTTCTTTTTATCTGCTTTAGCTTTTAGGTCCTCTTCAGCACCTACAAAAGCTGCAATAGATTTAGCGCAGTCGGCTAGTTCCTTGGAATTGGATATTGCCGATTTTATCACGCCGAAAGCGGCATTTGCCGCCGCCAGTTCCGCTAACATCCCCTAGCCCCTAAACTTGATCCCCTGCTACTTCGATTGCTTTGCAGGACCCAAAGGCAAACTTACCCTCTTCCTGCCGCTGAAATAAAAAGGATTGAAGACTGACGTTACACTCATTCGCTTCAAAGAAGCTCTCCCGATAAGCGTACACAGTACAATCAGTAACCACAGGACTATTGCACACAACCGCTATGGCTACCCACGTAATCACTTCTTTTTCTTCTTCATGTAACCGCCATTAGAAGCACCAAGCTTTTTAGCTTTCTCAATCTTCATATAGCCGCCCATGTTCATCTGAGGCTTCTTGGATGCAGGATTAGATGCACCGCATTTAGCTTTCGTCATTTTCATTAGAACGCTCCAAATCTATCAAGTAATCTACAGGCTCCACAGCCTTGGCTGCTTCCTCTGTCTCAAAATATTCATCATAACCACGAAAGATCAGATCATCGTCTGCTGCCTGTGCGGAAGTAATCAAACCTTCCTCTAAAAGCAGATCACGGACACGCTCTAGAGATAACTCTTGACCTGTCCGTTCTCTAATAGCAGCACGAATATAAATTAGGTTAATCAACCTGTATTACCTTCTATTGTATCATCGCAGGGTATAGTAAGTCAACCACTTAATTAAATGGCGTACTTATGCATTTTTTTATTGACGAGTGAGCGTTTAATTGTTATAATTTCATTACTAGCCGACGGCGGTAATATACATATAGCTCTAAGGTAATAGCTCTAAGCTAATAGCTTTATAGCCGATTTAGTCCTACCGACCGTTGTGAACAATGTCCCAAATCTGACTACGACCAATACCGATATCTTTAAGCTCTGCATCAGACAAATTATGTAGCTGCCACATAGCAACACGACGCATCTGAGCTTCCTGAATCGACTTAACAATCTTTTTAACAATACCCATCTTAAAACTCCTATTAACTAATGGTTTCGCTAACACTATTATAGCACCATCTAGTTAGTAGGAGTTTTGCTATTTAAGAAGTCCCGTTATGCATTTTAGCGTATTCTAAAGCTTGTTCTAGAATAGCAGGATCATCTCTGAACTTACCCATTCCAATGTTACACTCATTACACAAGTAATCTCTAAACATACCTGTTTTGTGACAATGATCTAATCGCCACGGAGTAAAATCTCTTTCCGCAAACTTACCGCCAAACACATTTGTAATGTCTACCTCTGAACGCTTACAAACAGGACATACATGATCTACGGGAATAGGGTTCTCACTCTTCAACCTTTTAATATTAGCAGAATGCTTCTTGCGGCACCCATTACAATAAGACTGATAAGACTTCTTAACCTTAAAGTTCGTACCACATGTAGGACACCTCTTCATGCCCTTCACCATAGGCTTCGGTGCAAGCTCTTCAGGCTCGAAGAAGGATAGCTGCATCAGTCTACATCAAATAGTCTGCCTACAGCGTTAGTGCTGTCCTCTATATAAGCCGCTTTCTCTCGCAGGGTTTCCGCATGACGGGATAACTCATGCGCTACCATATACAAATGCTGATAACCTTCGGTATCGCTATAGTCTTCAATCATCTCTTCGATAACATCAGACATATCTACCCTGACCTCTACAGGATCATCATCCTCACCAAGGTAAATAACATTCACAATAGAACTATTGCCGTTCCGATCTACCTCAAACTCATTCGTGCAGTAGATCGTAATGTTCAGATCAGCCTGAACTAACTTATCTTCATATTCGCTCATAGAAAGAGCCTTCAGTACGAACAGGACAAGGCCTGTACCACAATATTAGCTAAGTGGCATAGCTAAGTCAATAAGACTTTGCAAAAACTTTGCAACTTATCCTACTAACTTTGCAAACTTTAGCTAAGTATGTTGACGCTTTCTCAGCCTACAGCACAAAGGCGAAGGTTGTTTACAGGTCCTAAAACCCAAAATTGGGGAATGCTCGTATACGGTACGGGTACACCCCCCCATGGCACATGCCCCGCCCCCAGATCAACCGCAACCCATAGCAACACCTTGATTTTATTGGGGTTTTTATCAACTGGTAATTCAATGTTATAGGGGGCCAAGGGTTAAAGCTTTGAATCTATAAATAAAAAATAAAGCTTTTGAGATTTGGTTTTAAAAAAAGAAAAAGAAAGAAACCAAACGCAATAAACCCGCCGCAAATCGGGGCCTTGGTTTTCGTTGATAGTTTTTTAAAGCGATAGCGGGGGCCGTTGCGGTGCATGTTTCTGCCCTGCCCTTGCTTTCGTTTCTGCCCCCGTGTTTCCCCGCCTTTCGCCTTGGCCTTTCGCTTTTAAGCTTTCGCCCCTTGGCCTTTCGTTTGGTGCTAGTCGTTTCAGGCCTTTGGTTCTATCCCCGCCAAGGCCTTAAACCCCTTTCAACGCAATAGCCCCTGACAAGCGATATAAGCCCCGCCTGATAGGGGGAAAGCTTATGGCATAGGGTAACATAGCGGCGGGGATTGTTAGGGGCTTTATACGGGGCTTAAAACCGCCCCTTTTTAGGTGGGGCAACAATCTTTGTCGCTGTACATAAAAAAAGCCCCCTATTTGGGGGCCTGTTCTATCCGATAACATAGGGGAATATTTCCCCCGTTCG
>Ga0070754_10002047_pt1 | contig 15272 bp, 24 predicted proteins | sample VirMetDEL_Sep_01_FD_75181 | JGI IMG/M metagenome (GOLD analysis project Ga0070754, IMG submission 75181) | Aqueous microbial communities from the Delaware River and Bay under freshwater to marine salinity gradient to study organic matter... | ecosystem: Environmental > Aquatic > Marine >... | reverse complement strand
CTTGGCTACATATGAACAGCCAGATAGCACTATTCTTTATACCAAAAACGTTACGGTTTCAGGTGGGCGTACTACCTGTCAGTTTGCATACACACCTAACGGGTCTACACGTAATATTAACAGTAGTACAGTTAACGGTGCGATGGTCATCATTGACCCTAACCCAACAGCAAATTCAATTTGGTATGCAAGTCATGGCCTGACAGATGGTGATTTAATTAGGTTTGGTTCTTCATCTTCATCAATACCTAGCGGTCTTACCCGTAACCAGTATTACACTGTTGAAGTAGTTAATACTAACCGTATCCGTTTCCGTCAGTACAATCAGACCAGTATTCGTGAACTGTCTTCACAAGGTACAACAACTGCTACCCTAGATTTTACAGGCTACACATACAACGATGGTACTGATTTTCTTGATGGTACACAGACCGTAACCGAAGCAGCAGAAAGCGTTTCATATTTAGTTACTGTTAATCCAAAGGCATCAAACCCTGCAGAAAATGCGTTCTATATAAACGGACAAGAAGCAGAAGCACTGGTCTTGAAAGAAGGTTCTACGTACACCTTTGATCTATCAGATGCGTCAAATGCAGGGCATCCGTTTAAGTTTAGTACGACAGCAGATGGTACACATGGCGGTGGCACTGAATACACTACAGGCGTAACAACATCAGGCACACAAGGTGTGGATGGTGAAGTAGTTATTGTAGTAGCATCAGGCGCACCTGACTTGTACTACTACTGTTCTGTGCATAGCGGTATGGGTGGTTCAATTACTACACCTGCACCTGCCACATCTACAATTGGTCACGGTCTAAGTGACGGTGATGCGGTTGTGTACACAGATGAAGGTGGCACAACAATTGGTGCATTGACTAACGCACAGACCTACTATGTAGCACAGTCAACAACCAACAAATTGCAGTTAGCTACATCCGTAACAGGATTTAGTGGGCCAAACATTACTGTGCGTAACAGCACTGGCGGTTCACAGACTACAGGTTATTTCTACAACTACGATTACGTTCGTAGAACAAGTCATGGATTTAGCACTGGTGACCGTGTGCAGTACACATCAACGTCACGTGCCGTAGGTGGATTACGTAACGGTGGTTTCTATTACATTAGAGTTATTAACTCTAACTATTTCTATGTGTACCGTACACTAGCAGGCGCACAGGGTAATGCAGGTTGGCCTGATCGTATACGTTTTGGTTTACCATATTCAGGCACATCACGTTTCCGTAAGACAGACATTATTGATTTGTCTGCTGCAGGTGTAGGCACACAAAAACTTACTGCATCAGTAGCAGGTGCATCAGATGGTGTGTACAACATTAGCAATATTGTTAATGACACAACGTTTGAAATGCAGGCACAAGGTCAAATTCCTACACGATCTATTGCTTTTGACCCAACATCTTCAGTGTATATTGAAGAAGATGCTATCCGTATTCCTGACCACTTCTTCCGTACTGGCTACGCTGTTACCTACAATGCAGGTGCTACAGCTACAGGCGGTCTGACAGATGGCACAACGTATTACGTCATACGTAATTCAAAGAACTGGATACATCTAGCAGCATCTTACGATGATGCGATTGCAGGCACAGCCGTTGATCTAACATCAATGGGTAGTGGACAGGCTACGCTTACAACAAACAACATTATTGGTGAGGTTCTTGGTCAAGGCACAGTATCTATTGATGACGATACAACCTTGCTAAACGGTACGAATACAAACTTCACATCGTTCTTCAAGACAGGTGATAACATTTCGTTGTATAAGCCTGAAACATACACTTCACGTACAGTGTCAGCATTTAGTGATGCCAACGATACTTTTGATACGTCAGCAAATCACGGGTTTAGTGATGGTGATCTTGTAATTTATGAAGCAACGACATCACGTACTGGCCTAACTAGCGGTCACTTCTATTATGTACGTACAGTAGATGCCAATACATTACAGCTACACCCAACTTATGCAGACGCAATAGCAAACACAAACAAGGTTGCTATTAGTGGCAGTGGTTCAGGTGAAACAATTAAGAAACTGACAAGCACAGGTAGCACACTAGAAGTGGATGTGGCTGCAGTGTTGTCACCAACTAAGATTAACATTGATGAAGCAGTAACAGAAACCCTAACAGACATTGAATATTCTGTGGGTACATCATTGCTTCTACGTTCAGATGGTTTTGCATTGCACAGACCGTTTGATGGTGGTGTAGAACTTATCCCATCAACAAACCCTGACAGTCAGATGATACGTCAGACACGTAAGTATTTCCGTTATCAGTCAGGTAAAGGTATTCAGGTATCGTTTGCTGTTAACTTCAGCCCAACTGTACCAATTGAACGTATTGAAACTACAGGCGGTAACAGCTTTGCGTATGTGTACACCAAGTTTCCACACCGACTATCAGACGATCTACCTGTAACTATTCAGCAAGTAGGAAGTATTGGTGGTGTAGATTACTTTAATGGTCAACATCCTGTAGACGATATTGTGGATGACTACCAGTATCGTATCCACTTGGGCAACAAGGCAGGTACGTACACAGGTTCAATTACTGGCACGACACTGACAGTAACAGCAATTACATCGGGTTCAGTCTTGGTAGGGCAAGAACTATCAGGCACAGGCATAACTGCAGGCACACGTATTACAGCAATCATTGATGCTAGTGCAGGCACATACACTGTTGATACGTCACAGACTGCAGCATCAACAACAATCACAGCAACACGTGTACCATCAACAGCAGTAAGCACAGGTGGTTACGGGTACTACACAGTAGATAACTGGAACAACAGTAGTCTACGTTGCGGATTGTTTGACGATCAGAACGGTATGTTCTTTGAATACGATGGTCAGAAACTACACGTATGTAGACGTAAATCAATTAAGCAGCTATCAGGTAGCGTAAGCGTATCGTTTGGTACTGGTGCTGTTGTGGGTACGAATACGAAATTCCAATCGCAAGTTAATGTGGGTGGGTATATCGTTATACGTGGTCAGTCATATTTGGTAACTAAGATTTCATCTGACACATCACTAAACATTGCCCCATCATATCGTGGCGCAAGTGCAGATAACGTCATTGTTACATTGACTGAAACAATCCGTGTACCGCAAGACCAGTGGAACATCGACTATGCAGATGGTACTGGCCCAACTGGTTACGTACTTGATATTCACAAAATCCAAATGGCCTACATTGATTATTCATGGTATGGCGCAGGTAAGATTAGATTTGGTTTCAAAGACCAAGACGGTGATGTGCAGTACGTCCATGCGTTTGTACACAACAACTTAGAAGTAGAAGCGTATATGCGTTCAGGTAACATCCCTGCACGTTACGACATACAGAACATTGGCAAGCCAACATATGTACCTGCCCTAGCACACTGGGGTACATCGGTAATTATGGATGGTAGGTTTGACGATGACAAAGCGTACATCTTTACTGCATCATCTAATGAAGTGCAGGTCACAGGTAGTGCGACAGTATCCGTAACAGCAGCAGCGCAGTATGCTAGTTACTATTACGGTCTTGTTGATAACAGGCTAAGACGAATTGGCTTTGCACTAGAAAGTAATCAGTCATCATCGTACAACCAGTTAACAAGTGGTCAGGTAATCACGGGTGCTAACTTGCAATCAAACACCAAGTTACGTAACCCTGATGATGGACGTTTCCCACGTACACCATATCTACCTGATATTCTAAATTCACGTGGCTACAGTTACAACAATCAGGTAACACGTAACCTTATTGTTATTGATAAATCCCCATCGGGTACAACTGGAACTAACAGTACATACACAGTTACACTTTCTGAAGCGACAACACCTGTAACAATTGATGTGCCGTTAATTACGGTACGACTAGCACCATCAGTAGACACCAACACAATTGGTGAACTAGGTGAACGTGAAGTTATCAACCGTATGCAGTTAATCCTGAATTCGGTAGGTATCCTATCAACCCACGCTGCTGAAATATCACTACGATTGAACGGTCAAATTGACAACGTATCGTGGGCAGCAGTACAGAACCCATCACTATCACAGCTAGTGTTTCATGGTACGGGTGATACGATCACTGGTGGTACAGACGTTTACAAATTCCGTGTACAAGGTGGTACAGGTACATCAGCTAGACAGCCAGTATTGACCACAGAACAATTGGGTGAGGTTGCCACACTAGGTAACGCAATCATGGGTGGTGACAACACCTTCCCTGATGGCCCTGATATTGTGACAGTGGTAGCAAGACTAACAGAAGACCCATCAACAGTTACCGCAAGCAATGCTTTCAGTAGTAGTGCTAGGGTATCGTGGTCAGAAAGTCAGGCATAATGGAACTTGGTGCTATCATATTTGGTTTCATCTTGGGGTATGTTGTTTGCCGTAAGTTTGATTGGAAAATCACACTGATATGGACAGACATACGTGTCGAAATTAAAAAGTTTTTAGCCCGATGGAAAAAATTGTAGGACATATTGATTGTTGGATAGGCAGGTTCAGGGATGCTTTTTCTGCCTGTTCAATAATGATGGTAGGCGGTGACGTAACAGCACTGACTATCGGGCATACAATCAAGGCAGCGCAAACAGGCTTTATTGCAGCAGTAGCAGCTACGATTGTAATAATCTTTGCACCACATTTTCGTCAAAACAAATATGTATTGGCAGGCTTAACTGGCCTTTGCACAGCAATAGCTGATCTAGCTACACACCCTAGTCATTTTGGTGGGTGGTCAACAGAAGCAATTGTCACTGGTATAGGTGCAGCCCTATTGACCCTTTCGTTTGCACAGGTTAAGCGAAAGCACAAGTAGCCATACGGTTAGCTAATTCTTCACAACGATTAGGTGTTTGCTTATGCCACCTGCTATCCAACATTTCGTCAGACGCATCAATGAAATCATGTTCACGTAGTGCAGACCACATATTCTTAAACTTAGATACACCGTTTGCGCCTAGCTGAAACACCATTTCAATAATGATTTCTTGTGCAGCATGGGGCAGGGCATAGCCTTCCATCAATTCTGATGCAGCAATAAATGCTTTATCAAAATCTATATCAAATTGTTTTTCCAACAATTCTTTGCTGTAGCTATGTCCTTCTTCATAGGCATCATCCTCTACTACAAGGTGACCATACCCAATCGTAGCCTTGCCAAGACTGTCTAGGTATACGGTATCAACAAAACCTTCATGGTGTTTGATACGATCTTTTAGTGGTTGCCATTGTTCACGATCACTTGGCATTTGATAATCATCCGTCATCTTATTTCCTTCCTATCTTTGGAAAGCCCTTCTTCATGTTGCGATAGCTTTCTTCTGACACTGTTGATTTAGATTTAGGGCGTGATATTCCCTTCTTCTTTCTTTGGTTTATGTTGTAATACAAACCTTTTCTAGCCATTACTGACCCCCTTTCTTGTCGTTGTCTATGCGCCATTCAATGATAGCAATACGTTTATCTAATTCATTGACTGACTTCATCACATCATCCTTGATTTGCATACGTGCTATGGCATTGTCAGGCGATGGTATGATCTTGTTATCCATGTCTACAAGTATAGACATTTTCTGATGCAGTACGGATACTTGGTCACGCACTTCCATCATACTGCTGTATAAAAAACCTAGTGCTGCTAACAATAATGGTGCAACGGCAGTAGCTACTTTTTTTAGAAGATCAGACATTGGTTTGTTTCTTCCATATAAAGTAGCCTAAGACGCACACAAGAGCGATTATAGCCACAGCAAGCACTGATATGCCTATTGCTTCTAATAGCTCTCTACGGGCTTGTATGGCCTTCCTACGGGCTTCCTGTCTGTCTTTCTTAATTTGGGTGCGTAGCCGTATCAATTCTTGCCATGCAGAAATACCACGTGTGTAGATAATAATTTCACGTAGCTGATTTTCCATATCTTCAGCCTGCTTCTTAGCAATGAATGTTTCCATTGCTTCTTCATTGACTGTACGAAATGGTTGGTTCTTTTTCTTTTGGTGGTTTTCTTTAACAGCATCAATACTATCCCATAACGAACCAATATCTTTGGCTAGGGATTGTATTTCTTTGCCTGCTGTGACCCCTGCCTTGATCGCTGAAAACGATGCAAGTGCGATTGAGATAGGGTCAGCCATACCATGTTACTTCTTGAACTTAGTCATGGCGTTGATACCAAATGAACCAGACACGATAGCAAGCACAATGTACCAGAACATATCAGGCGCATTGCCTAACATTTCCCATCCCCTTGCCATGTGTGGTTGTGAATAAGGTATGAAGTGGGCGACAAGTACGCCAGAAAAAACTAACGTAAGCCACTCATCTTTCCACGATGATGTGGATGCGTTGACTTGTGCGGTCTGTACTGTCATGTCAGCCTGTATCTTTGCGACATCAACAGCCTTTGCTGCTTCTATTTCTGCAGCACGGATAATCTTTTTCTTTTCAAGATTGTGTTTGACAGCCCCGATAGTCGCATCCGCTACGGCACTGACAATTGGATTTTTGAAAAGACCACCTATCAAACCTAGCAACGGAAACGCCATATCTAGCCCCCTACATTTTTGTATAAACCTAAACCAGTAGCGATTGCTGCAACGATTGCACCGACTATAAAGATAGCTTTGATGCCCCCTTTGCCCATTGCCACTTGGTGCTTTAGGTCTTCAATGTCCTGAGAATTCTTTTTAAGGATGGCTTCGATCTGATCTAGTTTCAGCATCACCACATCATCAGCAACCCTTACGGGTACTGTTGTTGCAGGATTTTTTCTAGGTCTTCCACGTGTAGCCATAGCAACATAATACCATATGTGGTAAAATTTACTAGACTATTATTTTTTTTCAGATTTTTTAACTACACTTAACGCTTTTAGGTAATCTAATCTTACTTTTTCTAAGTAAACAACAGCGTCCATCAATTCTTCTTGGGTGTCTTCAATCCATTTATCAAATGGTTTGTCTGCTGTTTCCATCGTACCGCCATAGGTAACACACCCTTCTTCCGCACGGTCAGCCATTCTCTTTAGGATGCCCCTAACAAGACGGTCTTGCGTGAAGATGAAGGGTGTATCAGCCATTAGAAGGATACCTTTGTCCAATGTGAGCAGAAGTCACGGACAGCACAGTAGTGGGCGCATCGGGTATCTTCCCCCTTACGCAACACAATCTTGCATCCTTTACCTTCTGACATACCGTTGTCTTTGATGAATTGCTTTGCTTCATCCATTGTAGGTAGCAACCTTACAGCAGACTTACGCCCATCCTTCATCACAGCGTAGGTATCAGGTTTGTTCCACCGTTCTTCAGGGCTACATATTGGTGGTTCTTCTTGCAGTGCTGCAGATTTGTGCAATGCAATGCGACCCTTAACGTATGCGTCCTGTTCTTCAGGTGACCAACGCTTTACAGGTATCATTACCACCTGCTGCTTTGGATAGTTATCTGATTGCAACGCTTTTAGTTTTGACCAATCACGTAGGATGGCACAGATAGCCAGTGACTTAACTTTATACTTCACATCGTTGTGACGAATAAGATAATCAAGAATGTTTAGCTGTGCTTCCCATTCATTCTTACCATTCTGCAGGGCATCAAGTGCAGCCCATGCAGATGTGGTCTTGAAATCAATTAACTGTCCATCCTTAGACAGATAATCGAACTGGCCTGATAACGTCCAACCTTGTGTGTCATCGTTGTTTACAAACAAGCGTTCTTCTACAAGGTCACCTGTATCCATAGCAGCACGTTCAATAACATGGTGTACGGATTGACCAACAAGACTGTGGATGCGGTCAGCAACGTCTTCTTCAAGGTCATCGTAATGACGCTTGGTTAGCACGTTGATACGTGGTGGCTGCAGCAAACGTGTTGCAGATATATCGCTACCCTGTGGGTCATACGGGTCATTAGTGACTGCACGTACAATCGCTTCAGGTAGGTTTTGATTGTTAGTGATTTTCATAACGCCCCCTTAAAATGGCACATCATCATCAGAAGAAAAGTCAGGGATGTCTTCACCATTGTGGTCATCACCTTCATCCTGACTTTCTGCCAATTCAGAAGAACGTAAGATAATAGAACGGATACCATCGGCTAACTGATTGAAAGCATCACGATTACCTTTCTGATAATCGTCTACGCTAAACACAACAGTGCTGTGGTACTGTTCAACCATGTCATCACCCTTTGGCAATGGCATCAGTGTTGATACACGTGGCCTACCGTTCTTGCCTTCTACTACATTCATCATGCACGGAACACCTGCAAGTTTGCTGATGTCAAAGCCCTGCTTTTCTAATTCAGTGAAGGCACGACCACGCCATGCGGTCAGGTCAGCACCAAGATTAGATTTTTCATGCAGTGAAATGGTGTAGAATTTGCTAATGGTTAGTGGTTCACCATTGCTGTTTGTTTCTGAAGGCACTTCCCATATCAGCATACATTGACGCTTCCATGTGATGTCACCTTGATAGTCGTTTTTCTGTGTGCCAAGATCAATGACCTTTACACATCGGGCTTTGTGTACCCCTACGGACACATCAGGGTAACGCCCACCGTCACCACCGTTGCCCATTGTTGCTATGATTGATGTCATATCTACTCCTTTTTGTATATTTACTATTGGAACACTGATGTTAATCTAAGTTAACGAATATGTCAAGCGTGTTGACAATAGTTAATAATCACATTAGTATTAACCTTAATCCAAACAAAGAAAATGTGGCGATGAACAAGTACGAATTAGCAAAAGAACGAAAGGTAGAGATAGTTACCAAGTATGGTGGCAGAAATCTTGCACGTATGCTTGGTATCAGTCATCCTGCCGTGTCCAAATGGCAGGTGATACCACCGTTACGGGCTTATCAGATTGCTAACATGGGTGACTTTGATCTAAACTATATTAGACCTGACCTAAAGATTACGCCAGACCGATAGGCGTAGGTCACTACGTTTAGGCTAAAAATATATCGGTAGGGGGTGCTGCTTTTCATTGTTTCGGCAGTTACCCCCTTTTTTTATGTGGGCAAAATGGCAATCGTATGGCAATGCTATAGCTGTGTTAAGAAATGCTAATACGATTTGATCCCCTTCATCTTCACCTTCACCTTCATCTTCACCTGCATCCCAAGATAGTGTTGACACGTTAACCAACATCAATTATTATTAACCTAAATTAACATTTATAGTAATGATGAAACAATGAGAAAAACAAAACGTGATGAACAATCGCCTGCGTTTCAATTCTACGCAAACGATTGGATAAGTGAACCGTCAAGGATGCGGATGTCACTTGAAGAACAAGGGGCATACATACTGTTGTACTGCCACTGTTGGCGTGGGTTTCGTATCCCACTTGATAATGAAATACTATCCAAGATGTGTAACTGCACCATTGATAAAGTAAAAAAGATGCTGCCTAACTTGTTACCCATGTTCGATCAGTACAAAGACAAAGATGGTCAGGTCTACCTTGTCTGTATTGCTGCTGAAGAAGAACGAAAAGAACAAGAAATGAACCGTAAGAAACGGCAGGCAGCAGGTAAGAAAGGTGCTGAAGCCAGATGGGGAAACAATGACACTGATACACTACAATCCGAATAGCCATTACGCATGGTTTTTAGAAGCATTTGGAAAGCAGCACAGTTTCCAAACGTTTGATGACAAAGGCAAAAACCGTAGACTTATCAAGCAGTTTCACGGCACTATTGAGGAACACCTTGAACAGTTATGGTTGTTAAACCGTGCAGGTGCAGGCGTTTTCTTTACAGTCAATCAGACTGATTTGCGTGGCAGAACCACAGCCAACATACAAAAGGTACGTGCCGTCTTCATTGATCTTGATGGTGCGCCACTTCCAAAGCACTTTGATGTGACACCACATCTGCTAGTCAACACATCACCTGACAAATACCACGTGTATTGGTTGGTTAAAGATATGCCAATGGAAAGTTTTGTTTTGTATCAGCAGGCACTTGCAGCCAAGTACGATGCAGACCCAAAGGTGAAAGACTTGCCCCGTGTGATGCGTGTTGCAGGGTTTTTCCACAACAAAAAAGATGCGTACCCAATCAAAGTCATGCAGCAGATGGGTGCAGACCCTTACACAATGGCAGAAATCCGTGACGGATTAGGTCTAAAACGTCCTGAAACACAGCGTATCAAGGTTGATTACCAACCATCTACATACAAAGGCAAGTATTCAGGCACGTTGCGCTATGGTGTGGGTGAAGGTGACCGACACGAAGCGTTGGTAAAGATGCTGATTGCTATCCGTATGCGTGGTGAAACATTTAGTTACGCTGAACAAGAAGCACTGGCGTTTGCTGCTGCTTGCAACCCACCTGAAGACAAGAATGAAGTCATGTTTCAGGTAAGAGATATATGGAAACGTTATGCGCCTACGTGATTATCAAGAAACAGCACTAGAAAACATCCGCAATAGTTTTAGGCTAGGTCATAAGAAGGTCTTGTTGGTTGCCCCTACTGGTAGCGGTAAGACAGTCATTGCATCTGCCATGATACAAGCAGCAATAGAAAAGAACAGGCGTTGTTTGTTTGTGGCACATAGGCGTGAACTGGTGATGCAATGTAGTAACAAACTGCACCAGTTTGATGTCAATCATACCGTGTTGATGGCAGGCAAATCATATGGCTACGCTAGAACCACTGTTGCCAGTGTGCAGACATTCAATGCACGTAAAGACAAAGATTTTTGGATGAAACCAGATGCCGACCTTATTATTTTGGATGAAGCACACAGGTCAGTCAGTAAAACATTCCGTGACTTGGTTGCTGAATATCCTAATGCTTACGTTATTGGTCTTACTGCTACCCCTTGCCGTTCAGACGGTAAAGGGTTGGCTAGTATGTATGATGATTTGATTGAGTGTGGGAACATCCGACACCTGACAGATCAAGGTCACCTTGTGCCTACCCGTATCGTTGCCCCAACAATGCCAGACCTTGCAGGCTTGAAGATTGTGGGCGGTGACTATGAAAAAGGTGGGCTATCTGCACGTATGAACAAGCCCAAGTTGGTTGGTGACTTGGTTACACACTGGCTAAAGTTTGCAGAAGGCAGGCCAACCGTTGTTTTTTGTACGTCCATTGCACACAGCAGGTACGTTGCACAAATATTCAGACGCAACGGTATTGCTGCAGGCCATGTTGATGGTGATATGCCTGAATTAGAACGTGAACAGGTGTTGCAAGATTTGCACACAGGCAAAATACAGGTGCTTTCTAACTGCCAAGTTTTGACAGAAGGTTGGGATGAACCTAAAGTTTCGTGCGTTGTCCTTGCCCGTCCGACAAAAAGTTATGCGATGTATTTGCAGATGGTGGGCAGGTCTTTGCGTCCGTTTGATGGCAAGGATGACACCCTTGTTATTGACCATTCAGGTTGCGTTTATGAACACGGTTTCCCTGAAGACACACCGCAATGGGTGTTGACTGAAGGCAAGGTTGTTGACCCTAAGAAGAAAGAACCGCAACCAATAGAAAAACAACCCTTCACCTGCATCAAATGTCAGGCTGTCTACAAGCCATTCAAAGGGGCTATTGAATGTCCTGAATGTGGCTTTGCACCTACTGCACAAGAAAAGATGGTGCTTATTAAACAAGGCAGGCTTGTTGAACTGCCCAAAGAAAAGACCACGACACAGGACAAGCAGAACTTCTATGCACAGTTGGTCTACCACGCCAGACAGAAAGGCTACAAATCAGGGTGGGCAGATTGGACATTCAAAGAAAAGTTTGGGCATTTTCCACATTCAAAACGTGTGACACCAATGCCTATGGGTGATGAAGTGAAAGGCTTTCTGCATCATCTACGAATAAAAAAAGCCAAATCAACAGGGGGCTTAGACCATGAGTGATGAAGCACGTGAACAGCAGTTGCACAAACTGCGAACCATTGGTGAAGAACACGCCAAAGCAAAGCAAGATTTAGCCGTGATGGAATACGGCAGGCAAATTCTGCTTGCCGAACTAATGAAAGAATACATGATTAAGGGTGAAAAGACTGCTGCAGCCCAAGACCGTGAAGCACGGGCAGACCCACGCTATAAAGAACACATCGAAGCGTTAGGCATTGCGATCAGTAACGAAGCAAAATGGGCGTGGGAAAAAAAGATTGTTGATATAAACTTTGAACGTTGGAAAACCAACATGATAAACCAGACCATTGAACGAAAGAACTACAATGCCAAAGACTAAGACCAAGCAAGAACGACAGCACATGGACAGCGTGGCACAGTTGGGTTGCATTGCTTGCGCCATGTTGGGTCATCACGACAGCCCTGCAGAACTGCACCACATCAAACATCAAACAGGCATAGGCAAAAGGTCTAGTCATTTTGAAGTGATACCCCTTTGCTATGTCCACCATCGTGGGATGTATGGCTATCACACAAGCCCTGCATCATTTACGGGTGACTATGGTAGTCAAATTGAACTGCTTGAAATGGTGCTTGATGCGTTGGCAATTGATGGGTGCAAGTGTGGTTGTGTAAAGAAAAAGGGTCAGACTTCAATCAAGTCCAACCCTTTCAGTAGAGATAATATCTTTTGGGAATAGTTAGCAGGTGTGATAGTCACGGTGAACCGTGTCGATCTTTAACCCTTCCATATCAACGCTTGCTTTTTCTTCCACCATATCAAGTGCCATTTCTTCTGCTTCTTCTTCACTGTTTGCCTGCACTTGCATTGTAAAGCCTTCTTGATAGGCTATCGCTACACGATACGTTTTCATTTTACAGCCCTTCATCATTAAGTTTGTAACCGTCACCAAATAACACTTCAGCAAGGTTGTAAATGACAGCGAACCCCATGTTCATGCCACAACCAGACACGCCAAGCGATTGGGTCTTTTCTTTGAGTGGGTAGCCAAGCACTTTTGAGATAGCACCAGACAGCCACACTTTCTGCACACGGTTTTCACCTTCTTCAAATACGTCCTTGACCTTGAACGTATAGAAATCAATGTGCCGATACATCCCACTGTTTGACACGTTTTTGACGATATAGAACACGGTGTCATGTTCATTTAGATTGTTCTTCAAGAACTCTAGTGCTTTGTTGTATTCATCTTTTGTTATTTTCATTGTTCCATTTCCTTATATAAAGTTTTTCTGATACGAACCACCACAGCGCAACACTGCCTGCAATCAGTCCAAAGAATACGCCCCACCAATCTGAAGGGGCGGTGTGGTATGACACATATGCGACTATGTAAGACACCACACCCACGATAAAACGCCCCATCATTCAGAAGGGGTGATGTTTTGCCACCCCTTCCATTCATTCACCACTTTGATGATAGCGTCAGCCATGTGACCGTTTAGGTGGCTATCGTGACCCAGTACGAATTCAACAGCATCGGCTTTCTGTTGCGGTGATAATTCTTTGCAACGTTCAGCCACTACGATTTCAATCCAAGTGCGGTCAATAACCAAGACAGGTTTATCAGCCATAATATGCCCCTTCCACGTTCAGTTTGTAGTTTGCGTCATCCAAACGCTTATTGATGATGTCAACCAATTCGTGCATGGCATCCATTTCGTGACCACCAACGTGCCAACAGGTTATGTTTTCAACGGGTGTGCCTTGTGCGCCATTGTAGGCGTGTCCGTCTTTCCAGTTGTAAACGGTGGCGACCTTGCCCGAAGGCAATTCAAACGCCCATTCAACGTCAATTTTGTTTTCAACGTCACGGTGAACGTCAAAGGTGTAATGGGGTTCACCCAGTGCAATCATCAGCGCATCAAATGGCATGATGAATTTGCCTTGTAAGTGTGTGCCACTGGTGGCGGTTGTTTTTTCTAGCATTGTTTCTTCCTTTCTGATTTGCCTGTCTTGTAAATTCCAACCAATGACAGTAGACAAGCGGTCTGCCTTTGGTTGTGCGGTATCAACCAGACCATCAGCAAGGCGGTCAATTTCTTCATCTGACAGCCCTGCGATAGCCTTTGCCATGTCATGTAGGTCAACCACGATTGACCCTGCCCATGTGGTTTGATAATTCCATGATGTTGCCAAAGATGTGTTGATTTAACGGCAAGCCACTTTCTGCATATGATTTGGCTTCATCGTTCCAGTTGTAATCAATCAGCGTCTTCAGTGCGTCCAATTGTTTGCCACGCAATGTCACTGCGCCTGCATCAATTGGCATAATCCACAGATGTTCACTGATGTGGGTTTTTGTCTGCCCGTCAGCGTCCACGTGATAAGCCCAACAAGTAGCCTTGTTGTCTAAATCCCATTCATCTGTGCCAAATATATTGATGTCAAACGTGCGCCCAGATTTGCACTGCAAACCAAACCAAGCATCACTGTCGTTATCGTTTATAAATTCCGCTAGACATTCCATAGAATAGGCGGTGATTTCTGCCCGTTCATCATCGGTAAAATCCAAACGGCAAGTTTGTTCAGGTTTATCCATTGTCTTTCATCCTTTCAGCGATAGCGATGCAAGCACCGCCACCAATTGTCATAATCAGGCCAACACCTGCGACCACTAACATTTCCGCAATTGTGTTGGCTTGTTCCATGCAACGACCATCACAGTCATTGCCACTGCCTGCCATTGCCATGATGCCAAGCACCACAGCAACGACACCGAACCCACGTAATAGCGTAATCATGCCATCACCACACGGTTGAACCATGTATCAATCCAAGTGACTGCTTCACGGCTTACACTGTAATCCGAAACTTCATCACCACCATCGTTGCCAAGAACGATAAACGCCCAACCAACATCGTTGCCTTCAGCATCACGAAACTTCAATTGTGACTCGTCTACTGACTCCATTGCGTCTTTGATTGCTTTCAAAGATGTTGAACGCTTGACCTGCCATTCTTCACCATCCCAAACGGATACGGTGTAGCCCATGTCTTTGACTGCGTGTTCTACTAATTTAAAATGTGCTTTCATTGTTTCACCTTTCAAGTTGATTAACGTAGGTAAACTATATCACACTTTAGAGTGTACGCAAGAATATATTTTCAAGTGTACCTAAGTGCATGATTTCACTTATATATTGCTTTGTGTGTGCTTTAGGTTATAATGAGTGTATGAGCGTCAAAAGCCTTACAGATAAACAAAAAGCCTTCATCGACTACTTTAGTCAGTCAGGCAATGCCACACAGTCTGCCATCAAAGCAGGCTACAGCCCTGCGACAGCAGAACAGCAGGCATATGAACTGAAAAAGAAACTGGCATTTGAGATAG
>Ga0070754_10002045_pt1 | contig 15287 bp, 17 predicted proteins | sample VirMetDEL_Sep_01_FD_75181 | JGI IMG/M metagenome (GOLD analysis project Ga0070754, IMG submission 75181) | Aqueous microbial communities from the Delaware River and Bay under freshwater to marine salinity gradient to study organic matter... | ecosystem: Environmental > Aquatic > Marine >... | reverse complement strand
CTGGGACCTGATCCACGCTCTCGGTGTGAAGGGTGAGGCGAGTGCGGACGCATACGACTTGGTTTTCCAGTCCCTCGATGATCTCAAGGACGGCATCCAGCCTAGCTACATTATTGAGCAGGCTAGGAACTTCGCTCGCTGGTCACAGCTTCGCAAGGCGTGGCTGAAGCAGGGCACGGCCCTGGACCGCCGGGACATCGAGGGGCTGGAGGCGGCAGAGGCTGCGGTTCGTGAGTCAATCGAGCCGATGGCAGACCTCTTCGACCCCGGCGCGGATATGTCCGACCTCGACCGCCTGTCGGAGATCTTCACCAAGGATGACTACGAGATCATCCCGACCGGGATCCCGTCCATCGACCAGCACCGTTGCGGTCCGGCTAGGGGCAGGCTTCACTGCTTGATGGCCTCGTCTGGTCGAGGCAAGTCCATGTACCTTGCCCACCTAGCGAGACAGGCCGCGAAGCGCGGATTCAAGGTGGCCTACCTCTCGTTCGAGATGGACGAGGGCGAGGTCATGCAGCGCCTGTACCAGGGGGCGTTCGGTATTGCCGAGGCGGGCAAGGTCGAGTCTGTGCTGAAGATCCGGGCGACCAAGGACGGCCAATACGACGGCATGACCCGCGTGGTGTTCGAGGACGGCCCTCGCCCCACGCTCCAAGACGACAGCGCCCGCTCCCGAATGGAGAAGAACGTCGAGAAGGCCAAGTCCTGGCTGGGCAACATCCGGGTCAAGTCGTTCCCCCAGAACACGATGACCACCGAGCGGCTCAAGGGCTACCTCGACTCCACCGCCATGCACTCCGGATTCGTTCCTGACCTTCTGATCCTCGACTACGCGGACCTCTTCAAGAAGCGTGCAGATGACATCCGAGGCAGCCTCCGGCTCATCTACGAGGATCTCAAGGGTCTGAGCCAGGAGCGGAACATGGCGGTCGCCACGGTGACCCAGTCCAACCGATCCGGCGTCAACTCCAAGGTCATCACCGAGGACCAGATCGGCGAGGACTTCTCGAAGGTCCAGACCGCCGACTCGCTGATCACCCTGATGGCTACGGACGAGGAGCACTCGGTCGGCTTCGCCCGCCTGTTTGTCGCCAAGAACCGGGGAGGCCGGGGCCGCTTCCAGATCGGCATTACCCAGAACTATGCCCTCTCCCAGTTCTGCTTGTCGTCCTGCGAGTGGGACGATCTGATGGAGGGCGATATGCTGTCCCAGCCCATGCAGGGCCAGGGCAACCGCACCCGTGACGCACTTGTGGAGACGATCCTCTGATGGCTGGTTACGCCAAGGAGAAGATCGAGGAGTTCATGGACCGCAAGATGCGGGACATCGAGCAGGTCAAGCAGGTCCCTATCGAGCAGGTGGACGCCGAACTGGAGAAGGCTGGGTTCAGCCCTCCCTGCCCTCTGTGGGAGCACCAGAAGAGATGCGCCCTTCTCGCCACCCGTATCCCTGGGCTGGTCCTGCTACTGGGCTGCGGCATGGGCAAGACCCGTACTGCCGCGGCCATCTTCGACTGGCACCTGAGCAAGGGCACCGCCGAGCGTTGCCTGATGGTGACGCCGTTCTCCACAGTCGTGGGCGAGTGGCGGCGGGAGATGGAGAACTTCCCGGCGATCAACTTCGTGGGCCTCGACGGCTCCGCCAAGGAGAACAAGGAGAGGTGGGAAGACCCCACCCCGAACATGGTCGGCTGCACGGTGGCTATGTTCCTCCAGCGCGTGGGCGCTGCCAAGAACTCGAAGGTGGATCAGGAGGCGGCTCTGGAGAAGCTGGTCGAGGATTACGACATGATCATCTTCGACGAGTCGTCCTATATGCGCCGTGCCAACACGGTCATCTACAAGACTCTGTCCAAGGTCATGGACGCCATTCCTGTCCGACTTATGCTGACCGGCACTCCGATGAACGGTAAGCCCGAGGACCTGTTCCCGCAGTTCCGCCTTGTGGACGGTGGCTACACCCTCGGAGAGACGATCAGCTTGTACCGTCAGGCGATGTTCAAGGAGGTCAAGCAGAAGTTTGGTCGTGGCCGGACGCGCGTGGACTACCACTTCAAGCCCCAGCACACCGAGCACCTGCATGAGCGGATCAAGAACGTATCCATCCGCTACGACGCCAAAGAGCACGGCGAGATGCCGGATATGCTGGGCGGCCTAGCAGGGGGCCAGTTCATCAAGCGCATGGCCCTACTCCCTGATAGCACCCAGCGCATCTACGGGAACCTGCTGGAGGAGATCCGCAAGGCCAAGGGCGATCAGGAGCAGATCGAGAACACCTACCTCCGTATGCGGCAGGTCGTCGCGGGCTACGTCACGATGCCCGACGAGCTTGAGAAGATCTCGGTCAAGTTCCCCAAGAACCCCAAGCTCGACCTGCTGGACGACGCGCTCGACCAGACTCCTCCGGGAGACAAGACCCTGGTGGCTTGCTGGTTCAAGGGCACCGCCGACGTCATCTGCGAGCGCCTGGAGAAGAAGAAGCGGAAGTTCGCCCGCATCGACGGGGACACTCCTAACTCCTTGCGGCAGCAGTACTTACACGACTTCCGCCACACAGACAAGTATGATGTCCTTGTGGGAACCCTCGCCATCGGTTATGGTGTCAACCTTCCGGAGGCCAAGCAGATCATCTTCTACGAGACCCCGGACAGCCAGATCGACCGCCACCAAATGGAGCACCGGGTGCTACGGGGCGACAGCCCTCACAGCCCCACCTGCCTTGAGCTAGTGATCGCCGGGTCCGTGGACGAGACCATCCTCGCCAACCTCCAGAACAAGGAGAAGGTAAACGCCGCCGTTCTGCGGGGCATGATCTTGGGAGAAGACCAATGAACGTAAACTTCAACAGCTTCGACTGGACAACCTTCTGCGAGGACCACGGCATCCCGTTCGTAGAGCGAGGGCCCAACGTCGCGCGAGGTCACGTTGGCGTGGCCTGTCCGCTCTGTGGAGACGATCCGTCTCACCACATGGGCCTGAACACCCACGACTCCCGGTGGGGCTGCTGGCGCGACCAGAGCCACCGTGGGCGGTCCCCGGTGTACCTCGTCCAAGCTTTCCTGTCATGCGACAAGAAGTCGGCGGTCGAGGTCTGCAAGAAGTACTGCAAGGACATCGCCGTCGATCACGGCGCCATCCGGGCCCGGCTGGACCGGGTTGCCCGTGAGTCCGGCGTCCTCAAGCGGCATGAGCGTGCTGAGATCGACGACGCCATGGCTCCGCAGGACACCTTCCCGGCCACGAAGAACCCCCGTGCAGCCAAGCCCGCCATCGACTACCTTCGCCAGAGGGGCTTCAATGTGCAGACAGAGTTGGTCTGCCGCCGGTACAACGTGCGCTACGCTGCCAAGGGTCAATCCTCCGGTCGGGTGTGGTTCCCAGTCAGAAGTGGTGGTGGCGTAAAGGGTTACGTCGGTCGGACTGTTGTTGGACACAAGGCTAGGTATTACGCCCACCCTGGCGGTGAGGCCCTGAAGGCCGCCATCTGGAATTACGACCGCTGCCTAGACGCCCCCGACCTGAAGCCCGGCATGAAGGCGGGACGCTTCCAGGGCAACTCCAACGCTCTCTCCGACCCGCCTCCCGGCAAGGTGCTGATCATCTGCGAGGGAATCCTAGACGCCATGAAGCTAGACTTCTACGGCAGCCCCTACGGGGTCCGCGCGGTGGCCCTACTTGGCCTCAGCTTGGGAAAGGAGAAGCAGGTCATGCTCTCGCACTTGGCCCGTAAGTACCACAAGGTGTACATCTGCTTGGATGCCGAGGCGCACCGAATCGCTTACGAGATGGAGTCGAAACTGGCCCTCGCCAGGGCCCGTGTCCTGCCGCTTCCGGAGGGCGTCGAGGACCCTGGGGCCATGACTGCCCAGCAAGCGGCCTCTTTTTGCAAAGACGCGGCCAGATAAATAGAGGAAAGGGGTGGCGTTGCCGCCCCTTTCCCTTACCATATAAGTATGAGCCCCAACCCCAGCACCATTCAGTTCGGCCTTACCCGAGAGGCCGACAACTACACCCTTCACTGCGGCGAAACTACCATCAAGATCACCTGCCTGCACCGGGCGGTCGGGTTCGAGGTTCGCACTAAGATGGAGAACTCCGACGGAAGTACTGAAACGGTAAGGACTTACGACGTCCTGTCCGCGGTCCAGGCCACCGATCTGGCCCACGCAGTCAACCGCTGCCTGATGGCCGCCCTGGAGAAGGACTGATGTCATTCGAGGCTTGGATGCCTACTGGGATGCAGTTCCAGAAGCTGACTGAGAAGCTCGACGATATCATCCTTGAGCTTGAAGTCTTCTTGGAAGAGAAGGAAGAGGCCCCCGAAGACACGGAAACATCATGAAAGTAATTGGACTTGTAGGATACCCCCGCACCGGCAAAGACGCCATCGCCCAGAAGCTTGTGGAGGACCACGGCTTTGTCAGGCTCGCCTTTGGCGACTCGGTGAAGCGTCTCCTCCTGGCAACGGACCCCTCCTACAACGATAACATCGACGTTCTGGAGAAGCGTAAGGCCAACGGCACCTACGAGACCCGAGAGAAGATCCAGAACCTCGGACAGGTGCTCCGGAACTTCGACGAGGACTTCTGGGTCAATACCGTTAGAGAGGAGTTCATGGATCTTCCCGATGATAGCAGCGTGATCATCACGGACATCCGATACCAGAACGAGTTTCACTTCGTCAAGGATGTGGGTGGCGAGGTCGTAGGCATCGAGCGTCCCGGCTACGGCCCGGTAAACGGGCACGAGTCTGAGGTCAACACTGGCGTCCTACTCGACCACGCAGATCGAAAGATCCTGAACGACGCCACCCTTCAGGACGCCGTTGCCGCCCTGCTTTCCGAATGAGTAAGCTACTACTGATCGACGGCTCCGGCCTACTTCACCGCGCATGGCACGCCTGCCGGAAGAACCGAGGATCGGAGGGTAGTAGGTTCTTCTCCTTCTTCAGGGACCTAGTAGATGCCGAGGCTCCTACGCACTACGCTATCGCCTTCGATCCTCCTCGCGAGGGGTTGTACCGTGTAGGGGTTTCCCCTGACTACAAGGGTAACCGCCCTGAAACTCCGGACGACCAGCGGCAATTCTTCGACCTCGTCCGGCAGGGCTGCCGCGAGGCGGGGATCCCCACCTTCGTCGATCCAAAATGGGAGGCGGACGACGTCCTGGGAACCCTGGCGCAGCTTCCTGCTGACGAGGTCGTCATCTGTTCTACCGACAAGGACATGGCGCAGCTAATTAATGACAGGGTAAGGGTTTACGACCCCCAGGGCAGGCGCCACTGGACGGAGGAGCACGCGCAAGCTATGTACGGGGTACGGATTGACCAAATCCCCGACTTACTCGCCATCCAGGGCGACCGCTCCGACAACATCGCCGGGGTGCCCGGAGTCGGGCGGCGGGGTGCTCAGAAGATCCTGGCTGAGTTCGAGTCGGTCGAGGATATCATCGAGGCAGGCTTCTACGAGGGCATGGGGGATGACCTTGCCCGGTTCAAAGACCTGACCCTGATCCGTACCGACCTAGAGCACGGGGTGACCTTGGCTGATCTGAAAGTAGGGCACATTACCTACATGGTTGACAGCCTCCGGGAACTCGGAGCAAGGGCCGCCGTCAACCAGCTTCATATGACTCTGGTCCGTAAAAAATGATATCCCATGCTATAATTTGGCATGGCTATTATGTATCGTGGGGAACGGTTCAGCGGCTATAACAAGCCAAAAAGAACGCCCAACCACCCAAAGAAATCACACGCCGTACTAGCGAAGGTGGGGTCAACCATCAGGCTTATCCGTTTTGGGCAGCAGGGCGTGAGCGGCTCGCCAAAGGGATCCGCTCGTAACAAAGCCTTCCGAGCCCGTCACGCCAAGAACATTGCCAAGGGCAAGCTGTCTGCGGCATTTTGGGCGGCAAAGGTGAAGTGGTAATGCCGTACACAGGTAAAAAGAAAAAGCCTAAAGGAAAGGGCTCTAAGAGCAGGTGAAAATTACAACCTTGGTGGTACAATGGGGGTGGCCCCGACGTACGCTGCCGGGTGACCCTTACCTCTCTCCGGGCTGCGCCCTTTACAGGAGGTGATCCGACGCGACCGGGCGCAGCCCGGATCCTACCCCTCATGCATGAACTAAAAGACACGCTTAAAGCTCTAGGTGTCACTTGGGCAAACGAGTACGGCGATTACATCAAGGGAGCGGCAGAAGACGTCGCTGCCTTCTACGGACAGATCGCCGGTGTTGCTGCTACCGCTGCAATCGAAGGAGACGAAGACGCTCTCAAGCTAATCCGCCTAGCGGGTTACTCGATGCTGACGGCTCACCGATGCGAGCTTGCCAAGAAGAACCGAGCGACAGTACAGCGCGGCATCAGGCTTCTGGTAGACGTCGTCTCCGTAGTCGCCGCCGCCGCAACAGGTAACGCCGCTGGCGCAATCGGCGCTGCGGTTAACAGGGTTATCCCCAAACCCCGAGGCTGAATGACCGAATCCGTCAGTAAGAAGCTATCCGCCCTCGCCGGGCTGGTGGCGATCATCCTGCTTAACCAGCAGGGACTCCTCACCCTCGACGAGGGTGCTATGCACGACATCACCTACGCGGTGATCGCCTACCTGCTGGGCCAGTCCGTGATCGACCTTGGTGTCTACACTACTAAGGCTAAGACGGACGCCGCCTCGAACGCCGTGCTCGACCGAATCGCAAACGGCGAGCTTCCGGTTCGAAGCTACGAGCCCGAGCCTGACGTTGAGATCAGCGCGGACTTCCCCAAGGATCCCCTCGAGAAATGATGCTTAGGTTTCTAGCTCTAATCCCCCTGCTCTTCAGCCCGATGCTGGCGGGCTGCCCCAGCATCCTCGGACCCGCGCCCGCCCCGACAGCGGCGGTGGATCAGTGGGAGGACGTTGAGGTCATCTTCGTCCGCCTTGAGGCAGCCGCCGGGCCTCAGGCCGAGATTGACGAGGCCCGCCTCGCTATCGCGGATCTGGACGTAGACGGCAAGTTCCCCCTGGACGACGTTCACTTCCTCATCCTTCCTAGAACTTGGGCTGCGCCTCAGGTTGACCCCCTCGCGCTGTACGTCGCAGACGTTCAGACGGACCCCGGCCTGAGCGCCAACGGGGTCTTGGCTAGGGTAATGTCTGCCGAGCGAATCCGCGACAGCCTGAACCAGATCTTCACTCCCTGACCTTCCGGGCGTGCGGAACTTCGCTACCGAGCAACCCAGTACCTGTGCTGGGTTGCTCTTTTTGTCAGAAAGTTCCCCCAAGTCCAAAGAGGGGCCGTAACATAGTGGCATGGCACAAGACTACAACTACTACGTCACCCGGCTCCGGGTGGACAAGGCCAACCTCCAGAAGGAGATCCTCGATCAGGTGGAGCTTTGCGCTCAGGTCATGACCGAGGCTCACGTTGTGCGTTGGGAGGCCGAGCGGCAGAAGGAGATCTGCTCCGAGACCGAGGCTCTGGTCTTCCTGCGCGTCAAGGAAGACCTGAGCAAGAAGCGAACTGTTGACGAGATCAAGGCCACGGTCACCACCGATCCGCAGGTCATCGCTGACAAGAAGAAGTACATCGACCTTAAGGAGGCGCACGACAAGTGGTCCATCCTTGCGGACGGGTACAAGAACCGGGGCTACGCCCTTCGTGAGCTTGTGGAGATCTACAACCAAGAGTTCACTTCCGATCCGGCAACCATCGCGGACGCACGCTCCGCGATGAAATCCTGACACTTTTTCCGCCCATCTGGGCATCACATCCGTAACATAGAACTAGCGCATAGCGCACCAATTATCATGACTCAAACCCGAGAAGAAAGAATTGCCGCCAAGCGAGCGGCGCTCCGCAAAGCCCGTGCTCAGGAGAGCCAGGGCTACGACTCCCCCTACACCCGCGACCTCCAGTCGTTCAAGCCCGCCGAGGGTAAGAACCGGATTCGTCTGATGGGCGTTCCTGGGGAGACCAACCACTCCGTCACCGTCCACGTTCACTACGGTGTCGGTCCGGACCGCGCGTCCTACCTGTGCCTGAATCACAACGACGAGTCCATTGTAGGGGGCAAGGGCGAGTGCCCCATCTGCGCCGAGCAACTTAAGGCTTCCCTCGCGGCAAGCCGGATGCCGGAGGGCGCTGCCAAGGAGCAGGCCAAGAAGGAGGCCAACAGCCTTCGAGCCAAGCCCCGTCGGTTCACTCTCCTTGTTGATCGCTCGAAGCCCGAGGAGGGGATCAAGTTCTGGTCCATGCCCGCCTCCATCGACGCGAACATCGTCGATCAGATGGACGACGCTGACACCGGGGAGTTCCGCATGGTTGATGATCCTTACGAGGGCCACGACGTCGCGTTCAAGCGAGACGGTCAGGGCATCAACACCAAGTACACGGGTGAGCAGATCGCTCCGAAGCCCACGCCGCTGTCTAGCAACGACGCTCAGATGAAGGCATGGATCGACGAGTTCGAGGGGTACACCCTTACCGACCTTCTGGTCGCGTACCCCGCTGATCACATCGCAAGAGTCATGGGCCTTTCCGGCTTCGAGAGTGAGTCGGCCCCCACTGAGGCCCGTGAGGGGATCGTCCCCAAGTCTTCCCAGCCTGCCCCGGCTCCGGTTGAAGAACCCCAGGTCGCTGTCGAGCCCGGAGACGGAGCCCCGGCGGCCAATGTCGAGGATATTTTCGGTGCGGACGACGCCGATCTCGACTGGGACTGATTAGTCCCTGGGGCTCCTAGCGCACACTGGGGGCCCCACCTTACAAGGACGGGGACTGGCTTACTGCCGCCCCGTCCTGTTTCCTTTCACCGGGGGCGCAACGGTATCGACTCGTTGAGCAGCGAAAGCAGGACGATTACTGCCCAAGTGCAAAGTCCCACGCTCTTCGAGGACGAGGGTTCGACTCCCTCCGCCTCCACCACCACCACGCAACTACAGCACTATGGCTAAATCCAAGCTTCCCTCCCCCGTTGTCCATGACGCCGAGGGCGTCGAATTCTTCTCCTCCGGATGCACGCTGCTGGACGCCGCTCTTGGAGGAGGCTGGGCAGTCGGCAAAGTCTCCAATATCCTGGGCGAGTCCGCATCAGGTAAGTCCCTCCTTGGGATCGAGGCGGCTGCCAACTTCATGATGAAGTACCCGGACGGCCACATTGTCCACATCGACACCGAGGCCGCGTTCGACCCCGAGTACGCAGGGACCCTGGGGCTGAACACAGACGCCATCGACCTGTACGAGGACTTCTCGACCGTGGAGCAGGTAGCGTCTATGTTCGACTCGATGCTTGCCGAGCGGGAGGACGAAGAGAAGCACGAGCCCTGCCTGATCATCCTCGACTCCATCGACGCGCTGACCACGAACGCGGAGGTCGCCCGCTCCATGGAGGACGGCACCTTCGGCGTCGAGAAGGCCAAGCTGCTCTCCCAGCTTTTCCGCCGGTACATCCGACGCCTGAACTCTTGTGGGATCACCCTGATGATCATGTCGCAGGTGCGTGCGAACCTGAACGCCGGTCCCTTCGGCAAGCAAACGATCACCTCCGGCGGCAAGGCTCTCAAGTTCTACGTCAGCCAGCAGGTCGAGCTTCAGCACCTCAAGCAGATCAAGAAGACGGTCAGCGGCAACGAGCGGGTTGTGGGCGTCATGTCCAAAGCCTCCATCGTCAAGAACCGGATGGGCCCCGCTCACCGCAAGGTCGAGTTCCCGATCATGTTCGGGTACGGTGTCCACGACGAGGCCGCCAGCCTTCAGTTCCTGGTCAAGTCGGGCCGAGGCTCCGACGTAGGCATCAAGGATACCCTAGCTGCCGCGACCGCCTTTCTGAAGCAGGTTGATGGTAGCGAGGCCAAGGAGCGGGACACCCACATCACTAAGATCCGAGAGGCGGCCATCAAGGCGTACCGCGACATCGAAGATAGCTTCGCCCCCGCCCGCGCCAAGTACGGGGTGAACTCCTGATGGCGGCGCCCGGCTACGGCGGCAAGAAGGGTGCGGCTTACGAGCGCACCCTGGCCGTGATGTTCTCGCTGTGGATCAGCGACGGCAAGCGGGAAGACATCCTATGGCGTACTGCCATGTCCGGCGGTCGTGCAACTGTCAAGCGATCTAAGGGAAAGAGCGCCGACGCGCAGGCCGGAGACCTAGGCTCTATCGACCCGATGGGGGACTGGTTCGCCAGCACCTTCCTCATCGAGGCCAAGCGTTACCACTCCTTCGAGTGGCACCGAGACGTCGCCGAGCCGACCACCGCCACATCCACGAAAGCCACCAAGCGTCCTCTGGAGATCTTCCTCCACACTCGCGACGAGGCCAAGCAGGCAGGACGATTTGCGCCCCTGGTCATTCTGCGGGGCGACCGTTGCCCGGATCTAGTCATGACCACGGGCAAGGGCTACCGAAAGCTTTGCCCTGGCAAGAATGCTATCAAGCCTACGGCTACGTTTCCTGCCCACGACTGCGTGGTCTTCCGGCTGGACGCCCTGATCTCCGGCGTGAACTACGAAGACATCAATAAATGAAGCAGAAGATCCTGTTCACCAGCGACATTCACCTGACCGACCGCTACGCCGACGAGTACAGGTGGCGCGTGTTCCCTAAGCTTCGGGAGGTTGCTAGGCAACACGACGCAACGGCGATTGCGATCCTTGGGGACATCACTGACGCCAAGGGCGGACACTCGTCCGCTCTAGTGAACCGGGTTGTGGAAGAGGTGGATTCGCTGGCTCAGGAGTTCGAGGTATACATCCTCAAGGGTAACCACGATTACACTGAGGAGCACTTGCCCTTCTTCGGGTTCCTGGACTTTATTCCGAACGTGAGGTTCATTACCGATCCAGAGCTTCTGCCTGTAGGAAACCTGAAGGTCCTTGCGCTGCCCCACGCGCACAGCGGGCCCACCTCGCGCAATGCCGAGGCCGGAGGCGACAAGGGGTCCCGTAACACTCTGGTGGGACGAAAGGTGACGGAGATGGTAGGCGAAGGGGGCTTCGATATGATCTGGATACATAACACGGTGCGGGGTTCGGTGTACTCCAACGGGCGTGTTCTGGAAAACCACGGGGTGGACCTTTGCCCACCAAGCAAGCCGTCGCCCAGAAGGCATACGGGGCTTTACGAGGGTCTGGGGGTGCCCATCATCGCAGGAGACGTACACGTTCCTCAGGAGGTAGGCCCAGTTACCTACCTAGGAGCCCCACACCCCGTTCGTTTCGGCGACACATGGCTTCCCCGGTTCATGCTGTTCGAGGATGAGGTCGGGCTGAAGTCAATCAGTATCGACGCTATTCAGAAACACTCCCTGACGCTGACCGGCCCAGAATCCTGCGAGGACGCGCTAGAAGAGGTTGGCGGTGGTGATCAGGTAAAGATCATTGTCCGTCTTGCTAGGGACGAGATGGGGATGTGGCAGTCTCTACGAGAGTCGCTCTTCGCTCAGGCCGGAAAGGTTGGAGCATCTATCGAGTCCATCGCCATGCAGTGCTACGAGGAGACCAACCTTCCTGAAAAGGAGGTTGACCTAGCCTCCGCAAACCTAAGCGTTAAAGAGACTTACGACAGGTACTGCAAAGAAAATCTGATTTCCAGTAGACTTGCCGAGGCAGGTTCGCGTATCTTAGGTTCATGAGAATCACGCCCCAGGTCATCCGAATCCGTGACTTTCGCTCATTCAACGAAGAGCAGGTCGTATCCCTTGCGGACCAGCCCGGCACGCTGGGGCTGATCACGGGAGTCAACCAAGCCGAGCCGGATCTCGGAGCTAATGGTACGGGAAAGTCCACTGTCTGGGACGCCCTGTGTTGGTGCCTGTTCGGCAAAACCATCCGAGGTCTGCGCGGTCCCGCGATCCTGCCCTGGGGCGTCGATGTCGCCACGCCTCGCGTGCAGTTCACCTTCGAGGTCGAGAGTCACCGATACACCATTTCCCGCACTGCCAACCCGAACGGCACTAGGTTGTTCAGGGAAGCATCTGGTATCGGTGCGGACACCTCTGGTCTTGAAGCCGAGGACATCGACCAGCAGTCCATTGAGCGTATGATCGGTCTGGACTACTCGCTGTTCCTGTCCACGGTCGTGCGGGGCCAGTTCGCAGAGAGCTTCTTGGAGCTTACCCCCAAGAAGAAGATGGACTTCCTCTCCACCGCCCTGGAGCTTGACCACTGGCAGGTCGCCGCAGATAAATCCTCTGCCCTGCGTAAGGAGTGCAAGGAGAGAGTTCGGAACGCCGCTAACCAGAGGGCTGCCCGATCCGGCACCTTGGCGGCTCTTACCGATACCGCCGGCCTCGCTCGGGAGGCATACGCCGCCGCTGTTGTTGAGGACGAGAGGCAGGCGGAGGCCGTTTCGGTTCGTCGTGAGGCAGTGTCCTCCGCGCTGCGTACCGCCCGTGAGGACTACGAGTCCTTGCTTAACAAGGTCGAGGAGTACAAGATCTCCTTCGCCGAGGCGGAAGCCCGAGAGGGGAGTATCCGAGTCGCCATCGATCAGAACCTTGAGGACCTTGGGCTGATCGACAAGGAGCACGCGGAGATCATGGCCAAGCACAGCATCTCTCAGAAGGCCCTCAGCGCCTCGCAGCGCCTCGAAGGGGAGTGTCCGACCTGCCACTCCCAGATCTCCGAAGAGTGCCGAGACGAGGCGCAGCGAAGGGCTGAGGAGGACCTGCTGGCGGCCCAGGAAAACCTCGACTCCGTAGACAAGGCCAGGGAGATCCTCAGGGATATGGTCGGCAGAATGAAGAAGCAGGGCCTTGCCCTGGCTTCGGCGGTCAGGCAGGAGAGTGGTCGTTTGCAGGAGGCAGAGATGGATCTGGTGCGACTGGAGGCGTCCTACTCGAACCTTCAGGAGAAGCTCGACTCTCTAACTTCCCCGGTCAACCCGCAAACTTCGAAGCTTAAGGCCCACCTGGACGTAATGGAGGCGCAGCGCCTCGCCGCTGACCGAGACCACCAGGAAGCCTGCGACGAAGAGGCCGCCGCGATGGACAGCCTGGAGCAGGCTGAATTCTGGGTCAGGGGTTTCCAGGACATACGGCTGTGGATGCTCAGGTCGGCTCTAGATGAACTTGAGGCCCTGGCCAACTCTCACACGCTGACGCTGGGGCTAAGAGGCTGGAGAATCCTCTTCGAGGTGGAGCGGGAGACCAAGTCCGGGGGCACTGCCAAGGGGTTCCGGTGCTTCATCCAGTCCCCTACCAATACCGAGCCTGTGGCTCTGGAGTCGTGGTCCGGCGGCGAGCTTCAGCGCCTAAAGCTGGCCACACAGGCCGCCATGTGCGACCTGATCCGATCCAGGTTCGGGGGAGCTATGGCGCTGGAGGTCTGGGATGAGCCCGGCCAGCACCTCAGCGCCCGAGGGTGCGCCGATATGATGGCCTTCTTCCGAGAGAGGGCGGCCACTCTAGGCATTGAGATCTGGATCGTAGACCACCGAAGCACCGCCTCTGGGGACTTCGATCAGCAGCTTGTTGTTACCCGAACACGGTCGGGCACCTCCGTAAAACGGGGTCTGCGCTAGAAAATGAGGATTTTGTGTTACAATGGGGGCCCCGTTCCCCGTATGGGGCACTTCTAGCCTCTAGAGAACATATGTCCGATACTCCCCAGGAGCCTTGGCAGGCGCTTACAGAGCCTAACGAGGGGGTGATTAACCAGATCACCAAGCTATTGCGCCGCGGTCTTCCGCTCGCGACCTGCGCCCGCTACATCGCCACGACTGAGACTCGCCTGAAGAGGTGGTTCGAGCGTGGCGAAAACGCTGTCGAGGGCGGCTCAGACGACGAATCGGACAGGATCTATATGCAACTGTTCCTGTCCGCGGCACGAGCCCACGCCGAGTACGAGAGCGAGCAGATCCAGTCTCTGTCAGATCCGGAGAACGCTCTGTGGCGCCGAGCCCTGTCCGTGCTTGAGCGCCGCGATGCTCGCACCTGGGGCAAGGTCAGTGAGGACTCCGCCGAGGCTGGCGAGGTGCTGGATCCCGACAGCAAGTTCATCTAGTGGACGGCTTCCAGAAGGAACTATCTAAGCTGCGAGCCCGCCGCCCCAAACAGGCGGTGGGCGAGAGCACGTCCTTCTGGTCTACGGAAGCCCCCACGTTTGACGAGGACGGGCGAATCCTCACTGGGGGGATGTGGCCCGGACAGAAAGCTTGGTGGGACCTCCCCAATCAGGTGAAGGTGCTGATCGGAGGGTATGGTGCAGGTAAGACCATCTCGGCCTCCAAGCGGGCCATCGCCCTCGCGCTGCACAACTCCCCGGCGCCGGTCGCGGTGGTGTCTCCGACATACTCGATGGCCCAGGACACCGTGGTGGTCACGATTGCCGAGCTTCTGGACGGCAAGCGCACCATGCACCCCGGCCTGACTTGGACCTACAAGGTCAACAGCAGCAGGTTCCTGATCGACTTCTACGGCAGGAAGGGAACGATTATCGTCTACTCTGGCGAGAAGCCGGAGCGCCTAAAAGGTCCCAACCTTGGAGCGGCGATCATCGACGAGCCCTTCATTCAGGACCAAGAAGTGTTCAACCAGATGCTAGCCCGTGTACGACACCCGGAGTCCAAGCTTCGAGAGGTGTGCATGACCGGCACTCCCGAGGCCCAAGGGGCCTGGGGCCGAGACCTCATCGAGGGGGATCTGGGAAAGAACTACGACCTTGGATTCGTTCGCCTGTCCACCCGCCAGAACGTGGCGCTGGACCCGAGCTACGTCCAATCTCTACTGGCGGCCTATGACGAGAAGACCGCCGAGGCTTACATCGAAGGATACTTCGTCACGCTAGATGACGGTCAAGTATACTATTCCTTCGACCGGGACAGGAATATCCAGGCTCTGGGCGTACCTACTGACATCGACTTCCTAGGCGTCGGGATGGACTTCAACGTCTCGCCTATGACGGCTGCGGTCTTCTGGATCCGGGGCGACCATATGCACATCGTCAAGACCTACGAGCAGGTCAACAGCGATACAGAGTCGATGTGCCGAACTCTCCTAGATGACTGGGGCGAGTGGGGTCTGGTCAACATCTACCCCGATCCTGCGGGCAAGCAGCGTTCCACCAGCGCCGCCGCGGGCCGATCTGACTTCGATATCATCAAGAGGTTCGGGTTCAAGATCCACGCTCCGGCCAAGCACACGCCGATCAAGGACCGATACAACGCCTTCAACGGAAAGCTCCAGCCTCGGCACGGCATCACCACGCTGACCATCGAGCCCAAGGGCGACAACCCCAGGTTCAACGCGCAGCATCTGATCACCGCTATTGAGAACCTGACCCACGCCAACAAGAACAAGCGCGGGCCCAACGG
>Ga0070754_10002041_pt1 | contig 15303 bp, 17 predicted proteins | sample VirMetDEL_Sep_01_FD_75181 | JGI IMG/M metagenome (GOLD analysis project Ga0070754, IMG submission 75181) | Aqueous microbial communities from the Delaware River and Bay under freshwater to marine salinity gradient to study organic matter... | ecosystem: Environmental > Aquatic > Marine >... | reverse complement strand
TCAGTTCCATCATAAAACGCGGCAAGAAGAAGGCCGCAACACGCGCCCGTTAATTTTATTTATTTTCAATTGTATACCATTGAAAATTTTATTAATAATTCATGTTGATTTGAAAGAGTCGTCGCGTGTTGTCGATTTCGGCGGTGATAGGGGCGTGGCTGCGCAGTCCCTTTTCGTTAAAGTCGCCGAGAACGGTATCCCAGATGGAGAGTTTACCGTTGATGTTCTCCATCTCCAGGGTGTTGCGCACGTTGTCTACAATCACGGTGATGGTTTCGTACATCAATTTGTCACACATTTTGAGGTTATTGTTGGGGACGTTGTATCTCCCGTAGATGTCGCCGGTTTCTTCTCGGTAGGAGTTGTTGAGCTCGCTCAGAACGCTTCTGATTCTTTCATCGGGGACGACGATGGGTCTTCCGTTCATGAGTTCTGTTCCAAGGTGTTTAGTGATTTCCCTCGAAATTCTTTTGATCGATGTGTCGCAAAAGAGACTTTCGAAAGCGGGATGAGGATTCACCGACGTCGAATATCCAACGTAGCGCAGCGTGTCTCGGTTGCCGCATACTCGGTTCGGTTCATTCATAGGCGGATTCATCATAGAATTGTTCTTGTTCATTCTTTTTATTTACTAGTGTTTTATTTAAACGATCGTTGTTTCATCGCAAACAATGAACAGGCCAGTTTTAATTTTCAGCGGACACTCCAAGTATTGCGAGCTGCTCCTCCCCGATGTGAAAGGCTGCGAAGTCGATTTCCAGCAGCTATGCATAGATTCCGCCATTATTCGGAAAAAGTGTCGTTCGTGGGGAATCCGGTACGTGCCCAGCATTCTGGAGTTCTCATCACAAGGGTTGATCGTGTACGAAGGATACGATCAGTGCTACGCGTACATGCAAGCGTACATGCCCGAGCCTGAACCCGAACCTTTACCAAAGCGGAATCCACCACATCGTTACGAGATGGCCGTTCCCAAGGTGAAACATGTCGATCGAGAAAGGTCTTCGCGCATGGAGCCTCATTCTGTTCAGAAACCGGAAGTGCCCATGGATCCAGACCAGGAGTTGTTGGATCTAAGGGCATCGTCCGGCGTATCTTCCCTGTCGGAATTGTTGGGAAACTTGGAGGAAGACGCGGATAAAAAGGAGGAAACACAAAAATCACGTACGCTTCGAAAAGAAACGATTGCGCAACAACTTGAACGCAAATCTGCGATGGAAGAGAAAGAGCTGAATCCGCATCTGATTCAAGAAAGAAAAATACAAACGTACAACGAAGACAAGGAGCAACGAGCTGCAAAACTGGAGAAGAAAGCACGCGATATAGCGAAGAAAAACGATGAGGAAGATCTGGTGTCTTTAGCGAAAAAAATGCAGAAAGCCAGAGAATCGATGGACACCAAAACTCGTCAAAGCGACAAGATACCGGAAGGGCAAATCAATCGATCTCACAGTTTGCCGACTATGAGAAAGAAGACGAAGAGGTGAATGCTAATTTTTCGAAATCTCGGTAGAGACGAGCGTCGTTGAACATTTTGTCCGGAAAGTGTTTGGAAAGCACCTTGGTTAGCGTGTAAAAGTGAACATTTACGTCTGCCCTGTACTCTTCGAGCCAATCGACGGGATGCGAAAATCGACTGTATCCTGGAGAGGCTTCGGCGGTGATCATTCGACTTGCGTAAGGCAATCCGTAAAATTGCGGTATATCGTCGTCGTCCGACGAATGATCAGTCATGTCGTCGAGGACGGCTTGGTCGAGCGTTTGATCCTCTTTGAGAGTAGAAGTTACAATGTGTTTAAAATCCATTTTATTTTAAACACCAAATGCATAAATAAGGTTTCATCCGAAAGCCGGTTCCGCGCACGCTTCCTGATACTTTTTCGCCATGGCGGCGAAAGACTCGAACCATTTCCAGATGGTATTTCTGTCCTCTTTGTCCAAATCAGAAAGCCACAGATTTCTGAAGTGGTTGACGGTTCCTCCGGACAGCGCGTAATTTTCCCCGGCCGAATCAACCGAGAAGACGTTGTTTTCCAGGAAAAACACCTCGTTTCTGTTTTTAATCATGCGCTTCAACAATCCGTTGTCCTTTTCAATCTTTGCTATGAAATTGTGCATCGTGACTTGGATGGGAATCTGGTCTTTCAAAAAGATTCTCGCCAAGATCAGTCCTGTTTCGCGCGGAAATTGGTCAATCAGCTCGTCCATAAACGAAACGATCGATTGTTTGAAAATAGCTAGTATTTGTTCCTTTGAGTTCAATTCCATTTATGTGTACAGTCCATATTCTTTAAAGCCTTTCTACCGCTTCTTTTTACGACGTTGTTGGTCCGCGGATTCCGTACTTGCAATAATTAGCGATCGAGTTTTCGTTAATCGAAAAATAGTTTCTGTCAATATCTACACAGGCGCACGCGCTTTGGTAATAATGGGTGTTGCTCTTGATCGCGCACCCACACTTTCCGGCTAAATAAGCTCTGTCTCAAGGACAATTCATAGTAGGTGTTGTTTCCATTTTTATTATTGTAATGAATATAAAAAAAAGTAGAGTAAAGAAATGGTACAAGGAGTAACCTATCTCAACCAACTCCCAACAGAACTTCCAGAGCTATCGAATCTGTCGTACAGCGAAGGAAACATGGGTATGGGATTTGGACAAATCCCTCAACCTGGTCCTGTACATTCGCCCGAAAGAAGTGGAGATTATTCTAAATATATTCGAAACTCCCATAATACGCCTAGCAACCCGTACGGTTCTCCCCCAAGTCACAGCGTCCCAACGTATGATGGATACATGGGAAGCGGTGCGGACATGTCCGGTCCTGGAGGCTACCTGCAACCTCCGCCTCAGATGGCGCGGCCTGTTTCAGCAGCGAGCGATGATTACGATTTCGATCCTCCCTCTACGTCGGCTGATGATCCAAAGGACAAGTCGTGCACATGCAGAGACGTGTTCGATCACGTCAACGGTTGTAACATCTGCAAGGCTTTTTACATGGAAGGGAGAAACAATTTCATGCTATATTTGATTATTGTTGTGTTGCTTTTGATCATAGTGTTCCTCGTCACGAAAGTGTACGATATTCATCTTAAAAGACCCAAATGAAAAGGTTAACAAAAATGTCTGAAACGAACAACAACGTTCCATTTGATACCGTATGCATTGCAGGAATGTCTTCAAAGGCCTTGATTGCTCTCGGATCGCTCCAGTACTTGCACGACACGAACCAGTTAGCGTCTGTGCAGTCCTACCTGGGCACATCGTCCGGAACAATTATCGCTTTTATGTTAATCATAGGGTACACGCCGGCAGAGATGCTGAGTTACATTTGTGTGAGTCAAGCCTTTGAAAAGCTGAGTCATTTCAATCTGGTAGCGATGATGAACGGAGCTGGCGCGGCGTCTTGGTCGAAAGTGCAAGAGATTTTGGAAAAAATGACGATCGAAAAGATCGGTTATCTTCCGACGATGAAGTGTTTGCTCACTAAATTCAAAAAAAAATTCACGGTCGTGACGTACAATCTGACAAAATCGCAAACGGAATACATTTCGGCCGATACGCACCCTGATCTGCCTGCTCTCGTCGCTATTCGCATGTCAGCCAATCTGCCGTTTGTGTTTGAAAAGTATCAGTACAGAGGATCCTACTTCATAGATGGCGGTGTCACGAACAACTTTCCTCTTTCCAAAGCGGAAGAGATGGGGAAACACGTCATTGGAATCCAGATAGCCAAACGAGACAAAAATAAGATCAAGGAGAAAGAGTACAATAAAGTGATAAACACGTCTTTTCTTCACTACCTGTACAAGATCATGATGTTGCCCGTGATCGAGCTGGGGAAGATGCAGATTTCCAAAGCACGTAAAAATACCCGCGTTGTCCAGTTGAAAGCTGACACGGGCATTTTCGCGTTTAGTTTCAAATTTACAAACACCCAAAACATAGATATGTTCTCGTCGGGGTATCAGCAGATCAAAAAGATATTGGAAGAATAATTTTATACGGAAAATGTATAAAATGCAATTTATTTTTGCCGTCTCGGGTCACACTCGATACCGCGTGTGAGACGCCACCCAATCGTATCACAGTTTCCATATTGACCGAAAGGTCCCAAATTCCAATCACAATCTACGACTTTTTCTAATTCGCCATTGCAATAATAGGAAGAGCCCCAATGGCGCTCGTGCCATTGGTCATTATCTTTGTAGATCTGAGCCTCAGCTTTAGTATTATACATCTTATCAGTGCAGCTATCAACTTCTAATCCACCGCAGTACCACATTCCTAGGTTAGTATTTCTCGAAGGGTTTCCATGATGCCAAGACATACTATTTTATTTTATTATATAATGTTTAATTTTCTACGGGTAATTCGTTGGGAGATTGGTCGTCGCCGCCGATCCCGAATAAAAACGATTGTTATTTCAAAAAACTGAACTAACAACCATGTCGCTCATTTTCGATGTCGCATCACTTTCTGAGCAAAACAGAGAATCCATCGCCGAAGAGTTGGTCGTCGACATCAACGATGGGCCGAACAAAAACAGATTTCAAAAGAAAAAAATGCCTGGAACAGGGCCAAAGTACATGTATCCGTACAGGATGATCGGATCGGGACAAGTGTCTCTGCCCATGGCCTGGGCACTCAAACGCGTGCAAGGTGCGGCGCGAAGACCCCGGACAGCCTTTACTCAAACGTCGTACGAGTACAATGCGACTCTGAGAGCCGCACAGATCGTCGTCAAGAAGGAGGCGTTGGCCAATCTGAACAGAAGAGGGACGACCATTATTTCTGCTTATCCGGGATTCGGGAAAACGGTCACGTCCATAAATCTGGCGCACAAAATCAAAATGCGAACGTTGGTGTTGGTCAACAAAATCGTGTTGATAGAGCAGTGGATATCATCGATAGAATCATTCACCAACCTTAAAAAGGGATCCGGCGTTGTGAAAGTGTCTCCGCCTACGAAGACGCAGCGCGCTCGACCAGACAAAATGCAGAAATGGATGGACAAGGCGACGACCGCATCCATACTCATAATGAACGCCTTGAACGTGAAAAAAATGCCAGACCGATTTTTTGACGACATAGGATGTTTGATCGTTGATGAATGTCACCAGCTCATGTCTCCGTGCTTGTCGGAAGCGTTATTGTACGTGCAGCCGAGGTACGTTATCGCATTGAGCGCGACTCCCTATCGGTCGGACGGTCTTAACAAACTGCTCGATTTGTATTTTTCGGAAGAACGGATCGTTCGAAAGTTGAAAAAGGAGCACACCGTGTACGAGGTGCGGACGAATTTCAAACCGACTTCCAACGTGACAGAGCAGGGACGTCTGGATTGGAACGGCATCTTGAATTCACAGAGCGAAAACGAGGAAAGAAACACCATGATTGTCGACGCTGCCGTTTCTCTGAGCAAAACACGCACGATTCTCATTCTCACAAAACGCATAGATCAAGCTGTTTTGTTGGAATCCGAAATTGGAAAACGTGTGAAAACGAGCGGCTTGTACGGGACAAAGAAAACGTTTGACAAAAACTGCGCGGTGCTCGTCGGAACCGCGTCGAAAATAGGCGTAGGGTTCGATCACAAATCTTTGGATTGTCTTATTCTCGCATCAGACGTAGAAGCCTACTTTATTCAGTTTTTGGGAAGAGTGTTCCGATCTCCAGACGTGGAGCCGATCATCATCGATTTCGTCGATTCTCACCCCGTGCTACGATCTCATTTCCGAACGAGGAAAAAGGTGTACGCCGAGCACGGAGGCAAAATTGTCACGGTGAAAACGAAAAATGCGCTCGCCGCTCTCTTGACGTAATTTTACACTCGGAAAGTATTTATATTGCTCATAATAAAATATGCCAGGAAAACATAACTGTACTGATTGTCCCGCGGTTTACTACACTACCCAAAATGTAAAGCTGACCGGCGGAAAGCAGATTGTGCCCGTGTGGGCGCATATTACCCCCGATGCGCTCACCCACGGCCGCGATGCCATGCGGTCGTCCAAGGGCGGATACTTTACCATCATGGGCGCGTACGGAGAAAACGCCGCATGCTGCGAACAACAGTATGCTACGACGGGCTGTCGCTCGCCGACGCGTCGCAAAAACAACTGGGGATACTAAACAACCACCTCAAACAGGCTAGTTGGGCACATGCGCACTTAAAGCTATCGTTTCTTATTAAAAAATGACTCAACAAACTACCCGCAAGGCTAATGCCACCAAGAGGACGACTTCTAAGAAAACGTCCAAGACCGTCAAAACGAAGAAAGTTTCAAAGACTACTTCTTCGAAGAAGACCGAAACCACCCCGCTTGTTGTAGACACTTCCGCGCCGACAGAGGAAGTTGCCTCGGAGCTTCCTCGTCTGGAGGCAACCCGCGAGTCGATCACCGCCTGGTTCGACAAGACTATTGCAGACGTTGAGCGTGAGATCAAGACGCTTCGTCAGAGCAAGTGCCCCGGTGGCAAGTTCCTCAAGAGCCTGAACAAGACTCTGAAGGGACTCAAGACGAAGTCCATTCGCGTGATGGGCAAGAAGCCGAAGAAGCGCTCCAACGTCAACTCGGGTTTCCTGAAGCAGGTCGCGATCTACAAGGAGATGGCAAAGTTCATCGGTTGCAGTTCGACTGAACTCAAGTCGAGAGTCGACGTGACAAAACACATTTGCGCCTACATTAAGGAGAACAATCTGCAGAACCCGGATGATAAGCGAGAGATTCTTCCCGACGCCAAGCTCAAGAAGCTTCTCCGCGTTCAGAAGGGCGACGCGCCTCTGACGTACTACCGTGTGCAGAGCAAGCTGAAGCCTCACTTTTCGTAAACGAATCGATATTACTTTTATACAACTTACTTGTATAAAAGATCATACTTTGTTATATAAAATGACAACCAGCACCATTGTTTATTTCGGATCCCTGGCCGACAGCAAAAAGGGCTTGCAGCGCACGCTTGTTGCGTTCTTCGTGCTGTGGGCGATCATGTTTTTCCTGTACAAATCGAAAGCACAAAATACCTCTATCGTAAAATTAGCTATCGCATCATTTGCCATAGCCCTCGTGCTTGTTTCCGCTCTGGGCGTGCAACTCCCCAAATCTTTGAAAGAAGCCGCCTTGTACGGCGCATTGGTAGGATTTGTCGTTTCAGTGTCCATTGCGTCGACGACGTCTGTGCTGTTCGACACGAGCTTGCAATTCGCGTTGACTACCGTTGCAGGCATGACCGCGCTCTGTTCTGTCATGGCTTCCTTGAACTACAAGTATTTTTCCAAGATCAAAATATAGTTTAAGGAAAAATGGATCCAACACCAAACAATGTCTCGCGTGAACAAACTCATCGTTCTGGATCTGGACGCTACTCTCATATCGGCGCAGTCCCTTGAAAAATTTCAAAAAGACAAGAAGAACAAAAAGAAAGCCGAAAAATTCGACAAGCAGTACCAAATGGAAGACTACTATCACGTTTTCGGAAGACCGCATCTTGAAGTGTTCCTCGACTACATCTTTGAAAATTTCAAAGTAGCCGTGTGGACAGCTGCTAGTCAAATGTACGCGTTGTCTATCATTCAGAATTTCGTGATGACGAAACCCGATCGGCGCCTCGAATTCATTTTGTTCGATTACCACAACGAACACTCCATCAAGCATGCGAGGGGAACAAAAGACCTCAAATTTCTGGAATCGTTTTACAACATAGAAGAGTACGACGACATGATCATCCTCGACGATTTCGAGGATGTAGTGAAAGTGAACAAAGGACACTCGATAAAGGCACCCTTTTTCGAATTCAAAAAAAGAAACAGTCACAACGACTCGTGGATGCTTCGAGTCATTCCCCGACTGAAAAGATACAAGACGACGCGAATAGGCGGCAGAGTGAAAAGCAAACAAACAGAAGATGTAAAAGAAGAAGAAAGTCCAGAAACGAGCAGCAAGGTTTAGAGGAATCTACGCTTCACATAAATGTTAAGCAAGTATAATTCGTTTTACCCGTGCAAAACACTGTACGATAAATTGACGCATATGTGCACAACCGAACCAGCTACTGAGGAAGAACATAAACTGTGCGAAACGCTAAAGGAGAATTTCGAAAAATGTATGAAAAGACAAGAGCACCTTAAAAAAACGAAAGATTCGTGTTCTACCTTTTTACATTTTAAATCGTGAATAGATGAAAATGATGCGTATTTGGTATTTTTTGAAATATCAAATCATGAAGATTCTCACGATAGGTGATCCTCACTTTCAGATGAACAACCTCGACGAGGTCAAGTCATTTGTGAAAAAGTGTTTGCAATTTGCGGAAAAGGCCGATATCGAGGGGATTGTTGTTCTCGGAGACGTGTTGCACGATCACGAACGCGTGCACTCGACGGCGCTCAACGTAGCCGTAGACTTTTTGAACAAACTGTCGGAAATTGCTCACACATGGGTGTTGGTCGGGAACCATGACTTGATCAACAACTCGCAGTTTCTCACTTCAAATCACTGGATGAACGCGCTCAAGCTGAATCCGAACATCACTGTCGTCGACGATGTCGTTTCAGAAACTATCGACGGAAAAAGCGTGCTTATGGCACCTTTTGTGCCGCCGGGACGCTTTGTAGAAGCATTAGAAACGAAATTGTCGACTGACGAATGGCAGTCTTCCGATCTCGTTTTCGCGCACCAGGAATTCAAGGGCGTGAAAATGGGCAGCATCGTCTCTGACATTGGAGACGATTGGGACGAAACTTGGCCTTTTGTCGTCACGGGACACATTCACAAAAATCAAACGCCGCAGAGCAACGTCTACTATCCGGGATCGGCCATCCAGGTAGCGTTTGGAGAATCGGAAATGAACATCGTAGCACTGGTAGATACGGAAACGATAAATCGCGAAAGCATTGAAGAAATCGATCTTGGACTGCAACGGAAAAAGATCGTGTACTCTGATCCCTCCAACTTGAGGAAGATCGCCAAAACCATTGACCCGGGCGGTGCACACGAAAATCACAAGCTCAAGGTGTGCATCGACGGAACAAAAGAGGAATTCAAAGCGTTGAAAAAGACTGCCGCTTACAAAAAGTTGCAGAAGAAAGGGGTAAAGATCGTGCACAAACGAAAACGTGCGACGATTAATGCCGAAAACATGGCCACCGTAAACGCCATTGCAGCGTCCGGAACCCAATCCAACAATTTTTCGGACATTCTAAACTCGATTGTAGACAAATCAGACAGTGCGGAACTCAGAGTCGCTTATTCAAATATAAAAAATAATATATAATAAATGGCAAAATCTAAACGCTCTTCCAAACGCTCTTCCAAAAAAAATAAGAACAAGGCATGTCGCAAAAGAGGGCATGGTGCTGTGTTTTGTGATCTCGCGGAAGCGGGTCGTGTTTTAACAACTATTTCGGTAGTTCTCAATTTTGTTATTTGCGCTATAGTGCTAATTGTAAGCATAGTAGCAGTTGTGAAAAATAAAGAGTGGAAACCTTTTGAGGATAAAGCACCTATATCTACCAAAACGGTAGGAGAGGGAGGTATCCTGTTTTCATTAATTTGGGCTGCTTGGATAGGACTGGTGTGGTGGTTAGTCGAAAAATACGACATCCTTTCAGTCATTTCCATCTCGTTTTGGCTGCTTAGTCTCGTCGTAGGAATCATAGCGGGAGCGAATTTTCACAAGAAAATCCGGGAAGCGGAACAGAAACTAGTTTAGTTTAAAAGATGTTTGAAAAAAATAAAATGAAATACAGTGTTGAAGAGTATCACACGTTGTTGAACGGATTGTTGGCCGTGCAAAGCAACATGGACGACATTACGATGGGTTTAATCTTCGGAGTTCGGTTGGGCGATCATCTGTACCAGAAATTTGAACGGTATGGTCGAAACGTAGTTTACTTTTTTTCATCGTTGGACGAGGAAAATAAAATTACTTTTTTGAAATATGTAGATCGAATTCTACACCGTGAATAGAAAAAACGTTTCTGGATTCACGCGAAACTTCGACCGAGATTCGCTTCTTTTCATTCTTTCCGGGACAATTTTACGAGGAGGCTCTACCAAATATCCGTCCTTGTCGACTTTTGGATCGAAATCGTCTCCCCAACAAAACAAAGGTATATTTCCCATTTATTCATATTTTTTTTAAAATATGAAATATTTATCCAACGCTCTCAGTTGCAGAATTTTGTGTCTCTGCCCTTGCCTTTACGACTCCCGAGCATACAGAATTACAGGACGTTTGCTTAGATATTCCTGAATGCGCCGTAACTAGCCAATTCGCAATACCACAATATTTATCAGCCTCCCAATCGCCGTCTTCTATCGTGTTGCGAATGCTACCCGAGTCGCAATCGCATCCACAACCAATTTCCCACGCGCCGCCAGGCCGATCAGATGGTCCAGCACTCATCTGTTGACATCCATAAGCGTGCCCTGTTTCGACCGACGGATCAGCTGCATTATTACGACGGTACCGACCTCTGAAGTTAATTGTTTTATTAGCCGGACAATCATGGCACGAAACCCCTCCATTGTCTGTTAACTGCCCGTACTGCTGACCCGCTGCATTATTTGATGTAGCCGTTCCTGCCGCACCGCACGGCGTTTTGTTGCATTGCATTTGTTCGCAACGATGGTTTCCACGCGGTTGACTTCCACTTGGCCACAAACTATCATCGACCCACCCATCACGATCGCTTGCTGCGTCCGGGTTTGAAGCACGGATTTCGGCGAATTCGTTGACGCAAGTTGCATCGGGTATTGCTTGATTATCTCCTTTCATCCATCGATTTTCTCCTGAACCTCTGCACGAAATCAACGGGTATGCGTTTCCGTACGAATCTTTTTCGGTACTGCAAACACCTCCTTGTCCAGTCTCAAAGGTTTTCAAGGTGCTCATACCGGTCGCCCAAGAGGGTCTTCCTCCAGGATTAGACTCGGATCGCAAATTGTACGCGTCTGTTAAATGAGCTTTCACATGGTCAGGCAACGCGCCTAAATTACACATATCGTATGTGTCTTGACATCCTGGCCCGTGCGTACCCCACGGACACTGAAGATCGCATCTTCCGGTATCAGTATCGTACAAGAAGCCATCTTGGCACTGGCACACAGCCTGGTCTCCAACATTGAAACACACCCCGTGCGTTCCACAATCGGTGGTATCGCACGGCTCTACAGTGCAATGTCCTTGAGCGTCCTTCCCCCAATCGCCGTCGCAAACGCACGTGTAAGCAGTGTGATCTCCCGGTCTCGTAGGATCGTATTGACACGCGCCGTGTCCGCAGTTTACACTTTCACACGCGTTGGCACGGCCATCCGTGTAAATGCATATACCTTGTGGATCTCCGTTTGTATTCTGGCAATTATCGTCCATACACTGGCATTGGTAATTTCCCACGTTTGATCCTGTAGCGACACAAACTCCGCATGCGCCGCATTGAACGCGTCTTACTCCTCCTTGACCTTGACCATCTTCCAACAAACACGGATCAAGTTGTTCGCAATGTTGTCCAAAGTATGGAGGGTCACAAATACACGCGCACATTTCAGAACCATCCGATCCTTTTATAAGATGTGGTTTTCCGTGGTCATTGCATGTTTGCTGCTCTATTTCGCAAGCGTTCAGACGATAATCGCATTTCTGCACGCCGTCCGTCGAGTCGCTCGAACAACCGTAGAGGAATTCTGTATCGGTGTTCCCATCTTTTCCAGGTCGGGTTGGTCTTATGCAGTTCGCACTGTCTTTATCGACATATCCAGGCGCGCAATCGCATCCTATGAAAGTGCCGTCGCGCTGCCTGCACGCAGAAACCGATTGTTCTTGCGTCTTTATACCTAAGTTATTTTGTACCTCAGACATCGCGCTTGGGTCGCAAGTCGCGGAGGGACAACCAGACTTTGGAATATCGCACTCTCCAGTTTGAGGATTCATCGAATAATCATTCAGACAGGTGCAAGACGGATTACCATCATCATCATTCTCCTCGCATTCGCTATTGTCGCCACAATGCACTCTACTACATCCTAGAGGAGGCGTTTCGCAGATGTTACTGTTGCCGTTTGTATAACCGTCCTTGCAGTGACAGCTGCCATCGTAACACGAGCCACGTCCTTTACATTGCTTAATGTATCCATTACTAGATTCTCCTGCACTAAAACAGAAATCCGCCGCCCTTGCGGTCGGGTTTGGATTACTGAAAGTGTCGCAAATGCCTGTAGGATGATCCCCGAATACATGCCCAGATATACATTGACACGTTCCATCTTTGCATTCAGTTGCGCCTAAACCAGCGCAATCGGCACCCCTTTGGCAAGGTCTAGCGGTAGGACCTAATGCACACTGCAATTTAGAAGGAGGTTCACCTTCTTTGCCCTGAGTTCCGTCACGCTTCCTCCATCCGCCAACACACTGACAGTTGGCTATCTTCTCTCCATCGTCAGTAGTATGTTCTGAGCAGTATCCAGTAGGAGTACCGTTGCTGACTCCGCAGTTGAAATCTTTCCCTGCGCCGTCGCACACACTTCCTTCATCTGTGCAAGTATTCCCGCTGTATCCTGATAAACAATCGCAAGCTGCTTGAGGACCCCATTCCCCGCCGCCTGCAATGCACGCTGTTTCGGTAAGAAGCCACGGCTTGTACGGATGATTCGGATCAATTGGGTTCGGATCTTTACATGCGGGCACGGTAGCGTTTCCGTCGATGCAAGTGCCGTTTCCGTTGCACAACGTCCCATCTCCCTCTTTGTTTCTATTCCACAATCCAGATCGAAGACAATTGGAAGTTAGATCTTCACAATCTTGATTTCGGAACGCGTTTACTGTCTTTACGGTTATTCCATCTTTCAACTTGTATGTAATTTGAGCACATTGAATGGATCCATCCGCCGGATTGCATTCGCCTCGAGGATGCCATGTGCCACCGTTTGCTTGACACAACTCTTCCGTTCCAACTGACGCCATCCAATGTCCGTCTTTTTCACAGTCGCCGTGAATCCGTTTTCCGTCGCACAAGTTAGGTGCGACCGTACATTTGTCTTCGACAATTGATCCATCCAACGGATGCGTCGGCTTGTTGTATCCGTGGGTGCACAAACACGTGCCTCTGCCAGGATCATTAGGATCTGGGTAGCAGTATCCGGTTTCCGTCCACGAGTTACCCTCTCCCTCGCATTCTTGTTTGTTGGGAGCCCCAGTAAAAGCCCCGTCACTTGTTAAACAGTATCCTCCGCAATCCTTCGAGTCACATATGTGATCCGGATTCTCACAATTCCTGCCTTGGTATCCAGAAGAACACTCGCATTTAGCTACCCTAGTACCATCGGCTTGAGTTTCAACAATGCAAGTTCCACCATTCTGACAGTTTCCTGCGAGACCTGCCGTAGCGCACAGATCGGGCGCGGTTTGACACGTTGCCCCGCTGTATCCGGGCTTGCATTCGCAGGTTCCATCGCTATTGCTCACACCCCCGGGCGCGCACGCATCGTCGCCGTTTTCATTTACTTGATCACTGTTATTTCGCGGAGGAATCGAAAACTTTCCATTCACATCTAATCGACCCGCATACGCAACGTTCCCATAAGCCGGTGGTCTAATTCCACTGGCGTCGGGCTGCACGCCAGGCCGCATGTCTGCAGGAGCACAATATTTCGTGCCTTGATCCTCAACGACAGTTCCATAAGCGCCGCATTGCGCAGCCTCGTTGCCACCTTCAACAGCATTGGCATTCCATGTATGAATGATGACTTCTTCACAATTAGGCGCAGCGAACCCTCTTTTCGTCGTTATACTCTCTGCTGTCGGTCCTTCACACACGCACCGACATCCGCTTGCATCGCTTTCTAAAATGGAATCGCCATTCGCGTCTTGCTGCGTATTCGCTGCATTGCATTGCGGCGGAGATCGAATGCAAGGACCAGCAGTTCCCGTGCACAATCCGCTCGGACTGAGTTGGAAGCCATCTTCATTGTTGCATACACACTGACCGTTCACACAATCACCTAAATATTCATTCCCCGCCCCCTTGCATTCTTGTCTTGGGTTACCTGTGGTTGTTCGCACGGGATTTCCATCCGAATCCTTACAGTTTGTATGCTCCCAGCTGTGCCCCTGCGAAGCCAAACAACCATCCTTGGTTGCCGGTTGCTGAGCGATGGGCTGGTCGGTAGCATCATCAATGCACAAGCCTAATCCACTGCAATCTCTAATAGACGGATAGGTGCACCTATTAGGCGCAACTGTGCATCGTTCTCCCGTATATCCATCCAGACAAACACAAGACGATACCATTCCCCCGACAGATAGATCCGGATTTGCTGTCGGTATGCACAGACCATGTTCTCCGCAGATTCTGTTATCCGTGCACGGATTAGGAGGATCTTCACAAAAATTACCCGTGTACCCGTCGGAACAGATGCACAAGGCCTCCGGCGGATCCGATCCTTCTTTCCGCGCACACGTGCCGTTCTGACACGGATTCGGATCGCATACGCTCGGAGCAGTTTGACACAAGAGACCTGTGTAATCTTGCTCGCACACGCACTTACATTCCAACATACCTGTCTGCGCATTCATCTCAGTCACAGCATATCCTCTGCCTTGCGATTCTCCGCAATCTAATCGATCACACGGCCTTGGACTAATCCCGCATCTCGGTCCAGAGTATCCGTCGTCGCAGGCGCATTGACCGTTTATGCAATGACCGTGATCTCCACAGTCTACAGGACCACATGCATCTGGAGGAACTTCGCAATTATCTCCAGTCCATCCTGTTGCGTGCTTAGGATTGCCTGTTGTACATTCGCAAATTTTTTCTCCGGCAGCGTTTGTTACGCACTGTCCTCGAGCGGTGAACGTCCCCCCTTGCTCGTCGCACTTCGTTTTCCCTGCAGCTAAATCACATGGCGTCGACTCGCAAACAATATCGTTTCCGTTATCGTCTTTCAACACTGTTCCATCGACGTCGTAGCAAACAGGATTTTGGCCGCACTCGGGGCACGATTGAGTGTCGCAATTTTCTCCCGTCCAACCTTCATTGCATTGGCATACGCAAGTACCATCAGCCATCTCTCTTTGTACTCCGTTGTCGTTGCAATTCGGAGCATCCGCTCTTCTGCACGCGGTAACCGGAACATCGCATCGGTCGCCTTCGTATCCGTCATTGCACACACACTCGCACACGCCCCCGTTCAAAGTCTTCGTCCCATTTTCACAAACAAAATGATCGCATACATTTTGGCACGTTGCCCCGCTGTAATTTCCCTATGAACAATGACAGACGCATCTGTCTCCATCCGAATACGCAT
>Ga0070754_10002040_pt1 | contig 15309 bp, 22 predicted proteins | sample VirMetDEL_Sep_01_FD_75181 | JGI IMG/M metagenome (GOLD analysis project Ga0070754, IMG submission 75181) | Aqueous microbial communities from the Delaware River and Bay under freshwater to marine salinity gradient to study organic matter... | ecosystem: Environmental > Aquatic > Marine >... | reverse complement strand
TTCGTTGATTCTGTAGATCGTTAGCGAAAACACCGCTAAAAACGAGGAAAATTAAAATCTGGGAATTATTGCAAATCTCGCTTGTATTGAACCCCACAATAGGCGAAGATACAGGTGTTGGAACGAACCAACGCACACACGACACACACACGAAGGACAGAGAGATGCGAGAATTGAACCAACTAAACGCAGCAGGACAAAGAGCAGACGTCAACCTTTCTTCTTGCGAGAAATGGTACGAAGGCACAGTAATCACACCTTTGACGCAGAAAGCAAGAGACTGGTTTGAGGAATCAGTAGCGAGAGGAGCATCCAGCATCACGATAGAGTCCGGAGTAGGCATCAGCATTGAATGGTTTGAGAAACTGCAAAACGCTGGGCTAACCATCGCAGTAGGCACCAAAGAAGATCCAAGAAACTAAACACACACACACACCAAGCCCCAGCACACCGCTGGGGCTACTGAGCACCAAACACACACGAGAAAGGATCAGGAATGACAACTTGGATCAAAGATAAGCAAGGCATGCTTGTCGGCAGCGAAGGTTGGAAGATCGACGAGTATCGAGGTCACTTTGTCGTATGGCATCACACAAAAGTGACCGGTTTGTATTACACTCTGCGAGCAGCAAAGGACGCTGCTGAGCGAAGAGTAACGACGCAAATCATGGAGGAATTAAAATGAAAAACGCAGCAACGCTATTTTTTGCTTGGCTCTGTGGATATGGTTTCATGATGCTTGCTGAATGGTTCGCAGCAGGAGGTGCGAGATGAAAAACAAATATCCGGTCAGAAAGATGTGGGTGGTGATTACGGTAGGCAGCAAGCGATATGGCATGACCGTTTCTAACAGGGAATGGACTCGCGATCCTTCGGGTCAGATGTGGGTTTTGCACAAGTCCTGTTGCAGCAAGGTGGTCAGCGCGAAGCCTTGCATCGTAGATTGGATGGACGATCTTTCTGACGAAGAAAAAGACCGGACGAGCGTTTCTGCTCGACGATTTACGGATTAATCGTCCTCAAAAGCATTTTTCCAAATTATATGGATTCCGCTTGTATTGAACCCCACAATAGACGAAGATACGGGTGTTGGAACAAACCAACGCACACACGCACCACACACGACACACACGCGAAGGACAGAGAGATGCAAGTAGACGCATTCGGACAAAGAGCAGACGTAAGTTTTTCTTCTTGCGGGAAATGGTACGAAGGCACAGTAATCACAGCCTTGACCAAGAAAGCAAAAGACTGGTTAGGAGCAACCAGCATCACCATAGAATCAGGAGTAGGCATTGAAATATGGGAGGAGAAACTGCAAGACGCTGGTTTAGCCATCGCATTACCCACCAAATAAGAACCAAGAAACTAAACACACAAACACACGCAGCCCCAGCACACCGCTGGGGCTACTGCAAGGAGAAAAGACATGAGACCGAACCCACTATACATCGACATCATTTTCGAAGATCACGTTTACACTGCAACCGTCTTTGAGACGACACAGTTGCGTAAGTTCTGCAGCGATTGCGTTCGAAAGGGAAAGACCTTCCGGTTCGGAAAGATTCATCAGTACGGAGACATCAGCATCGCTCGCTTGTCTCAAGTAATGAATCAGATTCGCGAATTTGCAACATACGACAGGTGGCTCGCAGCACGAACTGAGTATTCGGAGAATGAATAGAAGGTTGAAATGAAATGGGACAAGTAATCCAAAGACTGGTCTCCCTGCGAGACGAATCGCAGGGAGAAGTCAAAAAAGCGTTGCGAGCCGCGATCAACAAGATCGAAAGGCAGAACAAGCAGATACACAAACTCAAGAAAAAATTGGAGCGACAAAATGACAGATGATCGTTTAAGAGCGTGGACTTACTACGATGAAGACCTTGTATACTATGAAATCATTTTCCCATTCGGAAAGCATACGCATGCAGAGGCAGCAGCCATTTGCGCCAAATACTCTTGTGCAGCGGACGAGTTACGAGTTGAAGATCTAATTGATCACAATTCACATTACGGAGTTAAGACTCAAGTAATTTTATTAGATGGAACAAGACACCCAGTCTTTGATCACGAGGTAATCATCAGTCTCAGCACCGAGGTCAAGAGTTTGCGGAACGACGAATAGACCTCTAAAATAGAATTTGACACCCCAACAAAGTCTCGGTGCGGAAACGCATCGGGGCTTTTCTCATAGTATCAGGGTAGGTGACCCAAGATGGAAATTTGTTAAGAATATAATTCGAGCATCAAAAAACGAGGCACAAATGGCAACCTACACACAACTTCTTGCAGCATACGACACAGCGATTTTGAATCTGCTGAGTGGCGAGCATGAAAGTTACAGCATCGGAAATCGACAAGTGACTCGTTTCGATCTGAAAGATCTGCAGGAGCAAAGAGACAAGATCGCGTTCCTTGCACAGCGAGAAACTTCTGGTGCGGTTCGTGTTGCCAAGATGCAAAGGATCACCAAATGATTGATCGCATCGTTGACAAGATCGTGACCGCAGTAAACCCAATCGCTGGGCTAAGACGCAAACAGGCTCGTCGACTATTGGAGCGATCTTACACAGGTGCGGAACCGCATCGACTCAACAGTCAGAGTAAGCCTCAGAATCGTTCGGCTAATCGCGAGCTAGATGGTCCTTTCGGTGCGGATCAACTGCGTGCTTGGTCGAGGATGCTTGTACGAGACAATGCATACGCATGGGGTGTGGTCGATACTATTGTCAGCAGCGTCGTCGGTCGTGGAATTCAGACCATGTCCGATCTGCCGGATGCGGACGATATTAACGAGCAGCGTGACGAACTATGGCAGGACTGGGGTAAGGTATGTGATATCAATGGTCAGCTAGATTGGCATTCGCTGCAGTCGCTCGCACAGCGTGAAATGGTTGAGGCTGGCGAGGTCTTGGTTCACATGGTCAGCGTCTCGGAAGTAGATCGTGGGATACGGCGACCAGTTCCATTTGCATTAGAATTGATCGAAGCAGATCGTCTTGCTGTCGAATACGACACGCTTAGACCTGCACCTGACGGTCATGAGATCGTTCGTGGTGTAGAGATCGATCAACTCGGAAAGCCTGTCGCATATCACGTCTACAAAACGCACCCATCGGATTACGTTCACAAACGTGAGGTCGTTCGACTCCCAGCAAGCAACGTGATCCATCTTTTCAGAAAAGATCGTGTTGGACAAACGCGAGGTGTCAGTTGGTTTGCTCCGGTCGTCAGTTGGCTGCGTGACTTAGGTGTGTATGTTGAAAACGAAATGGTCTCAAGTGCGGTTGCAGCCTGCTACACAGCAGCTATTAAGTCACGTTCTCCAATCTCAATGCTCGGTGCAGAGGACGGTCAAGACTCTTCAGATTCGAATGGCAACATCTACGATTTCATGCAGCCAGCAATGATTATGCATCTGCAACCAGACGAGGACATTGTGTTCGGCAATGCCGGTCGTCCAAACTCAGATGCACAAACTTGGATTAATCTTATCCTGAGAGGAATCGCTGTCGGCACCGGTTTGTCTTTTGAGACGGTGGCTCGTGATTACTCCTACACATCGTGGAGCAGTAACCGAGCGTCACAACTTGAAGATCGCAGGCGATTCCGGTGTTGGCAGCAGTACCTTGAGCATCAACTGTGCGATGTCGTCTGGAGGAGGTTCTGTGAAAAAGCAGCGTTCATTTCACACCCAGCATTCCCCAGTCTCGTTGAGTTGCTTGATAACCCATCGCTCGTGCCTAGTCAGAATCTAGCGACTGGTTGGGAATGGGTTGACCCGCAGGCAGAAGGTGATGCCAGTGCAGCAGCGGTCTATAACAACCTGTCAACCGTTAGAGATGAGCTTGGAAAGAAAGGATACAACTGGCGAAAGGTTCTGATGCAGCGATCTAAAGAGGTCGAGCTAATGAACGAGCTTGGTTTGGTACAGACCGGTGCAAGGTTGCGTTCGGTTACCGAGGCACAAAGCAAATCCGAGAGCAAGAGCACCTCCGAGGTACAAACCGAAACCAAGAGCATCAGTGGCAGCAGCGAAAACATCGCGGAGGTCGAGGCAGCGTTCGAAAGCGAAACTCCACAACCGGAGCCAGTAGATCAAGATGGCTAAATATGATCACATCAATTTCAAGCCACCAAAGGGTGTGCAAAAAGCAGCGCGCATCGGTTTAGAGATGCGGGAGGAGCACGGCAGGGGAGGGACTGCTGTGGGAGTGGCGAGGGCAAGGGATCTGTCCAACGGTAAAACGATCAGTCCAGAAACAGCAAAAAGGATGAAGTCCTATTTCGCTCGGCATGAGGTAGATCAAAAAGCAGAAGGCTTCAATGTCGGTGAAAAAGGATATCCCAGCGCAGGCAGGGTTGCGTGGATGCTTTGGGGAAGTTTCGAGGGTCAACGGTGGTCAAACAAATTAGTCGATCAAATGAACGCAGCCGACGAAAAAGGAAAAAGGTCAATGGCTAAAAAGAAAAACACTTATGCAGACCGATCGAAGATGGTCATGCGTTTCGTTGAGGTCAGAGCAGATACGTTTACTGATGAAGGTGTCGATGTTGTGGTCGCTACTGACAATCCTGTGCAAAGAATGGATTGGGCTCGCGGTCAGGTTATTTCAGAAATACTAGATATGGGTGGAGTCGAATTTCGCAGCGAAAGAAATCAGTTGCCGATCGTAGACAGCCACAATCCGTCTACTGTACGAAACGTGCTCGGCAGCGTTCGTGATCTGCGTGTAGTAAAAGGAGAGCTTGTCGGTCGCGCGATGTTCGCGCAGGATACGGCATCTCAAGAGGCTTATCAAAAAGTTCGAGACGGACACCTCACTGACTTTTCAATCACTGCAAGCGTTAACGAAATAAGAAGCGTCGGTAACGGTGAAAAGTTTAAGGTGAGAAACAAAACGATCACAGGACCAGCAGAGATCGTTACTCGCTGGACACCTACGGACGCATCGCTAGTGGCAACGGGAGCCGACTCAGCATCAACGGTGCGTTCATTAGTTTTACGATCTTATGATTCAAATGAATGGAAAGGTGATGAAATGCCAGTGACACGCGAGCAGTTGATCGAACTTGGTATGCCAGAAGAAATTGCGGAATCCAGTGACGTAGCCCAATGGCTCGCTCAAAACATTGGCTCGGCTCAAGCGTTAGAAACAGAAGAAACATCTGAAGCAGAAGCGTCAGTTCAATCTACTGATGAATCACCAGTGGAAGAGCCGGTTGCTGAAGCCAATGAAGAAGAAGCACCAGCGTATCAAGACGAAGTACCTGCCGATGCTGAGCCGGTGCTTTCTGGTGCCGAGGGTGGGGACACCCTAGACAGAGCAATTAGCGATGAGCGTGATCGTGTCAAGCTCATTAGAACGCTGGCTCGTTCAGCGAACATTGACAGTGAAGTAGCTGATCAGTGGTGTGACAGCGGTGCTCCGCTAGAAGAAGTCCGAAGAAAGGTTCAAGAAGAAATGGAAAAGCAGAATCAGCCTGCTGGCACGTCAGTGCATGTGACGCGATCAGCAATCGACAAAGCAGAAGAAGCAGTCCGAAATGGTCTGCTCAAGCGAGCTTATCAAAGCGCAGGTATTCGCCAGCAGCCAGAACTTACTGGTGAGGGCATGGGGAACGTTGAGCTTATCCGTATGGCAGAAGTCATGCTGAGAGCAGGCGGCATCAATACCGACCGCATGGCTAAGCGTGATATTGCAGCCGTTGCAATGGGTAATACATCCACCATGAATCGTCTCGGTATCAAGCGAGATGGCGAAGCCTATCACACCACAGGTTCGTTCGCCAACCTGCTTCTTGATGCGAGTAATAAGACTTTGCTCGCAGCGTATGATGAAGCTCCATACACATGGAATCTTTGGGCTCGCCAAGCGAGCAGCGTTGCGGATTTCAAGAACATCAATCGAATTCGTTATTCCGAGGCTGCGTCATTGGACGTCGTTCCAGAGAATGCTCAGTATTCTGAGAATTCTATGAGTGACGAAAAAGAAAGCTACTCGGTTGAAAAGTACGGCAAGGTCACTACTGTCAGTTGGGAGACTATCGTCAACGACGACCTTGATGCTTTGGCTCGTACTCCAGCGATGATGGGAACCGCTGCTCGTCGAACGCAGAACGAAAGAATTTATGAAGTGCTGACCCAGAACGCTAACATGGCAGATGGTAACGCACTCTTTAGTTCTGCTCACAGTAACTTTGTTTCATCGGGATCAGGGGCAGCACCAAGCGTTGCGACTCTGAATTCTGCTTACACCAGCATGATGACTCAGACCGGTGTTGATAGAAAGACCATCATCAACGTCGAGCCAGCCTTCATCATCGCACCACCATCGTTGCGTGGTACAGTGCTTCAGTTGCTCGGTTCGTTCAGCGATCCTGTCGCTGGTGGTTCTGCTGCAGGGAACGCGAACACCCTGAACATCCATCAGAACGTTCTTACTCCTATCATCGAGCCACAGCTTGAATCGGCAAGTCAGACTTCTTGGTATCTTGCTGCTCGCAACAACTTGATCGACACAGTGGAAATTGCGTTCTTGCAAGGCGAGGAATCGCCAGTGCTTGAGTCCGATTACGATATGAAGCGTGATTGCTACTTCTACAAAGTACGTCAAACCTTCGGTGTCAAAGCTATCGATTGGCGTGGACTCTACAAGAACTTCGGTGCCTAAGCCTGAACCTTGCAACTAAACTAAAAACCAACTGAGGAACTAAAACGATGAGTTACAATCATATTGACAAGGTGATCTACCACGACGACTTTTTAGGTCATGGTGCGTTACCATCCAGCCAAAGCGACAGCGACTGGTTGGTAGACGATACTTCGTCCAGTGGAACACCGACCTACACTAAAGGTGGAATCGGCGGTGAGGCAACCTTGGCTTTGGCAGCTACTTCCGAAGCTGAGAATGTTTGCTTGCATCACGGTGACGACCTCAACTTTGATATCGACTTGCTCAAAAGAATCGAGTTCAGGATCAAAGGTGGACAGGCTGCACTAGGAGCAAATTCTCAACTCGCTTTCGGAGTGTGTTCTGCACGCAATGACGCGATCGATAGTATCGCAGAGCAGGCTTGTTTCCGAGTAATCGGTTCCGACGATACTACCGCAGTCGTTTGCGAAAGCGATGATGGTTCTAACAATAACGACGACGTAGCAACCAATCAGGTGCTTTCCAACAGCTATAAGCGATTCGTGATCGATTTTGCTGGTGGCAAGTCGGACGTCAAGTTTTATATGGATAACGGTGACGGTGCTTTAAGCAGAGTAGCTTCAGCGACGACATTTAACATGTCGAACTACTCCGCCGGTCTGCAGCCTTTCATTCAGATTCAAAAGACGACTGGTACTGACACCGACAGCGTTGTTATTGATTACGTTCATATTGAGACGAATCGATAACATGGGTGTTAAAGACTCGTTACTGCGGGATGCTAAGACGTTCCTGTTCGACACGAATACGTTTGCCGAGCAGGTCGTCTACTATCCTCACACCGACTACGGTCAAACACCGACCAGTAGGACTATCAACGCGATGGTTGTTAGAAACCAGATCGTTGCTTATGACGCTGACGGTGGTCAATCAGTGGTTCCGAGTTTTGACGTCTACGTTGCAAATGATTCTGTCGCTGGGATATCAACGACAGAAGTGAACACAGGAGGCGATCAAATATCGTTTCCTGTGCGTGAAGGCAAATCAGCCGAGAAACGAACTGTCGTTCACTTAGTTGAACAAGACCTCGGTGTCATCATGTTAACTTGTAATTAGGCAGACCAAGATGTCAGTAGGTCAAGCGAGACCGGTGATCGAACGCATCATGCGAGTTGTGCATCAACGCTTACAAGTCCTGTTAAGCGACGTCTATCCAAACAGTCCTGTCTGCGAAGTAATCAGACCGACAAGAACACTCAGTTACACACCTAAGCCTTGGCAAATCATTTTAACGCTTGGTGATGAAGAGGTCGATGAAGCGTTGAGCAAAGAAGGCAATCCTCCTTCTGTCGCTTATGATGCGACGATTAATATTTATTGTCATTTGATGCCGAGCGAAACTGACCCAACTCCGATCGACGAATATCATGCAGTATTTTATGCAGACGTCGTCGAAGCATTGACAGACAGTGGAGATGGCGGTTGGTGGTCGTTTGGTGCTCTCGCAATCAACGCTCGAATAGGTGCTCGCGAAGCTATTGATAGCGATGGAGGCATGGACGGGTTTAATGTTCCTTTGCATGTTTGCTATCGTGTCAGCGAGTGGTCTCCGTATCAGGTGCGATGGTAATGCTCAAGATAGACGTAGGGAGCAGCGAGTTAAAACTGCTAGACGACAAAATTAAAACGTTTGGCAGCAGGATGAACAGCAAGACAGCAACTGCTGTCAACAAAACTGCTCGAATGGTTCGCGACAACATGAACAAGCGAATCACGCAGAAATTCAATATTAGCCTGCGCAACTTGAAGAAGAAGCGAATAATCTTCCAGAGCAAAAAGGCGAAGTCATCGGATCTATCAGCGCAAGTTCGTTTGAAGAAAACTCCCAAACTGGGTGTCCAGTATTTCGGTCCTAAGCATACCGGTGCAGGTGTCACTTTTGCGCTAGAGCGCGGTGGTTCGCGAAAGCTAATAAGCAAAGCCTTTATGGGACCACGAGCAGGAAAGAAAGCTCCAAAGCTAAATGGCGGTGTGTTTATGAGAGAGGCTGGTGCAAGGCGTTTACCGATCAATAAAATTTATGCTTTGTCTCCTTGGGGAATGTTTAGAGCAGGCAAGATGCAAAGTCCGACGACGCAATTTGCTGACAAAACGCTGCGTCTTTATGTTCAGAAAGGTCTGCAAGAATTAGCGAGAACGTTATGAGCGAAATCAAAGAAGCATTGGAATCGATCCGCACAGTAAACGGATATCTTTTTGACGTCAGGGTTTTGAGTGAAACTGACAAGGATTGCAATCTCAGCGTTCGTGTTCTGAATAGCAAAGTGCTTAGATTGAATCCAATGGGCGAAGGCAAAACAGCATCGCTGCTGTTGGAGTATTGTGAGCAGGTGCTTGCTGACGCTGGCATCGATTACGAGTTGGAAAAAGAAAACAACCAGTTAAAGGGAGAACAGGAAGATGCCACTACTAAAACGTTTGACAGCGATGGCTGCGAAGATCGAAACAACGATTGGGACTGCGGAGAGTCTTGCTGCGAGTGACGGTGCATTTAATGCTTATGATTTAGAGATTCAGTTTGAGACAGATGTCGAAGAACGAGAGGCGCAAGGTAACTTTGGCAGGCTTGCTGGTGTTAGCGGTGCTCGTGCAGCGACCATTAAGTTCAAGGTTGATCTAGCGATGGTCGGTGGAACAGCGTTGCCGGCATGGGCAGCGACTTTATTTCCAGCATGCGGATGCGAAGTAAGCAGCCTCGTGATCTACCCCAAGAGCGAAGGCTTGTCATCGAGTTCGTCAGTCCACAAGTCTATCACGATCGGGTTTTACGAAAACGGAATGTTCAAGTCGGCAGCAGGCTGCATGGGCAATTTCAAAATCGTCTGCACCTCTGGTGCACTAACATATCTTGAGTTTGAGTTTAAAGGTGTGTTCCAAACAGTATCTGACGCTGCTTTAATCGATCCGACGTACCCACTAGACCTGCCGATGCGTTTTGCGAGCGACGGAACTGCGACGACGTGGAACAGCTACGATTTGTGCATGAGCAGTCTAGAATTCGACTTAGGGAACGAAGTCATACTTCGCGAGTGTCCTGACAGCATCGAAGGTTACAAGTCAGCGATCGTGGTTGACAGGTATCCTAAACTGACGCTTGACCCAGAGGCTGACCTAGTCGCCAATCAAGACGTATTCGGTGACCTAATGAATAACACTGAAGCAGCGTTTAGTTCAGTGGTAGGCACTGGATTTTTAACGGGTGCACAGACTACACTTCCTTACTGCACGCTCGCAGCACCAAAGGCTCAGGTCTTTAGCTTGTCCGAAGGTGACCGTGAAAAGTTGCTCATACACGAAATCGAAATGATGTGCAATAAAAATGGCAACACGGAAGATCGCGAGTTTTCGTTAACCTTTACAGCAGCAAGTTAGGTGAAGAATGTTACAAGTCGGTGACAAGTTTGACATCGTTTACAGCGGCAACAAAAAGCTAGACGGCGTCTGTCTCGCAGGACGAAAGTTTGCAAGACTTATGTCGGTTCTTCAACGACTGCAGGAAACCGGTGACAAAGTAGAATCCGATCTTTTTGACAATGGAATCCCTGAAGCTCTCGGTTTAGTCATCGGTGATGAAGCGAGAGCTAACCAATTGTGGGAGGAAGAGTTAACGTTTCGAGAAGCGATCGAGATTCTGACGCAGGCTGTTCAAGGTCACGTTGTCGGAGATGCGGAAGTGGGAAAGTAAGAATCGCGGCGTTGTTGCGAACCGGTCATCTTTGTAAAGGATGTGGAAAGCAATGTCGCGAAGATTACTCAGCAGGAAAGCTGCAAATTCAATGTCCGATCTGTGAGGGAGCAGGTTGCAAGACCTGTCAGAACGGTCGTTACATCATCGATCGGTGTCCCAGCCAAATCGTCGGCGCAGACTTGCAGTATGCGATCACAATCGTCGGCATGGCTGAGCGTGGATTCCTCCCAGAGGACGGTGGCTCATTAGATCAAAGCCAGTGGTTTCTTAATTTGTTCAGCCGAATGCAATCGGAGATCAATAGAATCCAATCCGAAGAGCAAGAGAAAGCAAAAAGCAAATATCGCAGTTCAAGGAAAAGATAGATGGCTGATGTAAATATAAATATCAATGCCAAAAACAATGCCAAGGCTGCGATTCAAAGTTTGACTGCTGACGTCAACAAAATGGTCTCTGCTGTCGGTGCAAAGATGCAGCAGATGGGGACGAGCATATCGTCCGCAGGAAAAAAGCTCGCTGGGATAGGTCTTGCTGGAACAGCAGCGTTAGGTGGGATGACGCGAACCTTTGCAGGCTTTGACGATGCTATGGCGAAGGTTTCTGCACTCTCTGGTGCGACCGGTGACGATCTTTTGAAGTTGCGAGAGACAGCTAAAAGCCTCGGCAGTACGACTAAATTCTCTGCTACGCAGGCAGCGGAGGGAATGAACTATCTTGCAATGGCTGGTTTCGACACGAACCAGATACTCGCAGGAATCCCATCGACATTAGCTTTAGCAGCAGCAGGTGGTTTGGAGCTTGCCGAGGCTGCGGATATTGCATCTGACGTCGGGACGATGTTTGGTTTGACTGCCGACGAAATCAGCAGGGTAGCAGACGTCATGGCTGCAACCGCTACGAGCGCAAACACAAACGTCTCGATGATGGGAGAGTCATTCAAATACTTTGGTGCGAGTGCGAAGCTCGCGGGTCAGTCGATCGAAGAGTCGAGTGCAGCACTTGCTATCCTAGCGTCGAGAGGAATGAAAGCTTCGACTGCTGGTACTTCCTTGAATCAGTTATTTGCACAGATGGTTGCAAAGAAAAAAATGTTTGAGGAGCTTGGTGTTGCTATTGCTGATGCAGATGGAAATATGCGACCGATGCTCGATGTGATGCAGGATGTCGATGCTGCAATGACTGACATGACGCAGGAGCAGAAACTTAAGTGGTTCGGTGAACTGGGAGTTAGGGCAGGTCGTGCTGCTGCAATGCTCTCTGGTGCACCGAAAACCGAGATCGAAAACTTCAGAAACACGATGGATAACGCAGCCGGTTCTGCAGAAAGAATGGCTGAGACCATGCAGACCGGTGTCGGTGGTGCTGGCGTCAAGATTCTTTCAGCGTTTGAAGGAATGCAGATTGCTATTGTCGAGCAACTCAAACCAGCATTGCTAATAGCGGCAGACGCTATGGTTACGTTCTTCCAAACGGTCACTGCTTATGTGAACGATAATCCGAATGTCGTAAAAGCGTTCGCAGCGTTTTCAATTGGTCTAACAGCATTGGGTGGAACGCTGATTGCGATCGGCGGCAGCGTATCTGCTCTCGGCGTCATTGTGTCTGGACTTGGGACAGCGTTCGGTGCGGTCGGCGCAGTCGTAGCTGCGGTTTTCACTCCGATGGGAGCAGCCATCACAGCGGTTGTTGGTTTACTGGTCTATGCAGTTTATGCCAGCGGTGCTTGGAAAGATATGTTTGAGGCTCTCAAGAAAATTGCGACTGAAACATTTGCAATCATCCAGCAGACCTTCCAAGGATTGAAAAACGCACTAGCTGTCGGTGATGCTGGCATGGCGATGAAGATCGTTTTTGCAGGATTGAAGCTCGCGTTTGTAAAAGCATTAGCTGGAATGTTTGCTGCAGCGAGAGAGGTGCTGCCTAAGATCTGGAACATCTTTAAATCGGTTTTCGCAAAGATCGCTCAATTCGCGACGGACGTTATGAACGCTGTGATCGAAGCAGTTAAAAATCCGACTAAGGCAATGGAAGCATACGAGAAGATCAAAGCGTTGTTCAAATCGGACAAAGGTTTTGGGGAGCTTGGACAGCAGTTTCTGGATGGTCTAGCGGATAGCGCGCAGGCAGAGTTCGATGAGCTTAATGCGATTGCCAGCATGAAGGCAAGAACTGCTGGAATGACTGGTGGTGCTACGATAGGCGATGCTGCAAAAGGTGTCGGCAAGATGGTCGGTATGGATACGGCAGTGGGAGCAGCACCAAAAACTGTGCAGGATATGGCAGGTGCTCTTGGTATGAGTCCTCTTCCAGCCGGCATGGAAGGTTTACCTGCGATGCCTGATGCAGGTGCAGCACTTGCGGAATTGCAGGGGCAGAGCAATTCGATACAGGGAGACATGAAATCGGCTTTAGAAGAAATCAAAAAGAATACAGCAGCGATGGCTAACAATCCTCACATAGAGGATTCTTATGAATTTGATGTAAACGAAGGCGTGGGAGCAATTAACTGATGCCAGACTTATATGAGCCGGTTGAGATGTGGAGCACCCAAACGGGAACCATATCGACACAAGACGGTCGCAGAAAAAAAGTAAGTATTAACCGAGCATTCACTGTGACTTGCAAGCCGGATGATACGTGGGTTGACGTAGTATTGGCTGCAGAGGATCTCCCGCAAACCGGTGATAAGCATCCTGAAATCGATGCATTGCTGTGTACAAAAAAAACTCCCAAAAGAGTTTCACCAGTTTTTTTTCATGTAGATGTTACCTATGAAGGAGAGATCGGACCCGATGGGATTAAATCTACACCTCTCGACGATCCGCCGGATGTAGCTTGGAGCAAACAAGATCGTGAGGAAGAAATCGACGAGGATATAAATAACGAAGGCATACAGACTGAAGCCGGTGAAAAATACGACAACATTAGCATGACGATCTGTGACTTAGTTGTTAACGTGAAACGCAACTATCTTACGATCAATCTGCCTGCAACCTATGCATATCTTCACAGCGTTAATTCAGACGTGTTTCTTGGTTTCGCTGCAGGCGTTGCGAAGCTAACTGGTTTTAGTGCGAAGCATGTCATCGCACCTGAGCTTGAGATGGGGTACTGGGAGGTCAATGCAACAATAACGTTTAGATATCCTTGGCGAACTGAGCCGAGAAAAGCTTGGTGGAAACGAATCAAGCATGAGGGATATTACGAAAAAGACAGTGATGGGAAACGTATAAGAGCCTGTGACGACCAAAAAGAACCAGTGGTAAGACCGATACCACTGGATGAGGATGGAAATAAACTAGAAGATCCGACCGATAAGTCAGCGGTAGTTTTTAAGGATTATCAGGTTTATCAGGAGTTGCCATACAATGCTCTCGGTCTATTTGATACGGTTGGAAACGAAACAGATAACACTGGCGCATAAATCAGGGATTTTAAATGGCTGATCTAACACAAACACCAGCAAATGTAGCAGTAGGCTCGAACGCTTCAGTCACACTAGTAATAGCAGGTGAAGCAATATCGCAAGGAGAGCCAGTCTACCGAAGTGCTTTAGACTCATATTATTACAAGGCAGATGCTGATGCGGAGGCAAGCGCAGATGTTAAAGGAATCGCTGTGACTCCAGCTGGTTCATCTGGCGATCGATTTGTTCTTGCCGCAAACAAGTCAGGGTCAACTGCAGATATCAATCTTGGAGCGACTTTAACTCAAGGCGAGACCTATGTTGTCAGCACCAACGCTGGAAAGATTGCACCTATTACCGACTTAACAACAGGTGATTATGTTTCATATCTGGGAGTTGCCTCAAGTGCTACTATCCTCAAGATGAAAACTAATTCGACTGGTGTTGTTAAGCCATGAGTATTTCATCGGGCAAGACTACAGGTGTCAGGCATACAAGATTGGTCGCTGCACTTACTGCTGCGCAAAGGGATGCTTTACTCGGTAGGCTCGCACAGTCGAGAGATATAAAAGCACCGAAAGATAGCAATCACCAAAACTCATCAGCGCCGATCTACTTCCAGAACCAAAGTGGAATGGAAGTGCCTCCATACGCATGTATGCAGGTAGTCGGCACGACAGAATCAGGTGGGCAGAACTATCTCCTCATCAAACAGCCAGCAGACGGAGACGGGACTAATGGATGGTATGTTTTCAATGGTCACTGCAGGGTAGCCGATGGTGAAAAGGGTCTATGCCATGATGGTGTGTTGGTTCGTTCGCTGACTGAAGGCTCTCCTGCTGCTGGCGATAAGGTAAGTCCGCAAGCTAACTCTTGGTATGTCAAGGAAGGATCTTTGTTCCCAGTTGCCGGTGCTGATGACATTGCTGCAGGCGTCTACCGCATATTCATCACAGGTGGTGGTGGAGGTGGTCAACAAGTCATGTTTACCATCGACGAAGTTTACAGCACAGCAGTTGCAGCGAGTGACCATTGCGACGATAAGTTGCGTGATGCTAAGGATCGTTACATGGCGAGTTGCGTCAAAGTAAGTTGTGGGTCTGGCGCACCTGTGACTGATGAAAATGGTCAGTTTGAAGTGATTGATTATCTAGGGTTCCTGACCGGTCGTGAAGAAGCTGACGTGATCGGTAAGACTGGCATGGCAACATACATGAGTGATTGCGATGGCTATGAACAATGTGAATGGGTGATCACATGGATAGACTGGTTTCGTGAACGAACGGTTATGACCGGATTTACAATTACGGACACCAATTTGTGCTTTGACTTCGAGAACGTAAAAGTATGGGATCACTGCTTGCTTGATCCACAATGCATACCGCTAACAGACTGTGAAGAATACTGATGCAACTCATGACTCTGAGTGGCTCACTATTGGTGCGAGCCGGATCATTAGCAACCTCAGCGAGTTGTTGCTGTGTTGGCTGTCCGGT
>Ga0070754_10002033_pt1 | contig 15329 bp, 17 predicted proteins | sample VirMetDEL_Sep_01_FD_75181 | JGI IMG/M metagenome (GOLD analysis project Ga0070754, IMG submission 75181) | Aqueous microbial communities from the Delaware River and Bay under freshwater to marine salinity gradient to study organic matter... | ecosystem: Environmental > Aquatic > Marine >... | reverse complement strand
GACGATGTCACGTACCACCTCCTCGAAGTCTTCTAGTCGAAGCATATTCGGACCGTCTGATGGTGCGTTATCAGGCAGTTCGTGTACTTCGAGGAAGAAATTTGAAATCCCCAAATCAGACCCGCTACGAGCGAACCCAGGCACAAGATCACGATTGCCGCCGCTGCTATTCCCTTGTCCTCCGGGTTTTTGGGCAGAGTGAGTACAATCCAGCACGATAGGAACAGAAAGATTATCAAGCATCCAGTCAATCCCAGCGTAATCAACAACAAGTGTGTTATATCCAAAACTAGTTCCCCTTTCTGTAATCCATACTTCTTTAGCACCTTCTGTTTTTGAAAGGATACCTTTTACGTCCCACGGTGCAAGAAACTGTCCTTTTTTGATATTTACAATCTTATCTGTAGCACAGGCTGCACGAATTAAATCTGTTTGACGACACAGGAATGCAGGAATCTGTAGTACATCAACTACGTTATAATGCATTAGTAAGCCAACTTGATCTACAGTATGCACATCAGTAAGAATTTTAACACCTAGTGTTTCTTTTAGTGCTTTGAAGTCATACATTGTAGGAGCAAGCCCTACACCACGTTTCCCACTAGCACTTGTTCGATTTGCTTTGTCGTAACTAGCTTTAAAGTAGTAGTCGATGCCATATTTGTCACATACACGTTTACACTCTTTAGCAATTTCTACACTCTGTACTAGACTTTCGTGTTGACAAGGTCCTGCAATAATTCTCATCCGAAGTCAAACAAGCTCTCGAAAGTAGTCTTGTCCTCTGCCTTACTTAAATCAATGTCAAGTACACCCAATAGGTTTTCAATCTTTTTAGTAATGATACTTTCTTCCATTGTATCAGTATCAAAAGGTAATTCTTTAAACCATTCAGGAAGTCTTCCCTCATCTGTTGGATAACCAATACTAGTAAAGCCCATTGGATTAGGTTTAAGTTTACACACAATAGTTTTCATGCCATCAACAATTTCTATACTAAACTTATCATTATTTAGGTTTCGTAATCTGTTATAATTGATTGCTGCTCGAACATGCCCTGGCATATTCGCTTTACCTTTATAAACAGTTTCACCATTCTTTTTGTCCCATTCTAAACCAGAATAGTAAGTTAGCTTGTTAACACGTTTTGGTGTTCCAATTTCCCACGGATCCATATCACGGAATTCTCTACGAAATTCAATAATACGTTCAATAAGTTCGTCGTCTTTACTACCAGTTAGTGTTTTAAGAAGTAGCTCATTTAGAAAGTCTTGCATAAATGCCGGAGTATCTGAACGTTTAAGATCCAATCCCATGGCTTTAACTTTGCCTGGTTTACCATTTTGATCTTCTCGGTAACCTTCTAAATCATATACAAGAATTGCATAGCGTTTTTTCTTAATGAAAATTCCTGCACTTGCACAAACTTCACGACCTGCTGCAATAATTTCACCTTGTGTTTTATTTAAAACATTGTGTGATTTTGCCATATATTCAGGAAATGTTTCGTTGGCTTGTTCACATACTTGATCATAAATCTCAGTAACAGTGTCTTTATTCCAATCGATTTCACCAGATTCAATTTGTTCTTTAAACACAGGATATGCGCTAAAGTAAACTGAATCAGTATCACCGTATATAATTGCAGGACCTACATGGTCGTAAATTCCAGTAAATAGTTCGTTTACTTTTGCTCCCATGTGTCTAGCAATAGTACGTCCTGTTAGTGTCGTACTTTGACCCATACGTGGATCGTTGAATCTACTGCCAGGATTTAGTAGCGCACCATATAGTGAGTTCAAGTTAATCTTTTTAACTAGCTGACGTTTATCCCAATATGCAAACTTTTCATCATCAACGCCTTTGCTTTCTTTAGCATTCTTTTGTAGATCTTTACGTTCAGCATACCAACGTTCTAACAACCCAGGAATAACTCCCTTTTTCTCTTGATTAACGATAGTACCATTACTAGTTAACACCCATGGCTGTCCACTTTCAAAGATAATTTGATAAATCTGTTCACCAGTTGCTGGCAACTCTTCACCATTTTCAAAATCAATATACAATAGTGTTTGGTTGTCACGACTCATTACTAATTCATATTCTGGTGCAGCAAACTTACCTTCCCATGCACGTGCCGGTTCCCATTTAAAATCGTCTAGCATTGGTACAGTTAGTGTGTGACGTATTTGTCCTACAATAGTTTCAGTGCTCAAATTTAGACTTCGCAAAATACTTGGATACAGACTGTTCAAGTCCATACTACCGATCCATTCGTGATACCCTACTTTAGGAGTTGCAACATAAGCACCAGCGGCTGCTACACTTTTAGGATAATGTTTTTGTACTTTGTCATGTTCCTTGTCTGGGACCATCATACCACGACGATGAGCTTCATTTACAATTGCTTGGTCTGTAACAGCAACCGCACCCATAGTTGTTTGTACAAGAACTGTATTATCGTGTGCAATAACGTTTGCCAAGTCAATAAATTGAAGTTTTTTGTCTAGTTTAACTAGTAGTTCAACATCTTGTCTGTTATAGTCAATAAATGTATAAAAGTCATTGTTATACAACTGATCCAATGTGCCTTGGTAATCTACTTTACGCTCGGCAAGTTCATATTCACCAATTGCATCCAAACTATAGCTGTGCATTTCATGATACGTGTACTTGATGTACAGTTGCATGTAGTCCAAATGTAAACGTCCAATAGTATCGAATGTTTCTTGTGCTTTTCCGTATCTTTCAAACTCACGTCGTTTAGGATACTGATTCCAAAGACAAAAGCGTCTGGTGTGTTCTTTCCCCAATACTCGTGCAACACGGTTAACCATATACGGAATATCGAAGCCCTCACTGTTCCAGCCAGTCATTACATCAGCATCATCAATCAAATCCAAGAACGTTTGTAGTAGTTCACGCTCATTGTCCATTAGCAATGTGTCAGGAAACTTATCACAAATTTCTTTTGCAGTTTCACGAGTTAATGTATTCGGTTTACATGCAAGACATATAGTTCGGCCCAGCCAATTTAAGTGTACTGCAATTGCAGTTACAGGATTAAATGGATCACTAGGATCAGCAAAGCCCAAATCTTTATCAAAGTCAACCTCAATATCGAAAAATGCAGTATTCAATGTTGGCGGCTCAATACCCAAGTAATTGTCAGCAAGACATCGAAATACTGGATTAATGTCGCTTTCAAAAAGCCGTTGTCCAGCATACAGCTTTTTTTCTTTCTTAAACGCTCTACTATTAGTGGTAGTAAATCGTGAAAGTTTATCGCCAAAAATACTTTCATACTTTCCACGATTGTCCTTGTAGTAGAATGTATAACGTGCAGGATATTCACGATATTCCCTGCGTCCATTAGTACGTTCTGCTACGTGTATAATATCTTTGTCTCTGTCATAATGAGCGTCTACATACATTAGCTAACAAATGCTTTCTCTTGCACAAAGGTACCTTGTGTCTTTTTGTTGCCTTCACTGAACCCTAGTGCAGTAAAGTGATCTTTTAAATCGTTATTAAAGTCCATACTTCCACATAACATTATACGTTGGTATTCAGGATTGTCAATCTTTACAGTTCCATCAGCCATAAACTTTTGAATACGTCCGTGTAGTTCAGCAGGCTCTTGTGTAACTGTGCTGATATATTCAATTGGCATTTCATTCAAGAAGTCTCGGTAACAATCCTGTTCAGCATGTAGCCTAGTAGTCCATGTTACAGTAATGTTCTCAAATAAGTCATATGTTTCTGGTTCACGTAATAAGCTAATAAACGGAGCAATGCCAGTACCACTAGCCATCATTACTAGATGTCCGCCTAGTTCTAAGTTTGCAAGTATCAGTGTACCTGTTGGCTTTTCACCTACTTTAATAGTATCACCTACTTGTATGTGTTGTAGTTTACTCGTAAGTGGCCCATCTTGTACTTTGATACTGTAAAACTCCAAGTAGTCATCATATGGACCACTAGTAATACTATATGCTCTATTCGGGGCATCGTCCAAACCAATCATAACAAACTCTCCCGCAGTAAATCTATAACTTCGAGGTCGTTCTGTTCTAATTCTAAAAAGTTTGTCAGTATAATGTTGTACCTCAATAACTTCGAGGTCTAGCATTAGTGATCCTTTCCTACCGCAGCAAGTACTTCTTCTAGTTCATTGAACCCTTCTGCTACTTTAGTAAATTCTTGCTTGTAAGCAATACGGATAGCTTTGTTGATGGTTGCAGGTTTCATGTCTAATTCTTCCGCTACTGCTTTTACAGTGTCGCTTAGGCCACCTTTTAGTGTTTCTAGTTCTGCTGTTACTTGAATACCTTCGTTAATAATTTGTTTAAGTTTCGTGACTTCGCTGTCACTGAAAGAACGTGTAGGCATATGCTACTCCTTTTGTGTTAGTTATATTGTTATGAATATAAGATAAAAAAAGCGTTTTGTCAACGCTTTTCTAATTCTTCTAGACGCTTTTCAATGCTGTCTATTTTTGCTGTAATTTTAGGATACTTCTTTCTCCAAGCATCCTCTGGCTGTTCAAGCCATGTTAAGCCCCATCGTTCTACCAAGTAATCTACCATACGGTCAAACTTAGCATAACCCCATAAGCCTAGTCTTGTAGAACTCAAGTATGCTAATACCATTGCACCTGCAATACTACCAGCAATACTTGTGTAAATCCATGTACGATCACTCGCCATGTTTTGTATCATATCCCACATTATTCAGACTTCCAAATAGTCCATGCGCCATATGCAATTGCGGCATAGCCAACTAAGTTAACCGGTGCCATTACCATCACTAAACCAGCCGCTACTAGCATCAGTCCATCCAGTGTGGTTCTTTCTCTTAGTCTGTTTTTTAACCAATTCATTGTACTCTCTCCAATATTTGTTTCGATCATTAGTTGAAGTTCTTGCTTCTTCGTGTTCTTTATACTTCATTAAATAATGATCTATATCCATATCAATCCTCTCCAAATAGCATTGCTAAACTTTTTGGACCCATAATACCATCTGGTGTAAGTCCGTTTTCTTCCTGCCAAGCCTTGACATGGGCTTCAGTGCCACGGCCAAAAATACCGTCTGCACCAATCTCTAATTCTTCTTGTACTGCACGTACTGTTGGACCACGTGATCCTAGTCGTACAGTTTCATATACAATTTTACTTGGTTCCCAATGTCCGCCAAGCACTTCCATGGCATGATGGTAATGCTTTTGTCTATCTTCAAGACCAATATATCCACCATTAATACGTTTTGTAGCACCTTTAACATCACGTGCATCAGCATACTTGTTGATATCATTTGTGTCCCAGAACCAACAAGCACTGTCTAGTGCACCTTTTTTGGTACGAACATAGTCAACTGCTTCTTCTGGTGTCAGTTCTACTTCTGATCCGAATTTTGTATAATTGTATCTGCCTGTAAGTTGTAGTATGCCACCGCCCCTAAATCTCCAACCATCACCAGACTCGATGTCACCGTTGTCCATTCTATTTGCGTAAATAACATTCGCAATTTTGCGAGGTTGTCTATGATACTCGTTAGCATCTCTTCCTGCTCTTTCAAAATATTTTGGGAATATAGCATTTAGTGCCTTTGCACTGTAGTTTAAGTTTTCACTTAGTACTTTAAAGTTATTTGATTCGTGTCCACATTGTGCGATAAACATTGCTACACGCTCTGGAGTTTCAATCTCCCAAAGAGGAAGAATTTCGCACATGGCGTCATACCAGTCCTCTGCTTCTTCATTACCTCTCAACAACTCTATTGCCATTTCTTCGGTAAACTCAAATTCAAAATCTTCTACTGCCATTTTACAAATCCTTGTTTTATGTAATGGTATTTATTTGACCCATGCACCGATTCTTCCGTGTAGCTCTGGGTCTTCTATGTATTCATATCCTTTGGGTGGCATTTCATTCATGCCATCCCATACAGGTATATATTCTTGTCTTCCTTCTGGAAAGTCTACATTTTGACGTAAATGTACTTCTATTAAATTGCCGCCTATAAATTCACAATTTACCCATTCATATTTTTTCATTATAGGTAACAATAGCTTTGGTCTAGTAACATAATCTGTCACTCGTACCCACCGATCCCAGCGTGTAAGTGTATCTTCAGGTTTAAAACCTTCAACACACAGCACTTGTAAACCTTTGTGATAATCTACACTTAAATGTCTGCCTTTAAATATTTCACACCAAAAATGTCCTGGAGGTAAATCATCTGTGCTGTCGTCAATAAAAAGTATTTGAGCCCCAAGTCCTAGTCCACATGGATTAACACATGGTCGTACAATATAATGCCCTGGGTATGGTACAGGTGTTCCTGTAGGACCACAACTATATCCTAGTTTACGACTAAGAATAAGTTTGTCAAGAACCCACATATCATTGGGATCAATATCTTGCCATACTTGTTCTTCTGGATGCATTAATGGTTAAAACCCATTTCTATACCACTGTCAGACCATTTCCAATCTTCTTGAGTAGAACGCATTGCAGTTTGGGCTAACAGTCGTTCTGAACAATGTTCGCACTCACAGTTTTGACATACATCGTTACGGCATGTAGGGCATTCTGTGCCACAGTGACATTCACAGTGACAGTTTTGACATTTACAACTCATAGTTTGCTCCTAGTTTTTGACGTTTTTCGCTTTACCTTTGCGGTTGCGATTAGGGTCTTGAGATTTCTTACGTTTAACAGCATTAGCAATTCCTGCTTTGCCGTCCTTTTTACCGTCTTTATTTTTATCTGCATTGCGCAATTTAGCGGCTGCACTTTTGCTCAAACACTTGGGCTTGCCTTCGCCAGGCTTTGAATCACCACATTTACCAATACGCTCGCCTTTGGTATTGTAACGATCCCAACCACCGCCGCCAGCACCGCCTTTTTTACCTTTACCGAACCAAGCACGTAGGTCTTCAGTGATTTCTTCAATGAGCATGTTATATATCCCTCCACTTACGGTTTGGGTATTTCATAACTGGATCTCCGGCTTTTGGGTTAATTAGTCTTGGTTCCCTTGGATCATCTACATTATACTTGAGATCGTATTGTCTATCAGGTATATGTCTTCGCCAGTATTTGTCTCCTTTTGATTGTCCTTGCTGATAAGTGTTCAGATCATCCCAAACCTCAGCGTTGTCTATCCAAAAGTTTGATTTAGGATCTTCTAATGATTTGCCATATTTGTTCATAAATGGACCATATAGTGCGTCTATTTCATCGTCAGACATTGATCCAACGCCCGGATTGCCTTTGTACATATAATCTGGCTGCCCTGTACCTTTTCGATTATAAAAGTCGATATCTTGTTCATTGACAATCTCTCTAATAAACATTACTTTTTACTCTTGCCCCAGTTTTTTGCGCCTACTTTACGACACTTTGCTAGTGCACCACTTGCATAAGCACTTGGCCATACTTTGTAACGTGATTTAACTTTGTGATAGCAAGCATCTTTTTCGCCTGCTGCTTCGTCAAATTCTGCTTCAGTCATCATCTCTGATTCGTTTGTTTTTTTACGGCGTTGCATTTTACCCATTGGTGTTGCTACACTAGCAATAGCACCTGCGCTTGTCATTTCTTCTATTGCTCTTGCCATAACAGATTGTGTTAACCCACTAGCAGTACTTTCGTCAGTTTTTTTACTATCTTTTTTCTTACCATGGTTCATAACTTGTCTACCAATGTCAGTTAGTGTGCCATCCTTGTTGTACATTTGATTGACAAGTCTTTTCTCTTCTGGACTAAGTGTTTCTTTAACTGCATTCGCTTCTGTTTTGTTCATTACGTTTTTTTCAAGCCATTGTAATGCATTAAAATGCGAATCGTCGAACTCGCCGTCGTTATAATATCCACTCTCAAATGATAAGTTGTCAACAATGCTATAAAATGTCTTGATATCTTCTTCGGAATACTGTGCCCAATTTACTTTTGACAAATTAGCATAATCAAAGTCAATACCATTTGGTGGGTCTTCTGACATTATGTCATGTCCGTCAAATTGGCTTTCGCCTTCTAATGTATTTTCAACTGATTCTTCTTTTGCTTTTTTATCACGGTACATTTGCGCACGTTTTTTACGTTCAGCATCTGTTTTTACAGTAATGGTCCCCATACGAGTATCGTTTGCTGGTTCCCATTCCCCAGGCGATGCCCCCCAACTGCGATCCCAAATACGTACCATTGCCCACTTGCCGCTGTTTGACAGTGCAGCATGACGCTTACGTGCTTCAGCTTCAGGCATGCCGCTCTTGTACCAGTAGTCAGGCTTCTCACCGTTCTCACTGTAGCCAATTGCTTCAACTGCCCACATACCTTTTTCCTTTGCTTCAGTGATACCTAATGCTTTTTTTGCATAAGCAATAGCTTTTACTGGACCTTGTGCTGTATCACCTGTTTCCTCTGAACTCCAGAACACTCTCCATACTTTTTTGCGAATGTCATCATTTTCTGCTTGCTGCATGAACTTGTTCAATACATCAGCATCTTCTGGAGATAGATAAAATTCATACTTGTCATCCCAAGTTAAACGATCACCAACCATGTATGTTTTATTTGGTTTGAATTCCCAACGTGCTTCGTTAACTTCTGCTTCCATTGCACGTTTGCGGATAGTTGCAAAGTATACACTTTCCCAATCATCACCGTACTGCTTTTTCATTGACGCTTTCATATCACTGTCGTCGTACTTTTTCTTCAAACGCTTTTCTTTTGACTTTTCTGCTTTAGTCATTTTACGTTCGTCAACTTCATCTGAACTATGACCTAAATGTTTATGTACAAGTGCATCAAGTGCACGATGAAAAGCATCAATCTCGTTGTCTGACATGTCTTCAGTAAAAACCTCTACCATGTCGTCGCCATTACGCAGAGCACCTTTTTTAACTCTAACGTTTTCTTTACCAAACTCTTTGGCTGCCGCTTCTGGAGACATACTAGTTTGCTTCCAACGTTTTTCTGTTTGTTCTTTCATACCACGTCTGTCATTGTCTAGTTCTTTAAACTCATCATATGATAGATACATGTCTGTATCTGGATCGTAGTAAGCACCTTCTTTTGGATCATAGTATACAACTTTGCCACTTAGTGTACTAAAAGGTCCTTCTAGTCCATCACGTTCTTGATAACGGTCTCTGTCGATTGGTGGAAGTTCTTTCCAGCCTTCGCCCATTGCTGTACGGACAGCACGGTCAATTGCTGCACGTTGTCCTAAGTTACTAGGACGTAAACGTGGACGTGGACTTGTTGCTGGTGCAGAACTTGGGTTATCTGTTAAGCCTCTATTTTCAGGATGGCTTGGCTGATCCCTGTGTCCTGCACTAGGATTAAACCATTGATCTGGATCATCATATCTGCCTGGACGTAGCTTAGGACGCATACTTGTTTGCATAGGTCCACTAATTGATGTTGGCTCTTCTTTCATTACAGTAGTAATCATTTGTGTTGTGTCTAGTGTAGGACCTTCAAAAATTGTAAGCATACGCACACGGTCTTCGTCTTTTGTAGTAAGATTTGGATACGCTTCCATTACACGTTTCCATGTTAATCGTGTTGTATCCGTTAAATCATTTTCAGATAATACACGGTTATTATAGTATGTGTTACTGTGTTGCTTGGCAACACTTTCATTTAGGTTCTTTTTGGCAACTAAGTTAGCTGTAAGTTTTTGTTCTGACACAACACGGTATGCATCTAACGCAGGCTTGTAATTACGTAGTACGTTTTTGTACTCTTGATTCATGATTTTAATTTCTTCTTTAAGATATTTGGTACCTTTATACAGTGAAATATACTCACGTATACTAGTTTTAAATCTAGTTTTAACTTGGTCCCAAGTAATTAGACCATGTGCATAACATTCAAAAATGCTATACATATTTGCTTTTATTTTATCAAAATCAGTACCTGTAACTTGGTAATGTTGTCTAGTTTGTCTAGCCTCTGTTAAAATACCGTGTGCGCTTTCTCTCATTTTTTTATCCAAATCTTTTTAATTTTAATGGGTCTCTAATATTTATTGGCTCAAATTTCATTTGAGTTGCATCTATTGGAAGTCCAAGACCGCCAAATCCTGGTTTATCACCACGTCCTCTACCTTGACCTCGACCTCTTGATGTTGGTGATGCAGCACGTGGTAGTGGTAAAAATCCTGGACCGGTAAGTGGTGCTCCGCCTGGTACAGTACCAGGAGCAGTACCGGGCGCAGTACCGGGCGCAGTACCGGGCGCAGTACCAGGAGCAGTACCAGGAGCAGTACCAGGCGCAGTGCCTGGATCACCTTCTGGATCACCTACTGGGTCGTCTGCTGGATCCTTAACTGGATCCTTAACTGGATCACCTACTGGATCCTTAACTGGATCACCTTCTGGATCACCTACTGGGTCGTCTGCTGGATCACCTTCTGGATCACCTTCTGGATCCTTAACTGGATCCTTAACTGGATCACCTTCTGGATCACCTACTGGGTCATATTCTGGAGGTGGATCAAATGTTGGAATTTCTAATGGCAATGGTGGTTCAATCCTAATAGGTGGATCATATCTAGGACCAGGCAGATTAGGATCCCCCTCAGGATCTTGTTTTGGCACCTCTGGTTGTGCTGGACCCTCAGGATCAACTATTGGATCACCTTCTGGATTATCTGCTGGGTCATATTCTGGAGGTGGATCATCTGCTGGAGTTTCTAATGGCAATGGTGGTTCAATCCTAATAGGTGGATCATATCTAGGACCAGGTAGATCAGGAGCATTCTCAGGATCTTGTTTTGGCGTCTCTGGTTGTGCTGGACCCGCAGGATCAACTTCTGGCTGAAAAATAGGCACATCTGGGTTTGGATCAAAGTTTTTAATTGGATTACCGTCCAGTTGGTGTGTGTCACCGTATAATTGATCCCAGCGTAATTGACTACCTCTTAAATTACGACCTGCTAGATTACTGTTTTCTCTACTAGGACGTGGAGGTGCCTGAATAGGAATATCACCTGTAAATGAATCTGCTTCTGCTTGTGGTAATTCTACAGTGTCGTCACTATTTGCCCAATCCCAAATTTCTGCACCTAGACTATAAACATCATATCCTAATAGTGCAAGGTTTGCAATTGCTGCAACTGCTGGTGCAGCGGGTCCAGTAACACCTGATGTAACTGTTGCACCAGCATGACGCCCAAGTGTTCTAGCACCCCACCCTGCTAGTCTTTGCCATAATGAAGGACTACCAGTTATTGCTTGTCTTACTTGTGCTCTGTCAGCATCACTAAGTCCACCGTTAATTGTTCTAAGTTGTTGTCTTAGTTGATCAGGCGTAGGTCTAGGGGCTCTATTATCATTTGCAGGCTCGGGTCCTGTAATTTGAATTGCAGGTTGAGCTTCATTTAAAATAGACTCTACGACTTTTTCAGTGAACTCAGTAAAACGCATTACATTTCCTCGTCTGGCATATCATTAATGATTGGCGCATCCATTTCTGGTCCTGCTACATCGATATATTCCATGTAATGTTTTACTGTAGAAATGTAATCTGCTGCTTTGGTAATTTTACTTTGTACCCAAGGCTCCAAGTTTTCATTGTCTTGAATCATACCGTGCAATTGAATAGCATATTTTGAAAGTTTATATAGTTCACTTTTTGCCATCCATCCATCATCGTCAGTGTCATCTAATACACCTTCCATAATTTCGCTCATGTACACAACTGGCGTAGTGCCTTCAGCTAATTCTTTTTTATGTCTTGACATCCATGTTTTTGCAACATCAATATCTTCAAATACCTTACGTTCAACACCATTGACGTCAAGTACTTTGTAATCAGTGCCTTCTTTAACCAATGATGGCTTGGCAACTGTTTTTGTTGTTTGAATTTTTTCTAATCTCATTGAGACTCTCCAGAATGATTGTTATATAGTTATTTATCAATTGAATGTGATAAAGCATCGTGTCTACGTTGCTCTTCATCATTGTAAGTTTGCTCAATGAATTGATAATCTTTGTCATATAATGGAATGTCTTGTCTTAATAATGCACTGCTAAAAGGCACAGGCCATACAACACTAATAGATAGCCAATCTGTTTTACTGTATAAACTACATCTACTCCATAACCAATGTGCAAATGGAATTTCAGGGTCAATTAAAAAATCACTCAACAAATGTTTGTCAACTGTTGCAAGTTTTACCATCTGGTGGTCAATGTTTTTAAGAAAACTATGCATTAAGTTAGGTTTACCAATAAAACACAAGTCACCCATAAAGGGAAGTCCGTGTCTAATACGCATCCACGGTGTAAATAATACATCTTTAAAAACTGCATTTCGGTGCATGTTGCTAAACAATTGCATCCATTGTCGTTCTTGCATATTGTTTAGCATGTTGTCAGATCTTGTTTTAATAACAATATCATATTGACTTAATTCACCAAATAATCGTGCACCTTCTGCACTTGCCAAATACATACCTGGAAAATTATAGGCAAAATTATCGAATGAATCGCCCTGATAACACATTATATGTTTCATATAATCGTTTGTAATATGCCAATCAGTCGCATTTTCATTAGCAAGACGTATCTTGTGTCTATGATTATGAAACGACTTATTATAATCACCAATGCCATATTCAACTGGTTGATAAGCATTAATGATTCTATCGTCTAAATTATCACTTCCGTCATCCCAAAAGTAACAATAGTAATCTACTTCAATATTTTGAAAACTACGGGGGAATGTTTTTTCTCTCCACCAAAATCCTGACTGCTCTAGGTATCTCGGCTGCCCTGTAAATAAAACTGCTATCTTCATTATTAACCCACTGGTAATTCTGGATCCGGTGTGCGAAATCCTTTTTTACGCATCACTGTTTTTGCAACCAAGTCTAGTTCTTGATTGCGAGCATCCCAATTAAGCACAAATGGTACATTCACATCGCTACGCATATCCTTAATGACTGCTTCAGCATCTGGTCCCATCTTTGCAATCTTTTGTCCATATTTAATATAAGCGTCTTTGAATAAAATTGCAAGTTCTTTTAGTGTAATTTGTTCTTTATTTCTCGGATCATTAACACGATCTAAAAAATGTCGTGTAAACTCAACGTCCATTCCCAATTTACTGAACAATTGGTCCAAATAGGATTCTAGTTTGTCTAACATAATCTGTGTAATTTCTGTAGGACGATCTTCATCTTCTGTCATATAACGTTCACGATATAAACGTTCAATTTCTTTTGAATCCATACCAAAACTACGGGAAATATCAAACGCATAGCTACCAATGCTTTTTAAATTGCCCTTACTCATAACAAGGCGATGCATTGCATCTAGCATAGCAGTTATAAACGCTTCACGTTTTCCTTGCATAATTTTATCATCTAATTCTTGTTTGCTCATCGCTTCCTCCAAATAAGGGAAGTCGATGTTTAAAAGTTCTGATAATTTCATCTTAAATCATCCCTATACTCCGTCACATAGTAGTCCATTGGTTCGGTGCTAGTCATTTCAAAAGTTTCACCTTCGATGTTCACTCCTGCCAATCTTTTTTGTGTCTTTTTTGTAAACTTAACTACGTGAATTCTACGCTCAACACCACGGTGAGTCACCTCAAGTATATACTGAGGGAATATGCTACGCCACCATTTGTTAAACAATTTCTTCATTAGTGTTTGTGATCCTTAATTCTATCACTTAATTTTTTATCTAGTGTTTCTATATCTTCGTCAATCTCGTCTATCCAACCTTCGTGCTTTTGAAACTCTGCAATAATATTGTTGGTAATGTCTTGTAATCTTCCATCAACATACTCGCCTAATCCATTTACACGATCATCAATGTGTTGACCTAAACGATTGTCTTCTGAAATTCTAGCATCATCAATACTTGTAAGACTTTCAAGTATATCTTCTTTCATTTTATCTAGTTCTTTGCGTAATTGTTTTACATCGTTTTGTAATGTGACTTCTTTTTCGATTTCACTTTTTGCTGTAAGTTCAGCAACTTCATTTTTAAGTGTGTCAATTGTTTGTGATTGTTGTGCTATCCACCATACAAACCCGCTTACTTGTAGTACAATAGCAATAACAACACCTATACTGAATTTGTTATTCATTTTTTGCCGCCTTTCATATTTGCACACCAGTGATACATTTTACCACGTTCACCGCTGTACTTTTTTGCTTTGCGTCTTAATTCACTCACGCTACCCTTACAGCTTGCGCCTGCTCTTTTGACCCTACCTGGTCTGCTTTTGCCTTTTTTCTTCCCGTCAGCAAAGTTTTCATTAAACGCTTTGTCTGCAGCGGCAGTTGCACGTTCTCCGTCTGGGTGTTTGACGTTGATACCAGTTACTTCGCCATTTATTAAATCACTAATATTACTTGCTTTGCCAATTTTGTCAAGTAGTTGATGTAGTGGATCGTTGGGATCATAGTTGCCACTTTCGTATCCACTCTTGCCACGTACTTCAGTACGCTTGCCTGTTTTGGTATCCAGTATATGTAACACATACATATTAGGATCACGCTCTAGTTGTATTTTGTAACCTTCACTAAGTGTTGATTCTGTAAGTGCATTTACTAATTGTGGCACTAGTTCTTTGTCACGTGGTGCTTCTGGCAAGTCACCTTTTTGTATAGGACGTATGCTTTTAATGTTTGTGTGTTCGTTGTCTTCAAAACGTTTTACAAATTGTTTAACTGGCAGTGCACCATCAAAGTCGATTAAGTTGTTGCCTACTTTAACAGCCGCATGGTCTGCAATACCTTTATCGTTTACTAGTACAACAATGTCGCCGCCGTGTATTTGCTGTAATGCTTGTGCTACTAGTACACAGCCGCCATCAAATGGACCGCACTCAACATTGTCTAGTATGTCATAAACTTTGTCTGCACTTTCTTTAAGATATGGTAAACTAAACCACAATTTAAACCATTCGTCGGTGCCCGGCTTTACACCTTTGTTGCGTTCAATATCACGCAAACGTTTACTAGTATGACTAATGTTTTCAGAGATTTCATTTATCTTCATCAGTATTCCTCTACCGCTATTATTTTTGCTTTCGGAGTCAAGTATTCCCACACTTGCTCATCGGTATGTGGAACCCCATTCCAATAGTTCAATGCGGCGTTTTTGATTTTTGGATGGTTAATCGGTAAACCATCATCAATCAATCCTGATATTTCGCTTCCCCAGTTGATGTCATGTCTTTCTATCTTGCCGATAGGAACAACCGTAAACATAAACTCAGTGCCGCCGCCCGCTAAATCTATGTCATCTTCGTTGCTAACCATAAACACACTTTCTCTCTGGGAAAGCATATT
>Ga0070754_10002032_pt1 | contig 15330 bp, 23 predicted proteins | sample VirMetDEL_Sep_01_FD_75181 | JGI IMG/M metagenome (GOLD analysis project Ga0070754, IMG submission 75181) | Aqueous microbial communities from the Delaware River and Bay under freshwater to marine salinity gradient to study organic matter... | ecosystem: Environmental > Aquatic > Marine >... | reverse complement strand
TGGCTTTTTTATATACTTCTGCAATATCTTTTTTGTACTCTCTTAAGCGTTCCTGCCTCTGCTCATCAGCCTTTGCTTGTCTTTCCAACATAGCCTCATGTTGACTCTTAAACGCATGCTCAAGCTTTTCTTTAGCTTTTTCTGCTAACTTATCCAGCTTGTTATTTTCTATGGCATTTTCAAGGATGTCACGAATATCTTCATCATCTTCGCCTAAGTTTCTGTAGTACATAACTACAGCTTTCGCTTTATTTTCGTCTGTGGAAATATCAAAGTCAGTTATTTGCTCCATTCTTTTTCTTGAAGCATACCATTCATCTATACTACCACCATTCTTTTTAAAGTCCAAATACTCTTTTTCAGAGTCGTCAAGTTCATTAAGAACTTCTTCTTTTAATTTAGACTTCTGAGCCTTTAGCTGAATTTTTCTTATTTCTTCAAAGGTGTCTTTGTCCACTTCCATGTCCTCAAAACCCTCTACTTCCTTCCATTCTCCAGACTCTATTAAACCTTGAGCATACATCTTGTAGTCAAAGTCGTCATCAGCAAGCTCTAAATCTTTGCTGATTTTCTCATCAGTATCTTTAGAGGTATCTTCCTCTTCTTCGCCTTCCCCACCAAAACTAATTACCTTTTCTATAAGGTCAGTGTCTTCTTTTTCTTCTGTATTGTCATCGTCACTACTCTCTTCGATTTCTTTATCATCATCGTTTTCTGTAGTGTCGGTAACTTCTTTTTTTTCTTCTACGTCCTCTTCGTCATCAAACTCAATTTGAATAACATTACTAAAGTCAGTATTAAAAAGTTGGTCTTTTTCGTTAGACATGGTTTATTGGTTTTTTGGTAATACAAATCTATTTAAAAATATTGATTTTTTCAATTTAATAACAACTGATACTCACTATTACAAAATTTGTTATTTTTATTTATCATAACGATTTTTGTTAGTTTTAGCTACCTTAAGCTTTTTATCAGCTATATATCTATTAGCTTCTACTTTTTTACGTTCTACTTGGACTTTTTCTCTCTCCAGATTAAGTTTTTCTCTGTCTATTTGAGACTGTCTTATATCTTTTACTTCCTCTCGCTTTTCCTTTCTGTCAGAAAGTTGACGTTGGTGCTCACTATCTAATTGTTTTATAGACAGCTCCAATTGCTTAATTATATCTGGTTCATTATCTTTATTAACATCCTTGTCTTCTGAAAATCCAAGTGCAAGGATTGCTTGTCTGTTTAGGTCAATTTTACCTTTAATAAGTGCCATCCTTTCCTTATGCTCAAACTCAAGCTGTTGTCTATTGTCTTCTCTAGCTTGTTTCATTTCCTCCCTCTGATTCTCCATCTCCATTGCTTGCTTTTGGAGAAGTTCTCTTCTTTGGCGTTGAAGTTTTGCTATTTTTATAATCTTGGCAGTAGAGTCAGATGAAATTATTTCAGCCATATCTTCCAATGACTTTTCAATAGTATTATCTTGGAAGTAAGTTTGCTTCAAAAGTTCTAATTCCGCCCTTCTCTTAGAATTGTTTTGAGGGTATATCCTAAATTTCCTTAAAGGTAACTTAGGGTCATTCAACCTCACGAATTGCTTTACACCGTCTGGGTCTGTATAATTGACGGTAACATCTTTACCATTATATTGCAGCCACTGGTATACGTTTATAAGCATCTCATCTACCCTTTGCAAACCTTTTGCAAATTTATCAAATGACACTTCTGTTTGAGCATAACTTGCATCCTGAGATACTTGAATACCTGTGGCTGTTTCCTGCTCGGTAGGCATAGCCATTCTTTGTGGGTGTAATCCAAGCTTCTCAAAAGCTCTTACTTTTATATTCTTGGCAAGTTCAAACTTACCCAGCATTGCTGCTGTTAAATCCATATTAACAGACTGAAAATTATTAAAAGCTGTGCCTTTTGCTTGGGTTGAATCCAAAGGTAGCAATCCTAAGTTCCTAGTAATATCATTCAGCTTTTCAATAGCTTCCTCCCCTCCTTGGTCTTTCAGGAACTCTGGTAAGTATGCTAAATCCATTAAGAAGAAAACTCCTAGTTCTTTTGACATGTAATCTCTAGCCATGTTCATAGCCATTGAATACTCTATCTGGTCTATTTCCAATCTGGATACTAAGGATGTATTTTCAACTACTCCTGCTACAGGCATCATTGTGTGGTAAGTATCACTTTCCCCATGCATTTGGTAGTCTAATGGTTTACCGTCTAAATACAAGTCCTCAGTCAAGTCTGTATTTTCCATCCCAATTTTAACACCATACCACACTTCGGGAATGTAGTCCCAAACAATAGTACCTAGTTGTGGGTCAGCTATTCTTTGCTCTAGTGATACTGAGCGTATATTTTTGATACCGTAATCTTTTATTAAGTCGGTAAGTAAATCTTCCGTTACTATCTCATCTATAATAACAGGTTCACCTTCCTCCCCCTCTACTTCCATATACAAATATCCTATCTGTTTGTATGAAAGCCAGTAACCCTCTACTGTTCTTATAAGGTCAGTACGAGTATTATTATCTCCAAACAAACTCCATAAATCTACATCGTTATCTGGAAACCAACCTCTATACCCTAAATCCTGACCAGTTAACTCTTGCAGGTAGCCTAGATTCTCATAAGGTATAGCCTGTGGGTGGGATACTTGCCTTTCAACCCCTCCTAACCTTCTCATCCACTCTGAGTTGGAACTTATTGTGTCAGGCTCAGACATTGCTTTGGGTCTATAATTTTTAGACCTTAATATAGCTTGTTTTTCCTTTTGGCTTAACTTATGCCCCCAATTAGTAATTACTTGGTTTGGGGTTAAATGCTGTATGCGACCTACATACTCTCCAAGTTGTGGGTATTTTTCTTCTTGAGTTACAGATGTGAAAGTGTTTATAGGTGACCATCTTTCCACCTCCATAAAGTCGTGACCCATCCTAAAGTGTAAAAAGTACCTCCCAGTAATAAGATAGTCAGTTAAAGCTTGTCTTCTCTTTTCATCTAGGTGATGCCTTATGTCTGATTCATCAATTATTTTTTCTGCCCAAATAACATAGTTTGGTTTGAAATTTGATTTTGATAATTCCTGTACTTTCTGTGGAGTATTCTGTGCTTGAAATTGTTGTATTTGTTGTATGTGTGCTTGCTGCTCTTCCTCTGATGCAAAATCCCTTTTGTAAGGGTCTAAACCACTTTGAAGCATTTTAAGCTCAATTTCATTTTTGAGCCTTTCCATTGTATTTTCTACAAGCAAATTTTTTCTGTACCTTAAAAAATCATTAGTGCTTTCAGGGTCATCTGTCCAAATAACACTTTTATTCGGTTTCTTTAGATACTCCCCAACCAGAGTATTGATAATCGGTTCTATAAAACCATGATGGTCTATTTCCTCTGGGAGTTCTGCTTGTGCTCTTAAGTGGTCTACTTCCGATAAGAATGCAGAAGTACTTGTTACTTCACTGTATTTGTAACTACCATCTACAATCCTGTATGCATCTTCAAATCTTTCCCTATTTAGAGAAAGCTGCCTTAAACCTATTGTTTCTAGCGAGTCTAAACACTCTTTTACCCACTTATCATTTTTTTATTTTTAGGTATTGCCTGTGCTGGTAGATACATTGTATCTCCACCTAAATAAGGCATTTTCCGCATGTCGTGGTATAGAAACATAGATAAAATTGTATAAAGCTACAAATCTAGTAATTAAATTACTTATTTACAAAATTGTTACAATTAGGGTTACCTTCTTCTGGAATATTTTTTGTTTCTTCCGAATGACTTTGAAGACATTCTCATTGCAACCTCTTGCTGCTGTTCTTGTTTTTGCTCAGAACCACTTATGTTGTTTATGCGTAACTCCTCATCCCAAATCAAACAGTGGTAGAAAGCAACTATTCGGTCATAGTTATCATAGTTTCCAAAGTTAATTATTTCCAAAAGTAACATTGGGTCTGGTATGGTCTCTACTCCAAGTATAAATATAGGTTCTCCATCTTCCCCCACTTCTCCAGTAGGAATTTCTTCCCAGCAATATTCTTTTAAAAGCTTTAGACCATGTGACTTGTTAGCAGATGTTGGGGGCAGACCATAGTTTGTTTCTGCTTTGGACTTTTGGTTAATCCTGAGATTGATACCTCTTGCTGCTGCCAAAAGGTATGTTGCATTTTTACTTTTTAAGTACTTATACAAATTTGTATCCTGCTCTGGAAGTAACTCAGCATTGTACATTTTCAAAAGCAACATACATTGCCTGTATATGGATGATTCCACATTTGGTCTTCCAGAAATAGAAGCTACTATTTGATTTTGAAAACCACTTACCCCTGCAACTCTTTTGTATATATACATTGTAATTGTAGAGTCTGTAACCTTAGATGTAGCTATTTTAGCACCATCAAACCCTGCTATATACGTACCTCTTTTTATTTGTCGTGGGTCTTGGAATATAGGCTTTTCATATATAATAATAGGTGCATCATGTGCGCCCCCTTTAAAAGGATATTCTGTGATTGGCTCTTTACTACTTTCAGATATTAAAATATTTCCCCTTAAATCTGTGTCAATATCTATGTATTCCCCATAGACCCCTCCAGACTCATTCATTATCCTGTCAAAGGTTTTTTGGGCTTCTTCAACAGGGAAAGGATTATTACCCATATGAAGAAAACAATCTTCTGGTTGGAAAGGATAGTACATTTGGGCTTTTTTACCTCTGTCCCTAGAAATAGCATATTCATCATCTATCTCCTTTTGTACTCTTTCCCTTGCATTTTCCCAGTCTGTTACATAGATGTACAGACCTTCCATTTCTTCTTTTTGTTGTTTTGTAAATTTTTTGTTAAGATATTCCCACAAAGGTATTTTTGTTTTCTGACCGCCAGCCATTGACATTTCTGCTGTTACAAAAAGTCCTGTCTTTTTATCAGATTCTCTTTGATATGGATAATACTTTTCTTTAACTTCTTGTCTGTATTCATCGGGTTCAAAAACTAAAAATCCAGATTTATCTGCATTCATAAAGTCTTCCTTAGCACTTGTAGCAAGTTCAATATTACCACCAGTACCTACCATAAGTTCGACAAACCTTCTCTTACCTCTCTTACTCATTATAGCAGGTTTAACTGCTGACCTTTGTTTGGTATAGCCGTATTTACCCACCTCATCCCAGCCAAGACCAGTAGGTGTAAGACCTGCTAAAAGTTCCTCTTTTGACCTTACTTGACCATGTTCTAGGTTTCTTACTGCTACTCTGGAAAAGGAAAAAGAAGTGTCATTCGGTTTTTCTCTAAGAGGGAAAAGATGAAAGGAGAGTGGGTTAATATCTTTTTTCTTAACTTTACGGGTGTTAAACTCAATAACCACTGGAGAAGAAATCCTTCCCCAATCCCCATTAATCATAAAGTCAGAAAAACAGTCAGGACGTTTTTCGTAGAAGTCATCATAGTAGTTAGTGATATTGTTAATATCCGCACTAGAACCACCTGCGATAACATAAAAAGAGTTTTCCCGTATAAACGAACTGTAAGCAAGTTGGGAAGCTTCTATTACTGACTTTGCAAACCTTCGTGTACCAAAAGCCATAATAGGCTTGTTATCCTGCTCCCTTGCCTTTTTAAAAGCCCACTCCAATAACCATTCATTATCCCTAAGTTCAGGGTGAATAGGCATTCTTATTTCATTACCATAATCGTCCTCTTGGTCGTCCATGATAACAAAGAAATTCAAGTGCCAATATAACCAACCAGAAATAAATACACCTCCAACCATAACACCAGACTTACAGTACTCTATGTGTTTAAGCCAAAAAGGGACGTACTGTTTGTCGTCCCTGCTCGGTTGTTGTTGGTTTATTAACCAGTCCTTATATGGTACTGTAGGTATGTTACTTACTTGCTCCAATTTTGTCCCTCACTTTACTAATTAAATCTTCCACAGTAAAATCATTAGCTACTGTTTTAAGCCCATCTTTGTTGTGGTGGTAAAATATTGTTTTGGAGCTTTGACAATACTCCCTTACTTTAGGGTCAATTATATCTTCAAAGTCATCTCCAGTAATTCTTAAAGATATATCTCTAATTTCCTGAAGTTTGTTTAAAAGATAAGCATAGTCCACAGAAAGGACATATTTAATTTGTGCTTCTTCTGGTGAGTCTTCTTTTAACTCATCCATCTTGTTTCTTACTTCTAAGAATAACTTTTGGTTGTCTTTGAACTTATTTTTTAGGAAGTTCTTGATTTCAGTTTCTTTCATTATTCAGTTGTTCTATTGTTGTCTCCAACGCCATTGAAAATTCTTCATCAGTTGCTGTTATATATACTCCAGTCTGATTCTTGTAGTTTTTACCCCTTAGTGCTGCTCTTACAATGTCCATTATCTCTAGGTCTGGATTATCTCTTACTGCCGAGGACAAAATATCTATGATATATGTTTTTCTAAAGTTACTCATGACTCATTTTTGCTTTTAAATTAATGTATAATACATCCTGTGCTGTTATGATTTTTAATTGTTTTTCAATATCTACTGTATTCAACTGTGTATTATACATCAGTGAAAGATTTAGAGATTGCCCGTCTCTCAACATGTTCTTATCCATTGCAATATTAAAACAAGAACACACTCTTGCTTCTATGTCAGTAAGGGTTTTTTGCTGCTTAGGGATATAATCAAAATCACCTCTTGCGTTAATAATTTCAAGTTCAAGCTTTGTATCTTGTGTATTTGACCCGTGTTTAAATGACTCTTTGTAAGTTACAGTTATTCTATCATCCTCAAGTTCAACAGTTGCTACTGAAGGTTCTTTAACCCTTACTGCAATCCCTACATCCTTATCCATTTTAATATCATCCCACCTATTGGCAGGGCAATACTCATCTAACACGTTAGTCTTAGCGTCTACTTCACACCCACACACCCCACAGGATTTAATACCTAACTTGCTAATCTCCAACAGTGGACAGCCACTACAAACAGCTAATCTGTTTTTAGGTATTTCTTCTTTAGGAAGCACTTTCTTTGCAAAGCCCTCCACTATTCTCTTTGGTCTAATTTTACCCATTTAACAAATATTTTCTATTTTTACCTTTAATCATTAACCAGTGTTTCTTATACCACAGTCCTTCTTGTCGCTGCTCTTCCATTCTTCTTGTAACTTCTTTAGCCTTTCTCCTAGCCCAATCAGCATTAACCTCTTGCTTTATTGCATTCTTGCGTCCGTACTTATAAACTTTGTTCAAGCTTTCTTCTGCGTTCCTCAAAGCATCCTGTGCAGTGTATCCAGTCATGTTTATTCTACCAAGCATTGGTATCTTCCATGCTATCTCGTCAGTTTCCCTAATCTCTTTGTCTAGCTCTTTCTGCCACCATGAATACAGTTTCTCAGCTAGATAGGCTTCCTCTTTACCGTACTTTTGCTCATAAAGCTTTAGTATATCTTCTATGAAGTATAGTTTATCTTCCATCCCTAGAAAAAAGAAGTTGTAATCCTATGTTACTGCCACTTGTAGTAAGGTTTTTTATAACCTCCATATTACTGGACAATATTTTTTTGTTCTTTACAGGGTGTTTGTCTATCAACCCCTTCTTTTTCAACCTACTCATCATTGTGTTGACGTTTTCCCTTGAGTTTGCGTTGAGTTCTGCCAAGACATCATCAATAAAAGAGTCGGAGTTCATGTCCCCTAAAATACACATTGTCATTGCATCTATGTCTCTAGGAGTCAAGTGCTCCTTGGTTACACTATAAATCCCCAGTAAAGTCTTAACAAGCTTTATTTTATCTGAGTAGTTAATTCTAAGTGTTGTAGTTGAATATGTTTTCTTTGCCATAACTATTGCGTAAGATATATAAAATTTTTGAATTATCCAAATTTTCAGCCTACTTTTTTTGAACTTTTTTACTACTAGGTCTGTTTTGGGCAGAATATGACCATTTAGCTATAAAAGCTTTTATTTTTGAAATATTATTTATACTTTTGGTATTATTAATCTATAATACTCCTATGTACTGTAATAATTCTTTTAAACCCTGTAAAGTAAACTTACTTAATTCATGGAACTTTCTTCAGTTACTGTAGTACTAGCCCTAACCCCCTGTAATCCCCCTTCCCCAAGGTAAGGGTGCAATACTACAAAAAATTTTTGACATTTCCAAATTTTTAAGCATTTTTGTCACACAGACGACAAACTATGTTCTAAAACCCTTAAAAACACTGTAACTGTAAAATAAAAACTGTCTTTTGTTTGGAATTGTCAAATATTTTTATTAGGTTTGCAAAAAATCAGCTATGAATAGTATGTACGACTATAATGAATACTTTAACTTCGTAGTAGAAAACATCGAAGAAGAACTACTGCCACAGGCGTTGTATGACGAAATCCTCCTGAGTTTGGATGCGTTAGTTAACGACTTGTATCATGCAGGAGTAGGTATAGATAGAGCAAGCTGGTTAGTAAGTGTATTTCTAATCCGTTTCAAAAAATATTTATGAGTAAGGAAAACAAAAACCAAAAAGAAGATAAGCAATCCAAACTAAGTAGCGTACTAGATAATTTAGAAAAGACTTACGGAAAAGGTTCTGTAGGTATTTTTGGAGAAATGGATTTTCCAGACGTAGAATGTCTTTCAACTGGTTCATTAAAGTATGATTTGTTGATTGGTGAGAAGAAATTCAAAGGTTTCCCAAGAGGAAGAATTGTTGAAATATATGGAAAGGAAGCTTCGTTCAAATCAACTATATGTCTTCTGACAATTGCAGAAGCCCAGAGAAACGGAGAAATATGTGCTTTTATTGATGCCGAACAAAGCTTTGATAAGGATATGGCTGAAAGGCTCGGTGTTAATGTAGAAAAGCTTGTTTTCTCCGCTCCCGAAACAACAGAACAAACCCTTGACACAGTGGAAAAATTAGTATCCACTGGTGAATTAGCAATGGTGGTTGTAGATTCTGTGGCTGCCATGACCCCCTTGAAAGAGTTGGAGGGAGAATTTGGTGAATCACATATGGGCGTACAAGCAAGGTTAATGTCACAAGCACTAAGGAAGATAAATGGCTTAGTACATAGAACCAATACCAACCTAACTTTTATTAACCAAACAAGGGATAAGATAGGCGTAACCTACGGCAACCCAGAAACCACCACAGGTGGTAATGCTCTTGCATTTTATGCTTCTCTTAGAATTAGAAGTCATGCTTCTAATATGACAGAAAAAGATTCTACTGGTAGGGAATTAGGTAAAATTATTAAACCTAAAATAATGAAATCCAAAATAAGTACACCAAGTAGAAGTACTGATATAGCTTTTTTCTATGAAGGAGGATTAGATGTTTATGGTGAAGTTATAGACTTAGCAGTGGATTTAGGATTTATAAAAAAGAGTGGTTCATGGTATTCTTTACCAGATGGAACTAAGCTTGGGCAAGGTTTAAATTCAGTAAGAGATTTTTTAGCCGACAACGAAGAGTTTTACCAAGATATTCGTAATCAAATAATTAAAGCATATAGCTAATGTGGAGGAAGGACAATAAAAAAATAGACTCCATAGAAAAAGTACCAGAAGACGCAGTGGGTTTTATTTACTGTATATCTGACCTGACTACGGGAAAAAGTTACATAGGCAAAAAAAGCCTTTTCCACTGGAAAACAGTTGGGATAAAAAGATACAACGAACTTAAACAGGAAGGTATAAAAGTTGCCAGACATAAAAACAAAAAGAAATCTAAGAAGGGTAGTCCTGTTTGGGTTCACAAAGCAAGATTGGAAAGTGATTGGTTGATGTACACAGGCAGTAACCAAGAACTAAACCAAGCCATAGAAGATGGGAATAGCATTGAAAAAGAGATTTGGGGATTTGCAACTTGTGAAAAACAATTAACTTTTTTGGAACTCGAAGCCCTGATAAAAATGGATGTACTAAGAGAACCTGATAAGTTTTATAATGGTAACATACTTGGGAAATTTTTCCCTGCTGACGTAAACTGCAATAAATGAAAATTTCAGAAGTAATTCATAGTAACTTCCAAGTTATTAAACAAAAATACCAAGAATTAAATAATATTACCCACACAGCACAATGGTTTTGTGAGCAATTTAATTATGAGTACACTGATTCATGGCGCAGAAGATTAAGTTTAACACTGTCAGAAGAAGAAGAGGATTTAGAAGAAGCTGCTCCAAAAATAAAATATCAATCACCTGCCAAAGTTCTTGTATTTGATATAGAAACAGCTCCTTCCGTAGCCTATGTATGGAAAGGGTGGAATGTTAATCCTTCCGCAGTTATTGATATGATTGAGTCGGATTGGTTTATGATTACATGGAGTGCTAAATGGTTGTTTGAAGACAAAATAATGACTGGTAAGTTAACACCAGAAGAAGCATTAAACGAAGATGATTCTAGGATAACAAAATCAATGTGGGAATTGTTTGATGAAGCAGATGTTGTGATAGCACACAACGCTTTAAGATTTGATGTTAAAAAACTCAATACCCGCTTTTTCCTACAAGGTCTTCCCTCCCCCTCACATTACCAAGTAATAGATACATTGATTCACGCCAGAAAAAGGTTTTCGATGATGTCTAATAAGCTAGACTACTTAGCTAGAATGCTCGGATTGGAAGGAAAAATAAAACACAGTGGGTTTGAGCTTTGGAAAAGATGCGTTAAGTATGGGGAACAAGCAGCTTTGGATGAGATGGAAGAGTATAACATCCAAGATGTAAGGGTTCTGGAAGAAGTTTACCTTGCCATGAGAGCTTGGATTAAGCCACACCCTAACATAGGATTATTTGTAGCAGACGATAAAACATGTTGCCCAACATGTGGTTCGGAAGACCTTACTCAAAAGGGAGACTACAAGACATACGTTAATGCCTATGAAACTTTTAGGTGTAATAGTTGTGGTTCAATTTCCAGAGGAAGGAAGACCTCTGTTTCCAAAGAAAAGAGAGAAAATCTAGTAATTTCATTACCAAACTAAATAAATTATGGCAAGGATAGAAGTAAAAGTATACAGTTATCAAACTACAGTTGATGATGCTGACCAAAGGTATGAAGAATGTAAACAGGAGGCTGTTGATGTTTTAGGCGAGGGATTAACGGAAATTACTCTTATAGATTACATGAAAGAAATGTGTCCAGACTGTGTTAAAGAGCATATGAGTTTCAATGAGCTTGAAACAATAGCTTTGTCGCATAAATATAAAGCAACAAGAAGGATTATAAACCCAGAGTATATTTTAGATGTTTATGAGACAAAAAACGGCAATGCTGCTATATGGTTGGAGTATTACCCTATATTTGTAATTACACAAGAAAAATATGAAGACTTCAGGGACAAACTAGAGCAAGTTGAAGGTACAATAGTAAAGTAATGGATAAGGTTAAAACTATAAAACAGTTAGTAGGCTCTTGGATTGAGTACAGAGAGCTTGGTTTTGATGATAATCAAATTTACATCTATCTCCATGAGTCCTTGTTGCAGGAAGCAGGAATATCTAATGTTGAAGCCCGAAACGTATTACAAGAAGTAAAAAACGCTTTAATGAATAAGGTGTATTTTGACCATCATTTAAAAAATCAGCTTCCAATGTAATTTATTTGGATTTTCAGTTATTTTTTACTAGATTAGCTGTAAATATTGGTTTATGGCTAAAGGAGAAGAGTTGATTTCACAGCAGGTAGAAAACTTACAAAACCAACTAACAAATGTACTGAAGTGGTTAGAGAACAGTTTAGACTTTGAAGATTTTCATAACCACTATTTAAGACAGAAGGCATCCGAAAATGGAATTTACAATAAACACAGCAGAAAAGACAATTAAGGTTCAAAGCAGATTGGGAAAACAAGACCTTGAAAGGCTTCTTGAATTGTTGAACCAATTAGAAGGATACAGTGTTGTTTTTGAGCAGCAACGGTGGCAACTAATTTATTACAACAGGAGTGAGCGATAATGAAGTCATATCTTTTAAAGAATTTGTAGCTAGGAGACTAGCTTTAGACTTTGACGCTCCATCCGACAGGGATTGGGATGTAGCAGAAAAAATTGTGATTCAAGATTTTATAGCAATAAGCTTTGACGAAATACCAGATAGTGCTTTTAATCAGCCAGAATTAATTATAGACTATGTGGATTTTATGTTTAACCAACAAGAATGGCGAACAATAAACATATAAACGAACATATTTACTGGATGATGAAGGATAAGTATGATTCGGACAAAGCAAATAACCGTTTACCTGAAGGATTTACGGGTGAGTGGAAAAAAGATTATATACAATATTTAGAATTTCATAATCAAAACAAGGAGGAATCATGCCCTGCGGATGTAAAAAAGGAAAACGAGGAAAATAAGGTAGTTTGGTATGGCAACAAATAGCAAAGAGTACAATCGGAAGAACTACAAAAAGTATTGGGGTTCAAAAAAGGCTAAACAAGATAGAGCCAAGAGAAACAATGCTCGTAGGGTACTTACACGGGCAGGTAAAGTCTCTAAAGGAGACGGAAAAGAGGTTAACCACAAAAGACCCATTAGCTCTGGAGGTACTAATTCCAGAAGAAATCTTCAAGTAACAAGTAGAAAGAAGAACAGACAGGATGGTGCAAAAATAGCTAACCGTAACAAGCGAAGAAAGAAAAAATAATTACTAATCTATAAATTACAAAACAATGGAAATGAGCTTAACGGGATTGATTAATGCCTACCAAGCGGCAGAGTACACTATTCAAAACGAAGACCCTGCATTAGCAGATGATATTCGTAATTACTGTTTAGCTCAAATTAGGGTTATTGTAGGTGCAACAGCACCAGCACCCCCAACGACTAACCCTGTAAGCTTAGAAGGCTACATTAATAACCTGTACAACACAGTTGACACAAATGGTAGCTTAGACCATAATACCCATTTAGGTGGGACTGGTGAAATGGAAGGAATTTGGGTTAATTTAGGTTTACCAAGAAGTGAGTTTCATGCATTAGTAGGTTCTAACCCAGAGCAAGAGCAGCTTAAAAATGCTGTTATTAATGCAATGATTACGCACCTTCAAACGATGTAATCGCTTAATTAACAATTGTTTAAGTTATATTGGGGAGAAATCCCCAATTTTTTTGCCATTTTATTTGGAATTGTCAAAAGTTTATTTTACCTTTACAAAAATAGCGGAGTGGAGCAGTTGGCTCATAACCAAGAGGTCACAGGTTTGAGTCCTGTCTCCGCTACAAAAAAAAAGAAAATGAAAAACATACTTGAATACGCAAACGGATTAACAGTACTGCAAATAGCAGGATTGTTCTTTTTAGTTCTCATGGGGCTATGCGCTCCCCTATACCTTGTTATTGATACATGGTTCACACTAATTGCAGCAGGTTTATTTTCTCTCTCCCTTATACTCTTAGCAGTTATAGGTAATAAAAGACACAAGGAATACAAGAAGTGGTATCCTTTGCGTAATATTATTAGGAGAGCCTATCAACTTGGAGGAAATGAACTCATAAAACAAGACTACCCACGATTACCTAAGTGGGCTTTGAAAAAGATTTTGAATACTAACTATTAAGACAACTGTGGATTACAATAGTGACTTCAATTATGACTTAAAAGTAGGTCAAACTAAGGAAAAAGAACTTGGTGATATACTTAGTAATAAAACAATTGAGGTTAAGTTTGATTTAAAAGCACTAAAAACAGGCAATGTGTACGTAGAGTACCAAAGCAGGAACAAAAAAAGTGGGATTTCTACAACTAATGCCGATTATTATTGTTTTTGTTTTGGTGAAACATATCATATAATAGAAACCGAAACATTGAAAGACCGTTGTAGAAAGTATTTAAACACCAACAGGGATAAAAAAGGTGGTGATAATAACACATCTAAAGGAATTTTGTTACCTCTGAAAGAACTGTTTTAACTAAAAAAATGAAACTCAAAATAGAACATATTGCAATCATAGTATTACTTGGACTACTTTTCTTCCTTCAACAATGCGGAGGAAAGTTAGGACTTGTAAGAAATGCAATTGATTATACAGAAACAGTTGTATATGACACAACTACAATTACTCACACAGATTCTTTTGAGATTTCAAGTACAGATTCAGTGTTTTTTCCAAGATTTGTGTACCTTGATACTGGAAGGGTAGATACAGTTATACAAAAAATGACCTCAGAAGACCATTTAGATGCCCTCAGAGACTATTTCTCTCTAAAACTATACATAGACACCTTTGAAGGAGAGAACTACGCTGTAATCGTAAAAGACAGCGTTTCTCAAAACACCATTTTCGGGAGAAAGTTATTTGCAAGTGTGGAAGAAAAGACAATTACTAAAGAAATTACTAAATATCCTCCTCCAAAGATGAAATTCTACGTTGGAGTTGGTATGAGCTTAAATACACAAGGAAGTACCCCTTTTGAGTTTACACCTTCAATAATGTTTGTACCAAGAAACGACAATTTTGCTTATTCACTTGGGTATAATGTGGTTGACAAAGGGGTGAGTACTGCTTTTTACTACAAACTTCGTTTTAAATAGCTTAACATGAAAAACCTATTTGTAATAGACTACTCTGATATTCAACAGTTAGAACACTACTTACACATTTTTGAAGTAATTGCACATAATATTGACGGTATTGGCGGTAGTGATGTATCTAAAAGCCAAATGACTTATGAACTAGGAAAAGTACATAGTTTGGTCAGAGGTAAAATGCAGGAGTTAAGCCTAGATATATCAGACATAAAGAACCAAGAATTTCCGCTAAGTGAAACACTCCAAAAAATACACAAATACATCAAAGAAAACAACCTTGGAGATAGTGTAGTAAAAGACATTGAAAAAGTAATGCAAATAATTGAACACAAAGATAGCCAATAGGTATGAAAAATCATTCACTAACCCCATATTTACAGGTTAGTGACTTAAAACTCATTCAAATGAAAGAAAAAATCCAACAAATAATCGAAAATTTATTTGAACCAGAAGCTAATTTGGCAGAAGAATTATATTGTCGAGCCAGAGACTACAAAGAGCATTGGGAAACAGAAGAAGACTTTGAATATGACATTATAGACGAAGTAATTGAAAAAATCGCAGAGGAATTAGAAGAGCCAAATTATGATTGGTACTACAACAACAAGTACGGGGACATTAAACAAATGGTTTATAACCAATATCCATTACTAAAAACTTTATAAATTGAAGCGTAAAACCCACTGATGCCTTATGCTCGGTGGGATGTAAGCGACAACTAACCTTGTGAAAGTATGTATTGACGTATGGTTTCTGGTGATGCTTCACCAATAGAACATACGAATAATCCATCTGACCAAAGGAT
>Ga0070754_10002028_pt1 | contig 15341 bp, 15 predicted proteins | sample VirMetDEL_Sep_01_FD_75181 | JGI IMG/M metagenome (GOLD analysis project Ga0070754, IMG submission 75181) | Aqueous microbial communities from the Delaware River and Bay under freshwater to marine salinity gradient to study organic matter... | ecosystem: Environmental > Aquatic > Marine >... | reverse complement strand
GCGTGAATCGGTTCCCTTGGTCGGGCTGTTCAAACTCTGAGCAACATGCTACAAACGAACGCAACCTAAATGATCTAGCCGCTTGAAAACGAAGGGAAAACAATGACCAAGTCGGAGTTGATCGAGCGTATCGTCACCCAGCAAGGGCTGCTTTCGTCCAAGGATGTGGAGCTGGCAATCAAAACCATGCTCGAGCAAATGGCCCAGGCTCTGGCGACCGGAGACCGCATAGAGATCCGCGGTTTCGGCAGTTTCTCCCTCCACTACCGCGCGCCCCGCGTCGGCCGTAACCCCAAAACCGGCCAATCCGTCCCGCTCGATGGCAAGTTCGTCCCGCATTTCAAGCCGGGAAAAGAGCTGCGGGATCGGGTAAATGAAGATGAGTAATCAGCTGCTTTGGGTGGATCCTGCGCACTGATGGCACCGAGATATCAAAAACTATTAGAAATCATTAGCGCAGCTGAACTTGCGGTCTTCTCTATGGACTAATTCCGGTTCGCGTATCGGCAATGAAGCGCATCCATAACAAGGAATTGGGGAAGACCGTGCAGCACCAAACCTCCGCATCTGAAGAAATAGACCTAGTCGAGCTGTTTCGTGCGCTCTGGCGACAGAAGCTGCTCATCGCTGGCGTGACGCTCACCGTCACGCTTGTAGCGGTAGCCTACGCTTTTCTAGCTACGCCTTATTACGAGACCAAAACCTATCTGCGGCCCGTCCCGCACAGCAGCCTTGATCAGCTCAACGAGACCGGCATTTATAAGCTCAGCCCCGAGGAAGCTATCAATCGGGTGGCGAGCGGACTTTCCTCGTATGACAACCGATTGGAGTTCTTCCTCAGTCACCAGGAGCTTTTTCAGAACATTCCCAAGCAGGGCGATTCACTCGAACAGACCTTCGCTGAATTCAACGAAAAAGCATTCGAAATGCTTTTCCCTGATCCAAAGCACACCGACAACCGCAGCGCTTTCGTAGGCCTCAAGCTCACTTACCCGAAAGGGATGGAGGGGGCTTCGGTCGTAAACGATTTTGTCTCCTATGTGCTGGATCTTGAGCGTCGCGAAATAGCGGATGATCTCGACAGTCTGATCGACAACCGGCTGGCCAGTCTGGAAACGAACATGGAGGCGCAGCGCGCGAGCTACAACGCTTCCAAGGAAGCGATGATCGCGGCGTTGCTTGAAGAAAGTGCACTCAAACGTGCCGAATTTCAGGATGAACTTGCTGCTTTGCGCGACGAGCTGAAGACGCGCCGGACCAACCGCATTCAGGAACTCAGCGAAGCCATTTCAATTGCCGAGTCGCTGGAGATTCGCACACCCACGACTCCGTCTGCCATGTCCGAGACGCCTCGCGGGGGGACGCAGGTCATTCGTACCGAAGTGACCAACCAGGAAATGCCGTTGTATTTCATGGGCACCGAAGCCCTGATGGCCGAGCGGGATGCCCTTGCTAACCGTAAGTCCGATGATTTTATCGAGCCCCGTATCGCTGAGATCCAGTCCGAGCTCGCGATGCTCGAGACCAATCGAGAGGTGGAAATCCTGAAAGGGCGGGATAGCGAAGATCTCTACCTCATCAACTTGGCGGAGCTGCGAGAAGAGGCTGCGCGTTTGAAAGGTATCAAGCTCGACACCGAACGGCTCAGGCTGGTTCGGCTGGATCAGCCTGCGCTGCAGTCAGCCGATCCGGTTAAGCCGAAGAAAGCGATGATCCTTGCTTTAGGGCTCGTGCTGGGTGGAATGCTCGGCGTGTTCATCGCTCTGATACGGAGCCTCGTAAATCGCAGCACCGATCCGCAGCCCATCTAGATAAGCCGCAACCAATACCGCGGCGCGCCTACTTACTGGAGGCGCGCCTCGGTGAAAGTGGCCTATCTGGCCGCTCTCCGACTAAAAGCTTCGCTCGAAGTAGGCCACCCGCCAAAGCCAACCAAAGCAGTGCCCACATCGACTCGCCTTTCGTAGGCGGCGCGCCTCGCGGAATGTGGCAGGCCAGGGGCCTGTCAATGACTTAAAGGTTCAGCTCGGTCAGAACCCTTTCCAAGCCGTCCAAACACTCCGCTGGTCAGGTGCGGCATCTGGCAGCACGTCTATCTCGACCGTCTCGCTTGTTTTTTGTGAACTGAGTGGCAAAATGGCGGCCCGCAAAGTGCGACGGACTTTTCGTTATTTTGTGGTGGTGACTCCGGCGCTGCATTTTGCTGCGCTGCATAACGACGAGACGGAATTCGACGTGAACGCTATAACTTCCCCACAAAATCTAACGCCTGTTGCCGCGAACGAAGTCGATCTGGTCGAACTCGCCAGCGTACTATGGAAACAAAAGACGCTGATCATCTCGGTGACGGTTTTGGCTGGCCTCATCGGCCTTGCGTACGCTGTATTCGCGCCTCGCTATTACACAGTGCAGAGCGTCTTGCGTCCCGCAGCGATCAAAGATCTCGACGAGCTCAATCATCTAGGCGTCTATAAGTTGTCTCCGAAGGAATCGCTGGCTCAGGTGGGGGCGGCGTTGGGTTCCTATGAAAACCGTCTGAACTTCTTTCGTGACAAACAGCCGCTGTTCGCGGAGCTCGCCGAGCCCGGTCGTAGCCTCGAACAAACCTTTGAGACCTTCAACGGTGAAGCTTTCAAAATCTTGCAGCCCGACCCCAAAAAAGCCGAAGACACAACCCCCTTCGTTGGCATCCAGCTGACCTATCCAGAAGGCGTCAACGGCGTGCAAGTGGTGAACGGGTTCGTCCAGTACTCGTTCGATAACGTGCGTAAGCAAATTGCGGCCGATCTCCACACGCTGATCGGCAACCGGCTCAGCCAGCTGGAAAAGAACATCGCTGCGGCCCGCGCCAATTATGAGGCCAGCAAAGAGGTCACGATCGCCAAGCTGACGGAGGCGGACGAGCTCAAACGCGCCCAATTGAACGATGAGCTTTCAGCGCTGCGGCAGCAATTGAAGACTCGCCGCAACAACCGTATCAATCAGCTCAACGAAGCAATCCGTATCGCTAAATCGCTGGGTATCACCAAGCCCACCACGCCCTCGTCGCTTGGCGCCTCCGAGATTACCAGCCAAGGCAGTGTCATCCGTACCGAGGTCAACAACCAGCAAATCCCGCTCTACTTCATGGGCAGCGATGCTCTGGAGGCTGAGCGCAAGGCGCTGCAGGCACGTCGCTCCGATGATTTCACCGAGCCGCGTATTGCACAGATCGCCCGCGAACTCAAACTACTGGAGAACAACCGCCAGATCGAAACACTCAACAGCCGTGAAAATGATGACCTTTTCCTGGAGGGCCTCGCGGGCTGGCGTGAAGAAGCCGCGCGCCTGCGTGCCCTTCATCTCGATACCGTGGCACTCAGACTGGTTTCCGTGGATCAGAACGCAGTAGAGCCGACCCGGCCGATAAAACCCAAGAAGGCGCTGATCGTCGCGCTCTCTCTGGTGCTCGGCGGCATGCTCGGGCTGTTCATTGCGCTGGCCCGAAACCTACGCCGCCCAGTCGCTCAAATCTGACCGGCCATCCCCCGACGGGCTGCTTGCAGTCAGCGGGACCCCAAGTCGGATAGAATCTCCGCTTTATTTTTCCATGCGGACTCGTGGCTAGATGGTCACGAGTGTTCTACATATTTGTTAAGGGAATAACTATGCACTATCCAATCATCGAACATCACGGCGCCAAGGATGGCGTGACCGGCTCGTGCCATCAGCTTCGTATGGACGCCTCAACCAGCCTGCTGATTGATTGCGGCTTGTTCCAAGGCAACGATGCCTCCTTACCCGACGGGGCAGGCACGGATCGATTGGCCATCGAATTTCCACTCGATACGATCAAGGCACTGATCGCCACCCACATGCATATCGATCACGTCGGCCGAATCCCATATCTCCTCGCGGCGGGCTTTGAAGGGCCTATTCTCTGCAGCGAACCTTCGGCGAAGCTTCTCCCTATCGTTCTGGAAGACGCCTTCAAGCTCAGCGTTAGCCATGACCAGGCTCAGATCGAGCGTTACATCGAACGTGTCGAGAAACGCATCATTGCATTGCCTTACCAGCACTGGTTCACGCTGTCTGATACCGAAGACCTGATCGCGCGCGTTCGCTTGCAGCGGGCCGGGCATATTCTCGGCTCGGCCTATGTCGAGATCGAACTGGCCTACCCGCAAACAGGGGAGACCAAGCGCGTAGTTTTCTCCGGTGACCTCGGTGCGCCGCATGCGCCCTTCTTGAGACCACCCGAATCACCGGAGCGGGCCGACATCCTGGTGCTAGAAAGCACCTATGGCGACCGCCTCCACGAAGACCGCCAAAGTCGCCGCCAGCGACTCGAAGCCGTCATCGAACAGGCGCTACAGGACCAGGGCACCGTACTGATCCCCGCGTTCAGCATCGGCCGCACGCAGGAACTGCTCTACGAGCTCGAAGAAATCATTCAGAGCAAGCAAAGCCTCGCCGCAGTCCAGTCCTCTCTCAGAGGGGAGAGGGCTACCTCCGATCATCTCCCTCTTCCCCCTGGGGAGAGGGCCGGGGTGAGGGGTAAGGCGAACGACATCAATGCGGAGCCAGACACCGAAACCAACTGGCCCGAACTGCCGATCATCCTCGACTCCCCCCTGGCGAGCCGCTTCACAGACGCCTATCGGACGCTCAAACCGTTCTGGAACCACGAGGCATGTGAGCGTGTCCAATCCGGGCGTCGCCCGCTGGCGTTCGAACAGCTGATTACAATAGACAGCCACGGTGACCACCAGCGTATTGTTAGTCATTTGGTCCAGACTGCACGCTCAGCCATCGTCATAGCCGGTGGCGGCATGTGCAGCGGCGGTCGCGTTGTCAATTACCTCAAGGCCATGCTCGGCGATAAAAGACACAACGTTCTGTTCGTCGGCTACCAGGCCAAAGGCACACCCGGTCATGCAATCCAGACCTACGGACCGAAAGGCGGCTATGTAGATCTGGATGGCGCGCGTATCGATATCCGTGCTGGCATCACCAGCATCGGCGGCTATTCAGCCCATGCGGATCAAAAGGGATTGGTGGAGTTTGTGACCGGGATGCAGCAGTGGCCGACAGAGATACGGGTGGTGCATGGGGAGGTGGGGGCGAAGCGGGTGTTAGCTCGACAAATAGAGCTTAGATACAAGCAGCAAGAGCGTGCTTTACCACTGCTGAGCAATGGTACCGAGAGCTGACCAGGCTACCGGCCACACTGGCGCTACCTTAATCCGATTATGCGTTCTATTGATCAGGCGTTTCGTGTGTAACGAGCATTTACAACATATACCACTGGAGCGTTCATTGATGTCGCAGCAGAAACTGGCCAGCGTAGCGAAGTTCAAAAATAAGGAAGCCCTGATCGGCATAGCTAGCGCTGGCTATGTCGGTCTGCTACGGATGTAGCGAGATAACGCCATCGGTTACCAGATACTGGCTATCGACATCAATGAAAATAAGGTTGGCAGGCTCAACCCATGCGAGAGCTACATCGAACATATCATGCAAAAAAACAAAAACGCAATCGCTAGGCAAAGCGACTTTGAGGCTACCACAGACTTCTGCACGTCATTACTTAGGACAGGCATGAGCATTGTTTTTGGAGTTATTTGAATCTTGCAAATTCGATTGATAAATACAATTATTCGGGTTTTGATACTGCTAAGTAGGTTTTTTTTCCTGTTTGCTTTGGCAAAGCTCTTGGAGCCTTCGGAAATTGGGCGTTACGGGTTGTTAGTGGCTGCCGTAAGCTATTCGATTTATTTTGTCGGTCTTGATTTTTATATCTATACCACTCGACAGGTCTCCGGCGGAGATCGGGGTGTTTGGGGCGAGTATATTAAGTCTCAGGCTCTGCTGTCTGGAGTGTTGTATATGTTTCTGTGTCCATTTTTTATTTTGCTGTTTGCGGCAGGATGGTTGCCCTGGGCTCTGGTTATTTGGTTTTTTGTTATTTTGTTATTAGAGTATGTTTGCCTAGAGTTGATTCGTTTTTTTATCGCTGCATCCGAGCAGTTATCAGCCAGTGTTGTGTTGTTTTTGAATCAGGCATTTTGGGCTGTAGTTGTAGTTGTTTTCATGATCTTGGATGAATCTTATAGGAATTTGTTGAGTGTTCTGTTTTTTTGGGTTTGTGGGTCATTGCTAGCATTGTTTTATTCTTTTTTAAAACTCAGAAACATGAATCTTGGTGGGTGGGGGCGGCGGGTCAATTTGAGTTGGGTATGCAAGGGGGTGAAAATTGCAGTGCCCATGTTGTTAGCGACTCTTGCTTTGCGAGGTATATTTACCTTTGATAGGTATTTATTAAATAGGTTTATTAATGTTGATGTGGTTGCTGCTTATATGCTATTCATTGGCGTGGCAGGTACCTTGTTGGCCTTCTTGGATGCGGCTGTTTTCTCTTTTTCTTACCCAGGATTGATCAGGGCTTATAAAATGAACGATTTCAAATCGTTCAAAAAAAACATGAGGGTAATGTTGGTTTCAGTTCTGGTGTTGTCAGGCTTATTTGCGGTTTGCAGTATAATTATATTGCCTTACCTTCTTATGTGGATAGATAAAAGCGTATATTTTGAAAGTTATTATATTTTTTACTGGGTACTTGGCGCTATAGCAATAAACGCTCTATGGATGGTTTTCCATTATGCTTTATATGCTCAGCAGCTTGATAAGCATATAATAGGCTCTCACATAGCGGGTCTAATTGTTTTTTTACTGGCTAGCTACGCTTTTTATGGTCTGTATCCAAAAAGATCAATCTTGATTGGGTTGTGCCTGTCGCAAAGCGGAATACTTTTTTGGAAGTTTTTTTCTTATCAAAAGAAAACGCCAAAAGCTTTTTTAGGATTTGGGTTGAATTAACTAATTATCGCGAGGGTGTAATGATACCGTATGGTCGGCAGGATATTACAGAAAGTGACATCAAGGCAGTGTTGGAAGTTCTTTCATCACCGTACCTAACGCAAGGGCCAGCAGTACCAAAATTTGAGCAGGACGTAATACGGCATAGTAATGTGAAATATGCGGTTGCTGTGAATAGTGCAACGTCAGCTTTGCATATGGCCTGTTTGGCGATGGGTTTGGGCGCTGGTGATTGGTTGTGGACGACTCCAAATACTTTTGTGGCTTCTGCTAATTGTGCGCTTTATTGCGGCGCTCAAGTCGATTTTGTCGATATTGATCCTCGCTCCTACAATTTGTGTCCAAATGCGCTGGAAAAGAAATTAATCGAGGCCAAAAAGCAGGGGCGCTTGCCAAAAATTATTGTGCCTGTGCATTTTTCCGGCCAGCCCTGTGATATGCGTGCTATTCATGACCTCTCTAAGAAGTATGGCTTCGGAATAATTGAGGATGCATCTCACGCTATTGGGGGGCTCTATCTAAGTGAGCCAATTGGAAACTGTCGATATAGCGATATTACTGTCTTCAGCTTTCATCCTGTTAAAATCATCACCTCGGCAGAAGGTGGGATGGCAGTAACGAATAGTGAGAAATACGCTGAGAAAATGGCGTTGCTGCGCAGTCATGGTATTACTCGCACGCCAAGTTTGATGACTAAACCGATGGAGGGGTCATGGTATTACCAGCAAGTTGAATTGGGGTTTAATTATCGTATGACCGACCTGCAGGCTGCGCTTGGTAGCAGTCAAATGAGCCGCCTATTACATTACGTTGCTCGTAGGCATGAGCTTGCGAGTCGTTACGATAGGCTGCTTGCCGATTTGCCTCTTATAACTCCATGGCAGAGCAGCGACGGACATTCTGCTTTTCATCTGTATGTGATTCGTCTGAAACTGGATCAAATCGAGCGCTCCCATGGCGAGGTCTTTGAGGCTTTGAGAGCAAGGGAGATTATGGTGAATCTCCATTATATTCCTGTTCATACGCAGCCTTACTACCAAGCAATGGGCTTCGCTGCGGGTGATTATCCGGAAGCTGAAAAATATTATGCTGAGGCAATAAGCATCCCGTTGTTTCCCACTCTTAAAGAGGCTGAACAAGACTATGTAGTCGCTTCACTCACAGAGTTACTTCAATCATGAAGCTGGCAGTGATACCTGCTCGGGGTGGAAGCAAGCGCATACCGAGAAAGAACATAAAGCAATTCTGCGGCAAGCCGATGATCGCTTGGTCAATCGAGGCTGCTCTGGCCAGTACCTGCTTCGATGCTGTGGTTGTATCCACTGATGATGGCGAGATTGCCGAGGTGGCCAAGGCGCACGGAGCCACCGTGCCTTTCATCAGGCCAGCGGAGCTGTCCGATAACTATACCGGTACCATTCCGGTGATTGCTCATGCGGTGAAGTGGTTCGAGGCCTCGGGCTGTTTCCCTGATCAGGTCTGTTGCATATATGCCACGGCGCCGTTCGTCACTGCCAAAGCCATTCGAAAAGGTATGGATGTACTGGAGCGGCAGGAGGTCGATTATTGCTTTTCCGTAACCAGCTACGCCTTTCCGATACAGCGTGCGATACGTCTCTCCCAGCTAGGGCGGGTAGAAATGTTCCAGCCGGAGCATCTCAACACTCGTTCGCAGGATCTTGAGGAGGCCTATCACGACGCTGGCCAGTTCTACTGGGGACTTGCCAGCGCCTGGCTATCGGGTAAGGCGTTGTTCGGTGCCAACTCGGCTCCCGTGGTTTTGCCGCGGCATCAAGTGCAGGATATCGACACGGTAGAGGATTGGGTGCGGGCCGAATGGATGTTCAAGGCCATGCGGGCGGGCGAAGATTGCGCATGAAAATCGCTTTCCGAGCCGATGCATCCCTTGAAATAGGCACTGGGCATGTCATGCGTTGCCTGACGTTGGCGCGTGCCCTGCGCGAACAAGGGCACGCGTGTCTGTTCATTACGCGTGATCATGTCGGGAATCTCAATACGCTTATCGTCCACGAAGGGTTCAGCTTGCATGTGCTGCCAGTTGGGCGGGCGCAGAATGACGATCTGTATCATTCCCGATGGCTGGGCGCTTCTCAGGCAGAGGATGCAGCGGCTTGCCAGCCGTCTATCGTCGCCTGGCGGCCTGACTGGCTGGTCGTGGATCATTACGCGCTCGATCACCGCTGGGAGATCCAGGTAACCCCGGCAGGTTGCCGCGTGCTGGTAATCGATGACCTTGCGGATCGCAGCCATGTCTGTGATCTGCTAATGGATCAAAATTTGGGGCGGCATATCGATGATTATCTTGAGCGGGTGCCTGACCACTGCACGCTGCTCGTCGGTCCCGGTAATGCGTTGCTGCGTGCTGACTTCTCGCTATTGCGACATTCGTCATTGGTAAGGCGTGAGCAAGCCGATCTCCAGAACGTGCTGATAGCGTTGGGTGGTGTGGACCAGTACAACTATACCGGCAGCATTCTTGAGGCACTCAAATCCTGTGATTTACCGGATCCCATTCGATTCACTGTTGTGCTAGGCGCCACGGCCCCCCACTTGCAGACTGTGACCGCTGCAGCTCGTTCGTGTCCCTGGCCGGTTGAGGTGCTATCCGGAATCGACGATATGCCCCGGCGCATGGTGGAGGCGGATCTAGCGGTCGGCGCTGCTGGCGGAACCTCATGGGAGCGTTGTTGTTTAGGTGTGCCCACCCTCATGGTGATCTTGGCAGAAAACCAGAAGTCGGGTGCCCTAGCGTTGGCCGCCACCGGGGCGGCCTTGCTGATTGATGCATCCAGGCCCCTGGTCGCCCAGTTGCAGAGCGCAATCGATCAGTTGCGGGCGAGCCCCCGTCGGCAACAGATGGCCATCGCTGCAAGCCGGGTTACCGATGGGCGCGGTACCGAGCGCTTGCTGCAACTCATGGAGAGCCCCCAATGAATGCTACTGTCAGGGCGATGCGCGACGATGATCTCGAACGCGTACTGGGTTGGCGAAATCATCCAGAGGTTAGGCGATTCATGTATACCCAACATGCAATCACGCCATCCGAGCACAAGCGTTGGTTCGAGAATAGCCAGCGTGATCCGGCTCGCAGCCTGCTGATTTACGAACAGGCAGGAGTACCTCTCGGCTTCGTCAACATTACTCAAACAGTTCTCGAGCATATCGCTGACTGGGGCTTCTACATTGCTCCCGATGCGCCTCGCGGGACTGGTCTACGATTGGGCCAAACCACCTTGGATTTCGCCTTTAGCTCACTTGCGCTGCATAAGGTCTGCGGCCAAGCTCTGGGGTTCAATGGGCGTTCCATTCGTTTTCACGAAAAGCTGGGATTCGTGCATGAGGGCACCTTACGCGACCAGCACTACGACGGCACGGCCTACCAAACCATCATCCATTTCGGCTTGCTGCGGCATGAGTGGCAAGCCAAGGATAGAGACACACATCAATGAACTACCCCAGCATCAGCATTGCCAGCCGTCAAATCGGTATCGACCACCCGCCCTATATCATCGCCGAGCTGTCCGCCAACCATAATGGCAAGCTGGAAACCGCGCTTCGCATCATCGAAGAGGCCAAGAAAGCCGGCGCCGATGCCATCAAGCTGCAGACTTACACAGCCGACACCATCACCCTGAAGAGCGATGCCGAGGAATTCCAGATTCGTGGCGGGCTGTGGGATGGCAAGACGCTGTACCAGCTCTACCAGGAAGCCCATATGCCCTGGGACTGGCACAAGCCCCTGTTCGATCATGCGCGCAAGCTGGGCATCACCATTTTCAGCTCGCCCTTCGACAACACGGCGGTCGATCTACTGGAAAGCCTCAATGCGCCGGCCTACAAGATCGCCTCGTTCGAGGCTGTCGACCTGCCGTTAATCAAGTACGTAGCCAGCACTGGCAAGCCCATGATCATTTCCACCGGAATGGCTGATGCCGAAGAAATAGCCGAGGCCATCGAGGCGGCGCGTGAGGGGGGGTGTAAGGAGCTGGCAATATTGCACTGTGTCAGCGGTTATCCGGCACCTGCCGAAGATTACAACCTGCGCACTATCCCAGACATGATAGCCCGGCACGGTCTAGTTACAGGGCTTTCCGACCATACCCTAGATAACACTACGGCAATTACCAGCGTGGCACTGGGCGGTTCTATTATTGAGAAGCACTTCACTCTCGATCGATCCGGAGGCGGTCCCGATGATAGTTTCTCGCTACAGCCAGATGAGTTGTCGGCGTTGTGTCGGGGTAGCAAGACTGCATGGAGGTCGCTGGGGAACGTTGACTATGGGCGTAAATCAAGTGAAGAGGGAAATGTCAAATTTCGTCGTTCTTTATATTTCGTAAAGGATCTCAAAAAAGGGGAGGTTATTACGCCGGACGCGATTCGCAGTGTAAGGCCAGGATTTGGTGCGGCGCCTAAATGTTTGCAATCATTTTTGGGGAGCAAAGTTGTTTCAGATGTGAAGGCTAATTCTCCCGCTTTGTTGAATATGGTTGACGGTGGTAGGGGGTGATGCACACGTTGGCTGATATCTAACACTATGAGTTTTTGGAGAGGTTGTGAGTAAATTTGATCTTAAAGATAAGCTCGATAATTTTTTATATCGCGCATACAACTTTGCGTCAGATAGCATCTTCTTTTTTAATTTTAAGGTGAAGCATTTAGTCAGGCAGAATCGTTTTTTTGCGACTACCCATTCGGGGAGGTGCTTTATTTTGGGGACAGGGCCTTCGCTAGCTTCACTTACTCAGGAGGAGTTACAGTACATAGATTCTCACACTGTCTTTGGTGTAAATTCACTTTATAAGTCAGCGGTCGGTCGTGCTGTTTCACCTGATTATTATGTTTTGATCGATAATCTCTACTGGACAGAATGGAGCGGGGCGTTCTCTGAGATTCGTGCTGTTTATGCAAATAATCCTCCAGTTTTTATTACGGATGTCAGGGCTCGTGAGTTTGCCATTGCTAGCCCTGGCGAAAAAGAACCACTATTTATACACGCAAAAAAATATCCTGTCGAAAGAATGGATTCTGATTTGGCTCGCAATATATTCGCTCCCATGAATGTGGTAAGTAATGCTATTCTTTCCGCCATTTATATGGGGTTTGAAGAGGTTTTTCTTTTGGGGTGCGATTACAATGCATTTTGTACGCAAGGGCAAGGTCACTGCTATGATGACGGTTCCGAAGTTGCACAGGTTAACTATAATTTGGCTTTTTATCTGAAATACTATCATCTCACCACAGAGTTTCACTATCTAATTGCAAAGCTTGCTGTGGAGCGGGGTGTCAAAGTGGTAAACCTGACGCCGGGAAGCCTTTTGGATGCGTACCCGCGAAAGAAAATCCAGGATTGCGTTTAATCGTGTTAAATGATCTTGGGCGTGTCGAGTCAAATCGCAATGATGCAGTTGGGGGGGATGTTTATATTGCTTCGCTGTTTATAGGTGCATTAATTTTTTTGTTTGCACTTCAGCAGCCGTACTCTCTTCTAATGGGACTCTTTTTGAGCGCGTTCTATTTTTTTTGGAGTGGGGTTTCTAAAACTGTTAATCTGATTGCTCTGCTGATCGTATTGCTGGTTGTTGTTATTGCTCTGGTGCCCTCCGTTCTCCTTCGTCATGGTTTAAGCCCCCTATTTTATGTGTGTTCTAGTGCGGTAGTCGCGGGGGCCGCATTTGGCTTTTCTAAGCTTCCACTGGCTAAGTCTTTGCAGTCATTACTCACAGTCTTTTGGTTTTTTTGGGGGTTGACCCTTTGCTTGTGGTGGGTGCATCGGGCTTCTGCCGAGCCTTTAGGTGAGATCATTCCAGGCTCTAGCACAAACGGCATACCTTCTTATTTTATTGTGCTTCAAGTGGCAGTGTCATTAACGTTTCTCTTGTGTCGAGCGCGACTCCCCATTCTGACGCCTATCGCTACGCTTTTTGTTGCTTTATTAGGATTGGGGCGCGGCTCAATAGTTGTTGCTGTTGCGCTATTGGTAGTCAGCTTTATATTTAATTGTTTGTTCTTCTATGGAAAATCTGTCTTGGGTAGAGTGGGGCTCTGTTTTTTGCTCTTTCTAGTGGCGGTGCTTTTTTTGATGGTTGGTTTTTATATGTTGGGTGATGTTTTTTCTGACTACATAGAGCGTTCAAAATTTTCAGCCGGGTTAATGGATCCCTATCGCGCGCTTATTTTGAGCGAATATTTGGATGGGCTTGATGTTTTAGGGTTTTTTTTGGGGGGCGGTTATAATGGTACGGTGATTGATTTAAAGTATGATGGCAATCCTCATATAGCGTTTATCCGGACTCATGCTTTTTATGGGCTCTTCGGTTTGCTATTGGTAGCGCTTAGCCCTTTTGTCTTGTTCGCTGCGCGTAAGCCGTTACGCTACCGTTTAGCCGGCTTTTCCTTTCTGTGTTTGCTACTTGTCAGGGCGCTGACGGAGCCGATTCTTTTTCCAACACTATTGGATTTTTTCTACCTCTATGTATTTTTAATTTTCTTTAAGTCTCACTTAGGTCCTTACGATAGGGTGATACATGTTTAATGTATTTAAATATTTCATGGCGAAATTTTTAAAGAAGTCTCGCTTGGCTGCGATTAAAAATTCAATTGTCCATCCTTCATCGAAACTTGAGTCGGGAACTTTCTTTTTTGAGTCCAGTATGGATCGTCATAGTTTTTGTGGGTACGACTGTGAAGTACATCATGCGCGCATCGGCGCGTTCACTTCGATTGCAAACGGTGTGGTTATTGGCGGGGCTCGGCATCCTATGGAATGGGTAAGCATGTCGCCTGTTTTCTATGCCGGGCGAGACAGCGTAAAAACAAAGTTTGCTGAGCATATATTGCCGGGCCCTAAGGGCGTTGTAATCGGTAGTGATGTGTGGGTCGGGCGTTCCGCGACTATTTTAGATGGTGTGGTAATTGGGCACGGGGCTGTTGTAGGAGCCGGCGCGGTAGTGGTAAAGAACGTCCCGGCTTACTCTATTGTTGCAGGTAACCCCGCTCGACTTATTCGTTTGCGATTTGAAGAACCTGTAATTGAAGCATTGCTGGCTTCTGAGTGGTGGACTTTTTCAGACGAGCGCCTGAGAGATTTGGGCAGCACGTTCAATAATGTGGATACGTTTACTGGAGCGCTAACCTCTCGGTCGCCCAATGAAAAGGAGGTTGTGTGACGCAGTCGGTTTCTTATGGCATATGCACTCGATGCATTATGGATACTTCAGATCTCAATATCAGCTTCAGCGATGATGGTCATTGCGAGTATTGTGAGAATTTCGATACAAATATCAAGCCCAATTGGCATCCTGATGCCCGCGGCGAGGCAGAGCTTGCGACCCTTTCTGAAAAAATAAAAAAACAAGGAGAGGGCAAGGAATTCGATTGCATTATCGGCCTGAGTGGTGGCCTGGACAGCTCCTATGCAGCCTACATTGCTAAAGAGAAGATGGGCTTGCGTCCCTTGCTGTTCCATGTTGATGCCGGTTGGAATACCGATCAGGCCGTAGGCAACATTGAGAAGCTGGTGGATGGCCTTGGACTGGATCTTTATACTGAGGTGATTAACTGGGAAGAAATGAAAGACTTGCAGGTCGCGTTTCTCAAATCCCAAATAGCCGATCAGGATTTGCCGCAGGATGCTGCTTTTTTCTCCGGTCTTTACAAGTTCGCCCGCAAGCATGGCATTAAGTACGTGCTGACCGGTGGCAATTACTCAACCGAATGCTGTCGCGAGCCGGAAGAGTGGGGCGGCTATCCAGGCATTGATAAGACACTGTTCGCGGACATTCACAAATGCTTTGGCAAGCGGCCGCTTAGGACTTTTCCGCTGGTCGATATCATGACCTACAAGATCCTCTACCAGCGTGTACTGGGTATGGAGATCGTCAAGCCGCTGAATCTGGTGCCTTACGTCAAGAAAGAGGCTGAAGCCGAGCTTGAACGCCGTTTCGGATGGCAGAAATTCCAGCACAAGCACCATGAGTCCCGCTTTACGCGCTTCTACGAAGATTATTGGATGTCGCGCAAATTCGGCTATGAGAAGCGCCGTGCGCATTTCTCCAGTCTGATCATGACTGGGCAGATGACTCGCGACGAAGCGCTGGCACGTATTGCCAGGCCCGAGATGGACGAGCAATTCCTGAAAACGGAATTCGAGTTCGTAGCCAACAAATTGGGGCTTTCGGTCGCTGAACTGCAGGCGATTTTCGAAGGCGAAAACAAGACGTATCGGGATTACAAGAACAAGCGCTTTTTAATCGGCATAGGTTCGCGTGTAATGAGCGCCCTCGGATTGGAGAGAAGACTTTTCAGATGATCACCATCATCGATTATGGTCTGGGTAATATTCAGGCCTTTGTCAACGTCTACAAGCGCCTGCATATACCGGTCACGGTAGCGACCAACGCTGATCAGCTGACCGGTGCCAGCAAGTTGATCCTGCCTGGTGTGGGGGCCTTCGACCATGC
>Ga0070754_10002027_pt1 | contig 15341 bp, 21 predicted proteins | sample VirMetDEL_Sep_01_FD_75181 | JGI IMG/M metagenome (GOLD analysis project Ga0070754, IMG submission 75181) | Aqueous microbial communities from the Delaware River and Bay under freshwater to marine salinity gradient to study organic matter... | ecosystem: Environmental > Aquatic > Marine >... | reverse complement strand
CAGACGGAGGAGCATCGCTCTTGGCGACAATCGCATCAGCGTTAGTCTGATACCAATCAGGAGTGGTTACACCATTACCTGACGCATAAACAAACAGGCGACCTTGATTAGTATCAAACCAAAGGCTGCCGGCCCGATAATCCGTACCAGGATCCCCGGACACAACAGCGAAGGACGAACCAGTTCCGCTGATAACGGCAGTGGTGCCGCTATACGCGACATCAACCCCGGCAGCGCCCACGGCGTCCAGGTTGATCCGGGTGCCTGCGTCCGACAGATAAATACCTGAACCAGCAGTAATCGACACGCCGGACGCCGAAACGACGGTGGCGTTAATGACGGTCGAGGTGCCGCTGGTGGTGAAGTAGATGCCGGACCCGGCAGCTAGATTTTCGGTTGTATCGATGCCGCTGATCGTCGCATTCAGATCTTCTAGAATGCGTACAACGCCCTCAAAGGAATTCGGATACCCGTAAGGACAGCGTGTGTATGATGTAGTACCCAAACCGCTTACCGTTGCTAAAATAGCTTCAGCGGCCTGTACGATACCAAAAAAATTGTGGGTATGTAAAGACCGAGGAGGTTCCCCGTGTAGTGCACAGGGCGGGCTATTAACTTCAGCAGGCATCAGTACAGCACCCCTCCTGACTTTGTATTCTACTGCATACCCACGGGGGATTTCCGACTTGATAAGTCAGCAGCTGGCTGCGTCCTTTTTGGTCTTACGATATCGAGTGCTGGCTCGCTTCACGATGTTGATCGAAATACCCAACAGCTCGGCGATCTGACGGCAGCTCAGCCCTTGCTCAAGCTGAAATTCAATTTCCTTTGTGCGCCAGGTATTTCGCTCAACCATATCAGCTCGCTTCTTTATCGCCAGCAGCTCAGGTTCGTTTGACTCTTTTAAAAGAATCTGATGGACTCGCTGTTTGGAGATCCCAAACTGATCTGCGATCTGTTGTAGAGACAGGCCTTCCTGAACGTACAGCGTATAGATCCGCTCGAACCGTTCCATACGAGCTTCTTTGGAGGCGTACTGACCCCAGTAGGTTTTGCAGTCTTCTTTAGATTTGATGAGCATGTGCAGCCTTGAGCGCCCAGAAAGCGTATCTTCCCGAGCGCCCGGCGTCAAGCCTCCGTAGAACCAGAAGCGGGCTTCCTTAACGTCTGCTGATCATGCCGAAAACCCTCCTCAGCTAGCTGCCAGGCAGGGATATTGAGTTCCGAGCCTCTTTGACGGCATAGTCGCCAAAATTCAGTATCAGGTGATTCCGAAAGCGTATTCCGAGCAGATGTCCTGTAATCCATAATCAGCACTTGGCTACTGCAAGTATAGGGGGGTTTAATTCCGATCTGTCAAGCAGTAATACCACGGGTTTCGAAGAAAACACACCACATCAAAAAAGTTTTTGGAGCTCTGAACTTAACGTGATTTGCTAGCTCACTGAGATCTATATCGAATTTAATAGTAATTGCTACTCTATAATACATAGTGCATTCCATAAACTGCGTGTTTGACCGCATGCCCACCGGATTTAAAGATCCGAATTACAGTCAAATCTCACGAATCTCAAGTGAGATGCGCAATTTGCGTTAAGTCGACTTAGTAATAGAAATCTTTTTTATAGTCGTTTTTAGGCATACCCCCACCATAAAAGCATTAGGTGCGCACCGTGCTCGATTTCGCTTCGCGAAGGGCCGATCTCACAAGACTCAACCAAGACTCAGGTCAAAAGCGGAGACTTTCTGCGTCTCGCGAGACGGAGCGCTCAGTGCGTTAGGATGCGTCTGTAACCGATGTGTGCTTTATGTGTAACTCGGCACTCTTACTCATGTTCGGACTGCTCGACGCCGAGCCCATACCAATTCCAAACGGGACTCCAGATCGGATCGAACAGCTCGATTACCTCCGTATCGCCCACCACGGCGACAGCGTGGTCGCGACTTGCCAGTGCCGCCGACACCCTTCGGTAGCCCTGCATCGGGACGACTACGACCGTCGCTGCAAGCTTGCGGCTTCTTTCGCCTGCCCGATCTGCACCAACGAGCTCAAGCAGGGCTCAGGGGTCTCTGCGTCTGATCGTTTCCAATACTGGCTCGCTCAGCACCGTTACGTGATCGATCCGACCGAACACCTGTATGCTTCAGTCCTGCCCAAGCGACTCGTCGATGTCGCGGACGGGACTCTGATGCGTCCACGGCGCTTTATCTACGCCAAATTCCATGCGGTCGACTTGACGAGCAAGGATAAAGTGTTGATGAAGTGCGGCGACGCAAACTGTCTGAATCCGCATCACATGCACCTGGCGGCCAGCCCGGCCAAAAAGGTAAGCTCTGAGATGCACACTGACATTTTAAAATGGGCCAAACGCAACATGACAAACAAAGCGATTCAAGAGCTCTTGGAGATGCGTCACGGAACCAGTATTTCAGTCAGAACTATCTCAAAAATCAGAAACGAGTCGCCGCGATTAGAAGCCATCGCGATTTGATAGAAGTGTTACAATCCGAGCAACCGTTAGCTGCCAAAGATTTAGCGGAAGCGCTCGGAACTTCGAAGAATTCGCTTCTGCCTTGGCTCAGACGTTTGCTCGGACTGGATTTAGTTAAAAAGATCAAATTCGAACAACACGTTCTCTACTGCACTAACGGGACATACCAGACCCTCATTGATACCTTTTTTCAGGATGAGTCTCGCAGAAGTTCAAACTAAACCGGTGCTATGGCGCTCCGATTACATCATCGACAGTCTGCCCAGCTGGATTTACACCGATAACGAGGAACCTCGGACCGACGCCGAATGTCGGGCCAAAATCAGTTCGTTACAGTACACAATTAAGGATATCGAGCTTCAGATCGAGATTCGTGAGCTGGAGTTTCGCACCGGCAGTTCCCGCCACGGGAGTGCCTTCGAGTTTGATAAATGGCGCAGTCAGGCTCTGCGGGCAAAACAGACTCATCTGTGCCTTCTGAACGCCTACAACTACTGGCTTATCCTGAATGAACGTTCGAAACCCGACGAAACCTCCAAGCTGAACCGGGTCATCCAACTGCTTATTGACGAACCTGACGATTTTGTGGTGCAGCTCGAAAAGCTCCTGTAGACTGCCTGTGCCTCTGTAGAAAGAAAGGCCTTCAGGGGCACCAGGGGAGTGCAAAAGGTTTTAGCCTTTTCCCTTTTGCGGTGAGCGAACTAGGTTGCCTGACGTCAGGTGATCCGGCGGCTCCCCTATCAATCTAAAAATCGTAACTAATGCCAGATCAACAGACTCAAACCAACGAAATGCTTAGGATCCTAAGGAGCATTGACACTTCATTACAGACTCTTGCAAACAGCAAATCCGGCGGCGTAACCACGGCGTTCATAACGAAACGTGCGCTAGCTGAACGATTGGGTATTCCTTCCATTAAGGTCGACAAGCTGATTCATCAAGGAATTCTTTCAGGGGGCGAATCGGGCTTGGTGGAGGGCCGACACTTCTGCAAACTCGACCCTTCGGAAAACAACCCTAGTAACTATCTCTACGACAGCGCTAAAGTGCTATCGGATGCCTGGAGTAATTTCACCGGATACCAGAAAAATGCCTGATTTTAAAAAAGTAGCCTCTCAGCTTAAGCAAAACCTATTTGCCGGTGGGGAAGCCAAACGCCGAATGGCGTCCAATGTTGTCCGAATGATTATCGGCGACATCATCACCTTGTACACGGAGTTCAAGACTCACAAAGGAGAAGGTGCGTTATTTTTCAACACTAGCAATGCTGAAGCATCTCAGTATTTGAGTGTCGAAGAAATAAAAACTGATATGGCGCTCGCGGAAGAGATGATGAACAAGGACTTAGCGTCCTTCTTCCAAAAGCTCTTGACAGTTATTGACAAAGAAAGCGACTCAAAAGACCCAGTAGTTGTAATGTTAGATATACACGGTATGAGTATCCATGTACTCGATAAAAATAAAATTGATGAGGTGCTTGACGACGCTGTGACTAATGCCGATTAGTGACGTCGATTTCGTCAGCCCTATTGACGTCTTGGCCGCCGCAACCGCGTTTTTCGGCGGCCAAATCGAATTAGATCCTGCAAGCAGCGATAACGCAAATCGCTTGGTACAGGCTCAGAAGTATTTCACTCCTCAGCACCAAGGCTTAAAACAACTTTGGAAAGCTAAATCTGTCTACCTTTATCCACCACGGGAACGTCTACTGGGAATCGAGCAGCCTCCCGATAGATTGCTTTGGACAAAGAAAAAACGGTTCACGAAATCCGCTCAGCGTGTCTGGATGGAGGAGATGTTCCGAAAATACACACTTGGAGAGTTCGAGGAAGGGCTACTTTTTCTGACGTCAACTGACGTGGCCCTTCTAGTCGCGCAGAAAGTTGGACTCGATCTGCCGTTGTGCATCCTGAAAGAACACCCCAAGCTCCGCCAAGATGATGAGGAATTTACTAAGGTAAGTACAAACAAGATATACGGCTTTTTATACTACTTTCCCTCTATAGAGCATACAGAAAAACGTATTTTAGAGTTTAGCTCTTTATTTAGTACTCTCGGGCGTGTGTATATCCAATAGGATTTTTAGTGTCGTAACTGTTATCCGGTCCGAAATTGTCCCTTTCTCCAAACCCTAAGCCAACGGGAACATCGCGCATTTTCTTTTTTAGATAGCTACGCGACAGACGTTGACCACGCTCCTGCGAACTTTCTTCCCAAACAGATCCCGCCATGCGGATATCTGCTCGTTGACGGAAGCGGTACTCGTGTTTAGCAAAAGGCGCTTCTGCGTGAAATTCAACCTTTCGTTCGTGTTTACCTGGAGCTATTTGATCAGACATTGTATGTAGTCAAGCGCTTAATCTGAGACTCATTCAGATTTCCTTGCGCTAGTTTCATAGCCTCAGGGTCTCGCTGAAGATTAAATGCAGGATCCATCGCCAAACCAGCAAACCGAGGCTGAACCTCGTTTACGCCGCGCTGAGCAAACTGAGTATAGATATTTGCGCTTTTACCTAAAGTATCTTCAAAACGCTGATGTGCGGCACTACCCAAAACAGGATAGTCTCCTTGATTAAGTTGACCTTGGTACGTTGAAATTTGTTGAGGCATACTCGGCAGTTCACCAAAATTACCTGTGATACGACTGTAATACTCTGAAGGAGTTTGACCGGCACCTAAATAGCCTGAAATATCTTGTTGAGCAGCACTAGCAAGGTCTCGATACCCACCTACTTTACTTTCAAGACCCGCAACAGTCCGCTTCCCTTCTTTTTTGGCAATTTTTACGGCACGTTCTACAGAATCCTGCGCGGCCTGCATTGCTTTTTGCTGAGGAGAGGCGCCCATAGTACGTAAGATCCTAAATGCAGTATAACAATTAACCGATGAGTTGAAGTAACTGAGGTGTAACAGGAACCCGACCTTCAGGAAGTCCTAAGTGAATATGCTCGTGATGCCCGCCGACTGGATCGTAACCGGGGTGGAAAATTTCAGCACCCGGTAAAGCTTGACGAAGCTGCTCTCCGAGCATTTTAGTTCGAGTTTTCCAATCGCCCTTTCCCCAATCGGTGATGTCGAGCGCACGTCCTTGATAATGAAGCGAGTTTGGACTGTGTTTGCCCACGCGGCCAAATGCGGGGTTCTCTCCAATCCGCAACCCAACTGAACCGTACTTCCTCTGCAAAGCCTTACCAAGCTCGACCGTGGAAATAAACTCTGCGTTAGGGTCAACGCTCGACGTCTCGGAAGGGGAGTAAGAAGCTAACTGAGCATTAAGGGAAGTCTTTTTTGATGCCTGACCCTTATCGAACGCTTTTTGAGCCATTTTAGCGCCTAAAATATCCATAACTAACTTAGTAGGATCGTTCGCACCTGCAGATCCTCCTAAATACATAGCTTCGTTGGCTTTGTAGGCGTATTGCTCTGCTAAAGCAGATCCTTCTTCCCCATACTTATCCGGATCTGCTTTGATTGCTTTAGCCGCTTGAAGATAAACCTGAGCCGCTTGAGGGTCGCCGCTTTGAACCTGACCGCCGCCGCTCAAAGCATATTGTGTAACAATATCTTTTAGAGCGCCTTTAAAGTCATAACGAGGTAACTCGACTTTAGGCGTACCGACGGTTTGATCAACCTGATAAGGTGCCCCTCCGCTAGGTCGCTGTAAAAATCCCTGAAGCTCAGTAAGACCTTTAACTGGCTGACCGTAATAACTTTTGCCTTCTAAAGTCGGAAGACTGGCCCACTCAGGGGCTAACTTTGCGATGTTCTCGGGTGTTACGGGATCGCGGGTAGGATCCACGCCGCGTCGCTTCATCAGATAAATCGCAGCGAGATCCTGCTCTTGCTCGCCAAAACGATTGAGTCCAAGCGCCTTTGCGGCTCCGCTCCAGGTGCCCGGCATAAACTGGTACCGACCGGCAGCGGCACTCCCCCGTGGAAACGTCTTGGTGCGAACGACAGTATCCGGGTGACGATCAAGACTTTGAATTTGGCCGCCACCAAACAGCGTTCGGTAACCCTGACCGCTCCGATTGGGATCAGTACCCTCGGCATACGCGATGAGATCAAGCCACTGCCGAGTCAGCGGGTTATCTAAAGCCATCTACGTACGTCCTATTTAATCAGTCTACCGAATTCTCAGAATCATCGATTCCCTCAAACAACTCTATATTAGTGTCTACAACTACACCAATTTGCTGCATAACTGTTTTATACGCTCTTTCCTTACACATAAACTTTAAGATCATGACCCAAAAGAATTGATCTCTATCGCTACGATTAGATATAGATTTAGCTTTAGTTCGGATTTGCGTCAGTACGAACTCGTCTTCGAGCGTCAGGCCGCAATGCAGGTTCTGCATCTCGTCGCCGGAACCGATCATCGAGGTCAACCCAAATCTGTTCTTATCCTACACCCGATTCTTAATATGCGCTAGGTACAAAACTGTATGCTACGTGAGTCAAATAAAGACTTCGTAAAACGTGCGCTCGGCCTGTACAAAGCGCAAGAAGCTCGCTATGCTGTTCTAGCCACCCCTCATTCACACGGCAGATGTTTGAAGGTAAGACCCTCTTGACGATCGCTGAGACTGCAGAATTCCTGAACTGCTCCAGCGGCTTTGTGCGTAAGCGCATTGCACTGACTGAATCCAACAACCCCGGCGGCTGGCCCCGTGACATCTACGTAAACCTGCAGCCTTCTGGTGCTAAATCTCTGTACCGAATCAACAAAGAAGCGCTGCAGAACTACCTGAACAACGTGGCTTCCTCGGCTACAGTGGAAACTGACATCGCCGAGAGCGAAGCAGTCGCCGCCTGAGCACACCGATGACTTATACCGAAGCGTTTACATCTACTCCGGCGTCGGATTTAGTTCCCACGCAGGCTGAAGAGCGTGTCGTTTCGGTCGAGCCGGAGCCCCAGCTTCAAGACCTTCTCCTGAATCTGGTGGCTCTGGCCTCCTACTCGCATCAGCTTTACATTCAATCACATCTAATTCATCTAAACGTCGAAGGGCCGTTATTTCTCCCCCTTCACAAATTTCTAAAAAAAGAGTACGAGATCCAAATCGGGCATTTCGACAAAATCAGTGAGTTTGTCCGAACGATGGACACACTGATGCCTATGTGCCAAAGGGGTTTACTAGGCGCATACAAAGGCTTCAAGCACTGCAAATCTTACGAGACACGCGGTATGCTTGTAACCTACCTAACAAACCTAGAAGACTTCGGCATGAAGTCTAAAGAGCTGGCTGAAATGGCTCGCAGTGTGGGGGCTCCCGATGTCGAGAACTACGCGGCTCAACTGGTTGAAGATTCATTCAAAACCGCGTGGTTTATTAAAAGCACGCTTCGCGATTAGACCGGAACCCACGCGGAGCCAACATAAACATAAAGACCGGAAGGTGCTGCCGCTTGGTACATGATGGTACCTTGCGGAGAAGACGCAGGAAGATTGGAAGTTACAGCTACACCCGAAGAAATAATACTGGCTGAGGATAAAGCAGCTGTGGTCGCGGAGTTAGCCGTATTTGCTGAATCCGCAAAACCAGCACCGACCTTTCTCCAAGTCGATCCGTCCCAGACCTTCATGTAATACGACGCGGTAGAACTGTCGACCCAGGTTTCGCCCGTAGAGTTTCCGGTCTGTCCCACGGCGCCTGTGTTCGGCGCAGCTGCTCCGTAATGGTTAGGGCCGACCTTTCGAATATTCCCTGCAGAGTCTTCAAAGTAGAGTCCGGGGTCAGAGCTGCCGTATGAAACAGCCAGTTGACCCTGCTGCAGCGTCGCCGGAAAAGGCCGGTCTGCGCTCTGATTAGAACGTAAGCTAAGTAAGTTTACAGGTGTGGATGTCATTAGGAGTACACGCCGCCGTTAATCGGCAGTCCGTCTGGAAGATTACGAACGCCGTTAGTATAAGTCCCGCCGTCTAAGGTAAGCGTCGCAGAAGAAGTCTTGCTTCCGTTGGTATATGTCCCTCCGTCATAAGAATTAAGGTTGTTGAAATCGATAGGCGCAAAAGGATCAAATTCGTCGAGGGTAAACATCTCGAAGTTAGGGGCCTGCAGCGTTGCAAGGCTGTCTATATCTCCTGCGTTTAGTGTTTTAGACATCATATTATACATATCAGGGTACATCATGTGCGTCGGCATATCGTCCTTAGCTGGCGAATACCGTTGCCACCAACGGAGATCCCGTTCGCGTTTCAAGAATGAAACCTGCTTAGCTAAATCTTTGTCAAACTTTTCTCGATACCATTCGTTCATCGGTTCGTCATTTGGCTGAGGTAGCCACGGTGACGTCGTGTTATTTTGGTTGAATCGGCGCTGAAGGTCCCACATCGCCGCATAAATGTGTTTGCACCAGCGAGGCTGGAAATACAAAAGATTTGGATCTGAGTAAACAGACGAAGTGTAACTAGGAATGTTATAGATCTCGTTCAGGTAGATGAAACCGAAAGACCGAGCGTATCCAGGGTTATCGTTGGCAGGGACAATGCGCTGAGCCTGATCCGGACCAGCGTCGTACTGACCGGGCACTGTATTCAGCACCCCGGTGTACGGGTAGCGACGCTTCAGACTGTGACTATACAGATTGAAACCCTCCCGACCGAGAAAATCAGGGCAGGTGCACTGCGAACGCATCTCCGTCGTCAGAAACTCACCGACCGCCGGAGGTCCTGACGCTGGTACAGCAAGTGTGTTCGAGTCGACAACTGTCCAGCTTTGATTGGGAGCGTGAGATAGAAACAGCGTGTTGAATATGGGAGCGTACGAGGGCGCTAACGGCGTCCCGTTAAAGCCCACGGCGGTGACGGTGTAATTACTGTATCCAAATTGCTTCTCTGCGCCGCTGGATGTATAACGGTTGGATAACACTTCGCCTGTAAAAAAAGATATCGGGGCGCCAAAATTCGAACTCAGCTTGACGGCATAAGTCGTGTCGTCGTAATCCGATACGCTCTCAACCGAATAGCCGAAGTCCAGGAAATTGAAAGAGTCTCTTGGTCGAATGCCAACCATCCACATACGCATATCAGAACGCGTAGTGGGATACATAAACGCAATACCCGGTAGGAAAATTCCCACACCGGGCGTATTCGAAACGTAATATTTAAAGCTGTAGGTTAAGCCGCCGTAAGCTTCCTGGCTGTACATCGACAGCTCGTAACCACGACGCCAACGACTCCACAAGGACGCGTAGTCATAATCACTGAGTACGCTGAAGTCCTTAGTCCCCGTGGCAGGACGAAACCTGCGGTCGAACGAAAGCGGACGACTTAAGTGCGAAGGATGGTCCGCCCCAATAACATCACGAACTTTATTGATCTGAGGGCCGGCGTTAAAGGACCTGAATCCGAAATTGTCAGACCCTTTACGGCGTCCCATATCAGATCAATAGAATCCACCTTGCGCCAGGATCGTGATGCCGGAAGGGCTAAGGCCGCCAGATGCTGCAACACCGGAGGCACCTGCCGGACCAACACCGATATAACCAGCGCAAAGAATGTAACCTTTCTCTAGATACAAACCTTCGTTTTTGCCTAGTTGAATAGGAGCAATCAGATTTGTGTCGCCGGTACGAGGAACCGGAGCCATAACAGCGGGAAGCTGAATACCAAGCGGGTAACCAAAAGTAGACCCGCTCAGACCGACCTCAAATCGACCGACCATCAAAGCCGCCGAGGTTGAAGGTGCAGCCTGATTAGGCATGTAGACATAAATGCCTACGTCGGCAGTACGCACCCCGCTGTTATCAGGGTAATCCTCGTTGCTGATGATGGTGATGTCTTCGACCAGCGCTCCGTCTTCCGACGGCAGATCGCCCACGCGGACCAGCTGAATCAAATCGCTAAGACTCGGATTCGTCGGGTCGCAAGTCGTGGTAGCAGAAGTAATGCGTGCGCCGCGTAGAAACGGACGATCTACAAGGGCGGGTTGTTTGTTCGTACTTGTCGAGGCCATAGGTGCGCTCTGTGTTAACTAAGAATCAGGAGTAAGACCCCGAAACCGAGCCGCCGATAGAACCCAGCGGATTATCTGTCTTCAACCTTGGAGTGACCATAGCCGCCGTAAGAGCGTCCGAAGTCCCTTTAGGTGAAAGCTTCCCTAACAGTTTATTGAGGCGATCGTCTTCCCGCTGTTGCGCAACGTACTGCTGCACCATCGACCCGGCCATGCCAGGCGCCGAGTCCATACCGCGATACGCACGAATAGCGTTACCGATTCCTTCGAGCAGAAGCGAGCCGCCAAGCCACGCGTTTGAGAAAGGATTTTCAGCACCGGGTTTAGCTGGGCTGCTGCCTGTATCCAAAACGGATCCGCTGTAAAAAGCGGAACTCATCGGATCGACTTCGAACGAAGTATTAGTAAACGCGGGAATCCCGTTCTGAAAAAACCCGGTAGGCAAATCTACAGCCGCATTGAAAAAATCGTTAGCCATGACTCAAACTCAGTAACCGGCGTACATAGCGCTGCGAGGTGCCTGCAGCGTGGCGTAAGACTGCGGCCGAAGCGCATCACTTAGGTCCGCCGCACCTTGAGATCCGTAGACTGCATTTTCAGCAGAGGCCCGAGCCTGACCTGCTGCATTGTTCTCGAAATTGGTGCCGAGAGTAGTGCCAACCTGCGCACCTTGTGCAGTAGGCATTTGCTGATTTGGGCCACGGCGCTGCATGCGGAGCTGAAGCTGATAAGCAAGCTGGGGGTTGGCTTTAGCCCAGCTCTCGAAAGCGGCATCCGTCTCAATACCGATCGAAGCAGGAGCGCCCATGCCGCGAAGAGACCCGATGATTTCTTCGGCTCGACCGGGAGCTTTGGCGTAGGCTTGTTGAGCAGCGTAAAACGCACCGGCTTGACCGGGACCGTACTGAGAAGCGTCTTGACGTAAAGCCTGAGCCGCATTTTGAGCGGCTTGAACATAGTTGGAATCTGTGTCGTTCATTTGCTGAACAACAGGAGCACCCATGCCAGGAGCTCTGGTCGGCGTGGTCTGAGCAAACGCGACCGGAGGACCAGGCCGAACCATAGTCGACGCAGGTTGCTGCATCGAGCTGGGGTTCACAGTTCCCGGAATAGCGTTAGTCGATCCGGCAACAGGTTGAGGGGGAGGGGTCAGCGGATCACCGGTCACAGCGGGGAGGTTTTCTCCGCTGTCGGGAGTTGCAGTCGGGGTGCCCAGCATCGTAGTGCCGGGGGCTTGAGTCGCGTCAACAAGAGACTGAACTTGATCTTGCCTGCCGGACATATAAGCTCCAATGCCAAGCCCGCCAAGGATTCCGCCTCCGACCACGGGGGCTAAGGGGATGTTGCGGGCGGCGGCGGTCCCGGCTTGCGCGACCCGAGCAGCGTCCGGACCAGCGACAGCTTGAGCAAACGCAGGGTTCCGAAGAGCTTCGTTGATGTCGATCATGTTGACGCCACCTCGGCCGGCAAAAGCACGTGCAGCTTCGCCAGGAGGAAGCGTGACCTGACTACCGATTACTTCGTAGACATCGACCGGTTCAATGCGGCCTTCAGTCGCCATGCCACCGGGTGAACGTACCAAGGCGCCACGCTCGCTAGGCATCCCGACCCCGCCGCCCGTCGAAGGAATCATCTCGCTGGGCTGACTGAGCTGGTCGAGCATTGCTGCACGCGGACTTCCGGAAGGGCTCAACAGAGCCTCCATAACGTCTTCAGCTCGAACACCCCGCTCGCGTGCTGTGCTTTCAGCGATCGAACGCACAGCCTGATAAACTTCGGGATCTGAAATTCGCAGCTGCTCGGCTAAAGCCCAATCAGGCACAGGCGCTTGAGGTTCGCTACGAGTAATAGCTGTAGGTGTCGTGCGCACCGTTCGCGGAGTACGAGCACGATCAAAGACGTACTCAGAAAACTCCGGAGATTCAAACCCCGTACGAAGCGTGCCGCGAGGAGTAACGGTTAGGCCAGATTCTTGAGCTTGCTGAAGAAGTCGCTGATTCCTCGTAGCTGACGTTTCAGCAGGCAGACTGCGCTGTGTGCTTTGAATGGTTTCAGTAACCTCAGGCCCAGCAGATTTTCGCGGTGAATAAACCTGAGCACCTCGACCCGGTTGAGTCAAAGGAAGACGTAGCTGCGTGGTAGGACCACTTACAGGTGCCACGCGGGCAGCACCACGGCGGGCTCCGGAGGATACAGGGGCCGGAGGGATCATATTATTGATCATCCGAAGGCCACCTTCGACCAAAGCTCTAATTAACTTTTCGTTCGCGCTTTGGGACATCCTAGAAACCTAACCTGAGTACATATTAGCGCCAATCAGCGTAGAAATACAGTCGGTCCGCACGAGACACATCAGGAGGTCCAGGAATAGCCTGAATGAATTCAGCGCCACTGCGTTCAAAGCGATACCTCGAAGCTACAGGATCTTTATAGTTTGCCACGTAAAGCATTTCGGCTAAACGCCCTGTTTCGTACAGATAATTTTGCCTCCAAACTTTCGCTACTTCAGTTTTGTCCTGAATATTGATTGAGCGATTCACATCGCCAAGAATTGTTTCTTGCCTGTTTGTGGCTCTCCCCGTGGCAAGCTCTGTTAAGCGCTCAGCTTCCTCGCAGCGCTCAATCTGCTGAACGATTTTATCAAAATAGAATTCACTGGGTATGCTATTACATGCTTCAAGCAACCTGGCGTAATCACCGGCAGGTACAGTAGCGATCGAATACCCTAAATGATAACAAACTCTACTAAAGTTAAAATCATCAAGTCTGTAACCAAAAACCTGCGCAGGATTACGTGTTAGCTGATTAACAGCAGCGTAAACAACTTCTCTTTTAGTAGCGTCAGTAGTATCAGGCTGAAATACAACACCCTGTTGAGCTAAGTAGCTTTGCAGCTGTTCTAACTCTTGCTGCGTAAGTTGAGCCACAACTACCGACGCCTACAGTATCTATATTGTAATCCTTATTTATCTAGAACCGAAATCACTCGACGTAGATCGAATCACTAAGAATTTCGTCCCAGTTGATGTGCTTGATTTGGCGCAGCTGTTCCAACTTTGTAAACCGCTCACCGGGAAGGGACATCCGCAGCTCGATGATTTCGTTAGCGGTCTTCAAGCCCACGCCGGGAAGGATCTGAGTCAAAAGCTCGGGGGTAGCTGCGTTTAGGTTGAAACGATTTGGCGCAGGAACCTGAGGCTTAACAACTTGCCGACCTCGCCGCGCCTTAACAAGTTTTGCTTGCCCTTTGCCGTCTTTACCTTCGGCTGTTTTCTGCTCGATTTGATTCTTGTGCGCAAAAAAAACTTTACCTGTGGTTTTTGAGCGCACCATAAAGTACTCACCGTCATCGTGAGTACTGAGAATATCTACTTTAACCCCGCTAGGGGTGTAAGTCACATCTTGTTCGGTCACGGTAGCGGTCATCATGGCGATACGACTTCCGCGCAGTATAGGACAAAGTTAGAATGTAAAAAAGACCAACTACGATGCCGAACCCATTAAATCTATTCAGGTTCGCTCAGCAAGTTCCAGCAGTACGACGAATACTGCAGAACGTGTATGCGGTAGCTCCAGACGTAGGCTTCGGACTTCCGGTCGAACTGATGATGTCGGAGAAGGAATCGCCGAAAAAAGAGAAGACAGCAGTACTGAACACGGCAGCGGAAATCGGTAACTCGTTATTGCTCGGCGGCGTGGAGACAATCCCCCAGCTAGCTCAAATGGCCACGGATCCTGGCCTGCTGAGAGCCTTGGGTCAGCCCGGTTTGAGTGAGAACGAGACAATACGGAACATCAACGCCAGGGCTCGCACAATCAACCCCAGCATGTATACAGAACAACTGGTTGAGCAAATCGTCGAAGGACAAGTCGATGCGGAAAAAGCTCGTCTGATGCAAGAAGCTCGGGACCGACTGCGAAAGATCCAGACGCCTTTGCCGACGTCGAGCATGATGCAAATGCTCCCCTAATAAAAACCCCTCCCGAAGGAGGGGTTAATTGCACTAGCCGCCTGAATTATATCAGGAAGGGCTCGTCGAAGTGTAGAGCGAAGATTCCACCACGCCGGCAGGCTGGAGAACCACATCGTCGCGCTTCGGCGGAGCATCAGGCACGATCCAGCACAGTTCGCAGATGGCCAGAGCTTTGTCCTTACCGGACAGCTTGCCAGCAGCGGCGCGAGGATCGAAGGTGCCGGAAGCCAGAGCCAGACCGGAAGCCGCCACGCCGCCGAGATCAGCGGTAGCGGACAGTTTCCAGGTGGTTTCAGCACTCAGAGCAGACAGCTTGCTGGAATCGATGATGTTCACCGAAGCAGTGCTGCCGTTCTCAATGCGGCTGCTGGAGCCGGTAACCGACACAGCGAACTGACCGGACACCACGGTGCCGTCGTCGCGGATGCCTTGGCTGAGAGCGGGAACCAGAGACAGTTGAGGCGTGGCGCTGCCACCACCCACACCGCTGCTGATCACGTCGCCGCCGTCGACACGCAGAGAAGCACGATACACATAAGCACCAGCAGGCACTTTGATACCGTCTGCGATGTCCGTGCGGACATCCTTGTGATAATCCGGCGAAGGGATAATCACGTTGGCGGTGCTGAAGGCTTGGTTAGAGCCGTTCAGACCGGAACCATAAGGCTGAGCGTAGTACTCAAGCTGGTTGACGGAACCGTTGGCCTGATAAGACAGGTCAACGTAACCGATCGCCTGTTGAGCAATCCAGCCGGGACGGAACACCACGCCGACCGGACCGCCGACAGGCTGGTTGGTCAGGGTTTCCGCAGTGCCATTCTCACTGATGTTGGGAATGGACTTCTCTTCGTGCCAGTAACGAAGAACGTTGGTGTAGTTACCAGGATAAATCTTGGCAACTTGGAGCTGGTT
>Ga0070754_10002025_pt1 | contig 15344 bp, 19 predicted proteins | sample VirMetDEL_Sep_01_FD_75181 | JGI IMG/M metagenome (GOLD analysis project Ga0070754, IMG submission 75181) | Aqueous microbial communities from the Delaware River and Bay under freshwater to marine salinity gradient to study organic matter... | ecosystem: Environmental > Aquatic > Marine >... | reverse complement strand
TTATTATTGGGTATCTTAGATACATCTACTGCCATTACTTATTCTTTTTGCTATTGGATACAACAATAGACGAATCTTCCAATTCGCCTATCTTTTTAAGGAACGCAAATAGCTTGCGTACATTTTCCTCTTTTGGTTTATACTTTCCTCTTTTATCCAAGATAAATACCGCCAAAGTTTACATCCCTATCAGGATTCATATCTTCGTTAGCTGTGCTTGTATATTCAGGATATAAATTGCTGTTATGATCCATATAGTCCATAAAGCGTCTAGTGTAGAACTCAGCAGTCTCCAAAGCACTTGCAACAAGCATATTAAGCTCTTCCATAGTTATTGAATCACTATTTTCGCTTCTGTGCTTATAGATGCCTCCATTGCTTATCTGAAAAGCAGCAAATGGCATATAATCGCTTTGAGTAAACCAAATAAGCATTGGCTTGATATAGGTGTTTAGAAGCGTCTTATAGTCTGCATTAGCCACTAAATCAATTTCATCGTTAATAATCAACTCTTGTAGCTTCTTATACAGTTTGCCTCCTAGATAGTTTTGAATGTGCGTGTCTTGAGCTACCTCAACAAATTGCACAATCTTATCAGGGTCTACATTACCACTAATGATAGACTTCTTCTTTATGTCTGCTATTGTAACAAATAATGCCTTCTGTGCCATAATTATTTACTTGTTGGGTAAGCTCCTCTGTTTGGCATATCCTTTGGTGCTATTGGCACTTCATCTGGATTGACTGGTGCTACATAGCCTTCAGCTAACGCCTCATCTTCGCTTACTCTTGTTTTCTTTTTATATACTCTCTTCTCCCAGAAGTGATGGCAGTTCTTGCCTCCCTTGTACTTAAATAGAGAGTAGTTGCGTTTATTGTGTCCAAGTTCATTATTGATTCCTCTAAATGACATCTGATTAATGTCCTCTAATCTGAATACAATATCTTTATCTGTTAAAGCTTCCATTCTAACACAGAACTCACGACTATCAGGAGACTTTCTAACAGGCATATAAGCATATCTTACCTTGTAGCCCTTGTTATCCTGAGAACTGCTCTTAGAAGGCTTCGCATCGTCTTCTGATACCGCTGCTAGATCTACTTTCTCAGCAGATACTAATTCCCACTCGTCAGAGATAACCTCTCCATAGTCTTCTAGTTGGTCAAACAGGTCCTCAAACTCTTCATCAGACAAATCTGAAAGCTCCTCTGGCTCTTGCTTAGAAAGCTTCTCACCAGTCTCTTCTTCACGCTTAATCTTGGTGGCGATATTGTCAAGCTCTGTAAACTCAATAGGCTGAAGAGTAACGAAGTATAATTGAAGAGTTATTTTGTTAAATGCCAATATCTCATCTAAGCCCTCAATGAGCTGTTGTTGGAATGGTCTGATAACCATATTATCCATGATGATGGAAGCTGTACGAAGCTCCTCAGCATTGTTACCAAAACCAGTATTGTCTTTAATACCAAGAAGAATAGGAGACACAATTCTGTGGCCAAGCATAATCTTCTCTCTTGACTCATCAGCTAGGAACTGATATTGTGCGTGAGCATCAGGCAAGTGAATAGCCTCAATGCTTGCTTGGTCTTCAGCAGACTCATTGAAGGTAAGTATGAACTTACCTGCATTAGAAGATCCAGAGAACTTATCATAGATCTTACGCTCTATAAGTTCCTGAGTCTCTTCATTAGGAATACCGTTATTAAAATTAACCAATAACGAAGGCTGAAGGCCATTTTGTATATTGTTAATATGGTAGTTTGCCACTTCTTCTTCCAACTCTGCATATTGAAGACAGCCATTATAGTCAACAGGAGCATAGTAATAGAATCCTGATTTATATGGTTTAAAGATGTATAATTCTAGTAAGTCTCCCTTGCCTCCATTACCAAATGTAGGAATACGCTTAGGCTTGTCAGATGTTTTAAGCTCTGCCCATTTAGGGTGGTAGTAATATGCTTCACACTTGCCATTCTTAGCCTTCTCAGCTCTCAATGTTTCCATTGGGAAGTGTACCACCTTTGTGATAGCAGTCTTGTTCTTATTGTAGATGACCTGTACAGCAGCCTGTCCTAAGAGTTTGTAGTCATTGACTACTTTACGCATACAAGATGGCTTGAATAACAGCTTCATCTTAGCATACATCTCAGGCTTCTCAGCACTGTCAAGAGCATCTAAGCCTCTACCATAGATCATCTCTGTTATACCATTGATACAACAGGCGTTGGTAGGACTACCAAGATACTTCTCTATTAAAGACTCAAAGTAATCTTGACCATCATCTCCAGTCTTATATAATACCCAGTCTTTTCTATCATCCTCTATGATCTCTGGGGCCTGGTAGCCACTAAGGTTGACCAATCTGACGCTATTCTTATAGCTCTTAGGCTGATCGTTTGTGTTAACTAATCTTACTCTAGGTTTTGCCATATCACAATACTATATATTCGTCATCCCCATCTGAATACTCATCGTAAGCATCTGGATAAGCGAACACTTGTTTTTTATTTGTTATGCTTGTAATATACACCAAATCTCTGTACAATACATCTGTTGTTGTTGTAAGTTCTAAAGTATATATTTGATCTTCTTTCAATGTTATTGTTGGAGTCATGCTAATCTCAATAAAATTGCCATTAGTTGATTCTGCCCAAGTAAATGTTACATTGCTTTCAGATAAATTAGTACCATTCTCTGTTAAAGTAATAGAGGCTGCATCTAAGTTTGCTGAAGCAAAAGAAGATGGTATAATACTAAATGTTTGTTCCGTATCTGTAGGTTGTAATCGTATCACAAAAGGATAACCGCAAGGTATACATTTTGTTTTTATTACGCATAAAAAAAGCAGCCTTACGGGGCTGCTCTTCTTAATGCAAACTATATATTACTATGAAGTAACGATAGTAGCTTGAGTAGTGAAATCTCCACCAGTGATTGAGTTGGCAGGGAGTTTTTCCATTCCTGTGAATGTAAGAGTGTATCCTGAAAGGTCACCCATAGATGCACCAGTAACAATAGTACCACCAGTTACATCAGCTCCATGCTCTCTACCTACTAAGAAGAAGTTTCCGTTATAGTCCTCTACCACAATGTGAGGGCGACCAAATGCTAATAATTTAACCTCTTGGTTGTCTGCTGCACTTAATTTTGGTAGGGTAAGTTCCAGTACCTGCTCAAAAGCAGTTGTTCCATTCTCTCTAGAAGATTGGATATTCTGTGTTAAAGAAGAAGTCCCTTTAAGTTCGTATTGGTAGAATGTATCTCCTGTAAATTCTGTTGAAGCAATAGAGTCATCTGCACTTAAAGTGGTAGATACATCTCCATAGTTCGCAAAATAAACATTCTTAAGACCACCAACTGAGTCCTTACAAGGTAACGCTCTTCCTGCTGAAATGTCACAAGCCATAATTTATTTTTTATTATTAAAAAAGGGTAGGCAGGCTCTAAGGCTCACCTACCCTCTTTTGTTATACAATTTGTTTATTAAGCTAAAGTAAGAAGAACTAGATCAGATCCAATTCCGTACTGAACTCCAGCAGTAAATCTCATAATAACTCTTACATTTTGAGATCCATCTAGGTCAGCCATGTCAATAACTTTAACTTCGTTATGGTCAGAAAGAAGACCAGTACCAAAGTAGATGTTAGAAGCTTCACCAGCAACGATGTGGTCAGAAGGCATACCTGGAGCGTGTTGGATTTTTACCCCATCAAAAGAAAGAGCATTTCCATTGTTGTACCAAAGTCCACCTTTGCTATCAACACCAGCAGCACCTAATCCAGAAGCACCAAATCCACCTAAAGAGCGAATATAAGCTTTGTAAGCTACAGTTGGAGCATAGATAGTAAGATCCTCACGACCATAAACAGTTGAAGGAACAGCAGCTAATACATTCTCTAAAAGAGTAGCGATATTAGATGAAGTGAATGAAGTTTCAGCACCGTTAGCAGCATCGTTTACATCAGCATCAGCAGCAGCAAGTACTGTAATACCATCAAACTCACCAGCAGTAGCATTAACACCACCCCAGATGTTTTGCTCAGTTTTCTCAGCTACTTTACCAGCTACATGAGCGATAAGGAAGTCTGCGAATGAAGGAGGAAGTTGGTCAAATGCACCAACACCCATTTGGATAGCTTCCCAATCAGAGCGGAAGTCTTTTTTACAAAGCTCAACATTTACTTGAAACTCTTCTGGAGTAAGGATTCTCTCAGTCAAAGTAACTGATCCTGTATCAGTAAAGTCACAAGTAGCGTCAGCGATAAGTCCAGAAGTAGCAATCTTTTTGATTACTTCTTTGTACTTCACATTTGGTTTAATGCTAATAGCATTTTCATTCAGGGTCTTACCTGAAAGTAACGCTGCTGAGATGTACTGTCCAGCAAATTCACCAGCGTAAGTAGTTGTAATTGAAGTTGTAGTTGCCATTTTTAAATAGATAAATTACTTATTAAACATTTTTTCGTACACAACACTCATTGTATTGCGTGATTTAGCTGACTTAAAGAAGTTTAACTTCTGTCCTTCAGCTACTTCAGGAGAGTGCTGGATTGGCTCCGCTCCATCTTCTTGAGAAGATAACTCCTCTTTTGCTAGTTCTTCAGCAGGAATCTCTACTTCCATCTCTTCAGAACCCATTTTCTCTACGATTGCCTCGTACATAGCTTTCATTTCTGCAACAGCAGCATCAAGCTCTTCTTTGGTAGCATACTTAATTTCTTCTTCTGCTACATCTTCTGCTACATCTTCAGGAGAAGCCTCATCTTCTGGCATATCCTCAAGAATAACAGGATCATTTACTTCTACTTCTTCAGCAGCCAATTCAACTTGCTCTTCAGCAGCCTCTGGCTGTACTTCGTCAGCAGAAAGTAAGACAGATTTTAGTCTGTCTACAATTTCACTTGCTTTCATAAAATTCAATTTATATTAGGTTAACTATTACTTACTTAGACTGTTGTATTTTCAAATTTTACCAATGCCCTGATTAATCATATTTCCATTGCAACATCTTCTGCTATACAGAGAGCCATTCTTACACAAACAAGCTCTTCTGCTCTCTCTTGGACTTGTCTTGCTTGGATTGCGTCTATTAGAATATCTACTACGCATAGCTTTGTGTCTTTTGTATAAAGTAAATAATATCCCAAATAGAAGCGTCACCTCCGTGACTCATTATTCTTAACTCAGCACCATTAGTGATGAAATCTTGATTCACATAGTATTGGTACACTTCGTGAAAGTTCTGCTCCTCGTTATTGCCCTTAGAGAAACTTAACGACTTGTTTATTCTATCATATCCAACAACACCAGTCATCGTGAAATCCAAGTGAGTATTTACTGTCTGTGGAGAAGACGCTTTGAAAATAACCGTAAGCGTATAAACATCATTAGCTGTATCACCAAATACTTTCTCTGTTTCTATGTTATAGTAGCTAACATCGTGAGACTTTGTAATTAGCCCTCCGTTGTTTGGCAAGTGTGTCTCTACACCATCAGTTAGAGCGAGTTTATTTAACGAAGTATATTCAGTATCATCGTATCTTACCCAACCTATCATCGTGCCTTCTCCAGCTTGTGGATATAACTTTACCCACTCGCCTTTATATACTGTCCATACGCCTGCTGAGGTGTGTACAAAAGCACCCTCCTCAATGTTGTAATAAAGTCTTTCGTCTTCTGTGTTTACATCTGACTTTGTTCTATATGATGTATTGAATACGCTTGCCATTATCTGCCTTGTCCTCTATATGGTTTCTTATAATTCTTTGATGTTTTAGAAACGCTAGTTTTACTTTTAGCATATACACCCCTTCCTTTGGGCTTCTCTATCTTAATGTGTGCTGTCTGTCTAGCCATCTATCTCATCAAGTCCTTTTAACTTAGACTCAACCCAATTCTTCATAGACTTACCTCCCCATAGCAAATAACTAATCGTACCGCAAGCCTCTGGCTTTGCTGGGTCGTAATACTCTTCTGCCCTTCTTAGGTAACTGTAGATTCTCTTCAAGGTTGGAACTGTAAACTTCTCTTTGCGAGCTAACTGCTGTGCTCTTACCTTTCCTACTTGAGTTGCACATTTATTGCCTAATTCTTTATTGCGTTTGATACCTAATTTAGCGTTGTTTGATGCAGACTCAGGATAACCTCCATAAGACTCCAATTCTACTTCTTCTAAAGCTGCTACAGCCTCTAAAAGAGCATATTCCGCTTGTAGTTCCTCAAGGCAATCTTTGCAAAGCGTCTCTTCCACCTGTTCTTTAGGTCCTCCAGCATTATCACTAAAGTATCCCTCAATACTAAAACCTTTAACCTTTCCAGTTTTGACAAATTCTTCCCAGACTTCTTCATTGTTTACTTTTACAGACACCATCCAGGTGCCTTTAGGCATATTTAAGTTGTATAATGCAGATTTATCTTGTTTTTCGTCTTCTACGATCCAAGATTCTACTACAGACATACCTTTTAGCTGATATTCGTGCTCTAAGGTTGAATTATTCTGATTTCCTCTGCTTAAGAACAGCTCAGAAGCCTTTTTAACAGTGCTTTCGCTAAAAAAGATGTAGTATTCCTCATTATCGCCATTTCTGCGATAGATTTTCTTGTTTGGTATCAATGCTGGCCCCATTAAGATGCGTTTTTCAGCATTTACTTCGGCCATTTCTACCTTATGAGCTTTTAGTGCTATAAAATCCTCTTCAATAGCAGGCTCTTCTACGATTGAGATAGCTTCTACTCCTGAGAACTCGCTATCTTCTTCTATAAATAACTCGTAAACTTCCATATAAGGGTAACTTATTAGTTAGTATTCGTTTTAAATTGACGCTCCTTGTACAATTCTTCTGTCTAATTCTTGTGCAGTAGTTACATCAGAAGAAACCACATAAGCCTTGACTGGTTGTTGGAATTGTCCTGCAATAGCAGCAGCTAATTGATTCTGTCCAGCAGCACCAACTACATTAAAACCTGGTGCTACTACTGGAATAGAAACACCACCATCTGATCCTATAGATGGGGTTGATGGAGTCGCCATTGGAGCTTTAAGTCTGCTCAATGCTGTTGCTGTAGCCCCAATATTCGCTGCAATATCTGCTGCTGCAAAAACATTATTAGCTTTTATTTTTGCCTCTATAAGTGCTGCTGCTGCTGGGTTTAATGTGGCTATCGCTGCTTGTTGTAGCCTTAATGCAGCATTAGCTGATTTGGTATTAATTATAACTTTAGCAATACCTGCGGCAGACTCTCCTAATAAAGCCGCAGCTTGAATAAATCTATTGTTTTGAGATATATCAGCTATCGTTCTAAAAGCTGTTTCTATTATGTCAACCTTAGCAAGTTCAACCTCTTTAAATACCTCAAGCTCTGCTTGTTTTATTTCAGCAAGCTCCTTTTGTCTATCGCTTTCAGCAATTATCTCCTCCTCTATTTCAAGCTTTCTTAAATTAACATATCCTAAAAGGGGGTCTTCTATTTCTTCTTGGCCATATATTAAGCCCTCTATAAATTTTTTACTTAATGCAAATCCATCATCAAAAAACTTGTCACCCAAGTCTGTTACAGCAGCAGATCTTCCTTCTTCTCCGCCTTCTCCTAATAATATATTTATTAAGCCTTCTGTTCCTAATGTTTCACCTAAAATCTTTATCCTATCATCTATATCGGAAAGAGAATTAACAAATAACTGTACAGCCTGTGTGCCAGTCGCAAAACCTCCAGTAGCAACAGCAGCACTTATTGCATTTAATTTCTCTAAAGCAGTTCCAGAGCCTAGAAGTATGTTCTTGAACACACCAAAGGCACTATTATTTGTCTTAAGAAATTCTACGGTTAGCTGAGCTTTTTCTGAATAAGCATCTTCTAATTGACTCTGAAGAGCTTTAGCTTTAGCTAGTGTTTCAAGTTGTTTTATTTGCTCTTCTATAGCAACATTCCCCTCTCTAGTCAACCTATTGTTTTCATCCAACTCAAAGTTATATTCTGGATACTTTTCTGACAAAGCAGATATTATCCCCCTTTTTTCTTCCAAAGATGTATTTTCATCATCTAAAGCCTGTTTAGCAAGCTTTAAACTTAAAGACGATGTAATTATAGCCTTTTCTAACTCAGCCGTTTCCTTAGCCGCAGACCTTGCCCGTTGAGCGAAAAATTCTATTGCCGCAATGACAGCTTGGAATACGATAAGCCATCCAGTAGCAGTTATTTTTCCATTCTTAAATACAACATCTGTCATTGACTCCAAAGCCTTCTTTGCTCCTCCAGTTTTTTCAACCAAGAGGGCGAACATAGACCCTAATTGAGACAAGTTGTTTGTTACAGCCTGAATCCCAAATGGAGCATCAGATATTAAACGACCAAATTCAGCAGTTGCGGCTCCAGCAATACCAGCGGAACTGCTATTGTCCTTTAACGCATCGCTGTTCTTTTTTATGGCATCATTTGTCTTTTTTGACTGTTTTTCTAAGTCCTGAAACGCCTTAGATACACCTCTCACTTTTGTTTCACCAGAGCCAGTTTCTACTACAAGCTGAATTATATATTTATTTACTGCCATGTCTTCTCTTTATTAATTGTTTAGTTTGTTTGAATGTAGATGGCAATTTATCTGACCCCTTAGCAAAGTCTATATCAGGATCTCCAATTAGCCAATCAGAGGAGTTTAATAAGTCAATTATATGTTTAAGCATAATAGTTTATTAATTCAAGGTCTGTTTTCCCTGTTGTTAACTCTATGTCCATGCTGTTGATTCTGTATTTGTTGTTATTTATAATGATAACATCAGCAAGGTCAATTTGTATCATCTGTCCAACAGGCAACACAGCAGATACTTTTATAAGTCTGCTAGAAGAAGCAAATATGTTTTCTATATAAGACTGATAGAAGCGTTTAAATAGCGTTTCTGTGGCTGTAAGACCAGTGTACTCGCTTAATTCTGCATTAAAGTGAATGTTGTCAGTTGTTTCATCGTCTATAGTCTCTGTATTAGATGGCATATTGATTCCAGAAGAGGTTGTTATCTCGCTTCTGCTATTTCTAGATAAGAATCCTATGCTTCTATTTGCTTGTATATTGTCTATATACAGAATCAATGGCTTGCCTAGATAAGCTTCTTCATTGTCTGTAACAAAATATCCTACCTGAACTCCTGTGTCTGCTAAGTTTTGCCCAAAATCAAGCAACTTTTCATATTTGGCATGATGGAATGCAGGCTCCATTTTGTATATACCTCCGCTTAGGTTTATAGCATCCGTATATTCTGTACCACCCCACTCTACTTGAGATATTTCCTGTAAGTGCTGCTCTGCCAATATGGTCTTTGTGTCCGCATATTTAAAGAAGATTTCCTTGTATGGCAAAGCCACATTGACCTGAGAGTTCTCTGCATCTATGTACTTTGACAAGTCTCTCTCGGTTGAGCTATAAAAGTCATCTAATGGCTCTACATAGATGTCGTTATTGTCATCTACATAGGCAACCAAATTGAACATCTTAAAGATATTTGACAGAAAGTCTATAATAGTCATATCTGGCAAGTTCTCTGCGATATTAAACTCATATCCTACAGTTAGGCTTGAGTTTGATAAATTAGATGTATAAGTATCTGTTATAACTGGACCTGAAGTTGGTGCCCAGACAAAATCCCACTTTATAGTGTTAAAATCTGCATCTTTTTCATAGATGCTCAAATACACATCAAAATCATCATTTTGAGTGAAGGTAACGCCTATTATCTGGTCCCCTATAGCCTGCTCAACTGTTTTGTAGATTGAGCCATTCTTATAGATGTCTACAGTATAAGCAAAGTCACTATTAGTGGTTATTGTTAGGTTTAAGCTCTGTCCAGTGGCTACATCTATTGTAAGCGTATTTCCTGACATAGTAGAACCGTAGCTTCCAGGAGGATAAGAACCACCTCCACTTATGAATGTAGCCTGCACTGCTGTACTTTGAGATATGTCTACTTTTCCTTTCTTTCTGTGACACCACATATATAGTTTAGTAATGTCTGTAGCCTGTGCTGCATCAAAGAAGCTGCCTGAAGCAAAAGTAATGTTAGAGGCGTAACCATTGCCTGTTGTATATTTAGACTCTATAGCCTCAAGTATTTTATCTAGGCGAACAGCATATTTTAATTCATCAAACTTGACTCCTTGATTAACAGAGCCATAATATAGGTTTCCTGATTGCTGAGAAGATTTGCTACTGTCAAAATACAGCCTTTGGCTGTGAGTGATTAATGGAAGAGACACTCCAGCGACTGAAGTGCTGTTCTTATCTACAGAAGTTAGATTAGTTAGGTTAGTCTTTATACTGTCAGAGTCATAAGGCATATCTATATCAAGACTTCCTGCCCCTACTGTTAAAGAAGGAAGCTTGTCTTCTCCTAGTAAGTCTTTTAACTCAACAACACTTCCATAGAATGTTATTCTGTAAGCATAAGGCTTATTGCTACGCATATCAACGCCATCTAGCTTTATTTTACCCTTTCTAAAAGGAAGGCTGTTTATTTCTATGCTTGCATCCTGCTTTATCCTAGCGTCAAAGCCATTAGTAATATGGTAATTGTAATAATGCTTAAATATCTTGTTATTAGACTTAGATGCAGGGACAGTAAACTGTCTACTGAATGTAGTAAACACCTTAGAGATGTCTTTGGCGTTCTTAATAGACTCTGTTATAGATACACTGTCTCCGCCAAACAGCTCTACTCTGTCTGATCCTATATATAATTGAATTTCTCGCATTATCTTACATTTGCTATAAGGTCATTAGCCTGCTCAAACTCTACTGTATATTGCACTAGCTTGTCGTTTAATGATGTTCTAAACTGAACGCTAGAAGTTAATGGTGTAACAGGTCTGACTACGCTATCAAAGTGAATCCACACTTGCTCAGATAGCATAAGCTCTCTAATGAACTCATTATATTCTTCACCCACAAAGCCTGTGTTTAATGTATATTTTGTACTTCCTTGTACATTGTAAGACCTTGATTGATGTTTATTGGTGTCTACAGTTCCTGTTGATGAGATGATATTTGACTTATAAGACTCTCTTGAAGAATCTGTAGTCTCCATATTCTTAGTAAAGAAATATAATTCTTGAGGTACACCAAATTTGTTTACAAACACACACTTAATAGCATCGTATTTAGAGCATCCATAGCGTTTAATGGTCACTCCAGCCTCACTTGTGTCTGAAGTCAAATAATTATTTACTACAATATTCCCTGAAACATCTGTAGAATAAAATGTGCCAGCAGTGCTGTCTGGTGCCCATATAGTAGACTCGCTCAATAGATTGGTACTGTTGCTTATCTGAAAGTTGTTTCCTTGATGGAAGTAATTATATCCATCAAATGCAGTGTGAGACTGCGTATGTGCAGAACCCACTGTACTTCCTGTTGCCCCTGCTGTGTCATAGAACTGTACAGAAGTGGTTACTGGAACCTCTCCAGGAGAATCAGCATCTAGTGTGCCATCATAAGTGGGCGTTACATAGTCTCTAACTATCTCAGATATATCTGCCAGGAATGTAGTTCCTGTGTCCTTTACTATATAATAAATATTTGTACTGTCTATAGTAAGGGTCAGTTTAGCAGAAACCGCTCCTGCCTCTGTTTCATATATAAAATATGGACTTCTTACTCCTATATTTGCCATCTTATACTATTAAAGTTTTATTCTTAATCATTGTGTTTAGTTCTTCTTCTACAAAGGCGGTAACCACCTCTGCTAATATCTTGCTTTCTTGAGGCTTCATAGCATACTCTAGCAAGTTGTATGGTCTAGTCCCCTTTATTCCTATTGATCTAGAGATATTAAAAGCAGCTCTCTTAATGTTAGATTTTGTCTTTGCTACAAACCTACCCCTGCTATCTCTTAGCCTGAAGCTACTTTTAGCCTCAATCCACTTCTCTATGGTAGTAGAGCTAGGTGGTCTTTTACCTGGCTTTCTACCCTCATCAATCTTCTTTATATAATGCTCTCCTAATATGCTTAGAACAACTTGGCTTCCCTCATGCTCTATAACATATCTTAAACTCTCAATAGCCTTTCCTGTGGCTATATTGTCATTTATTCTAAGCTCTCTCTGTAAGGCCAACACAATATTGCTGCCATACATACTAAGAATCTTATGTATTCTAGACTCTAACATTTAATGTAAGTTCGTTTCACTTTCTAACATACAGAGATACTGTCATTAGGAATAGTTATAGTCAAGTCTACTGTCCACCCAGCTAACTCATCCTCAAATCTATCATTAAATGGCTCCAATACAGGATTGCCCTCTAGCTGATACCTGTCTCTATATAAGTCTCCTCTTTTTAAGTCTTGTATAAGAGCATTAGCAATTTGAAGCTGCGTATTGTACACATCAATCAAATTGGTGTCATCCTCCCTGTTTCCAAAGTCATTATTGTTAAAGTTCTTAGAGTGGTCAACAACATCAGTAAATAGCATACTGATTGATACCTGCATGGCCTGATCCACTACTGTCACATTATTAATGAAGAAGTGTGTTAATGGAAAGATTGTTGTCTTATTAAGGTCAATGTCAGAAATATCACCAAATGTTACAGTATTAACAATAGGATTGTTTCTGAGGAATGTCAATAGTGCTTAATATATTATATACTGTTGTCATCTATAACTATCTTTTATTCTTTTAGCTTCTAGCTCGTTCTTTTCTTTTTCAAATATTAGCCATGTAAAACATTTTCTTAATGGCTGCCTGGTAACTTGATCAAATCTTGTGACATCTGATCCAGCAAGTGCATAAATTGATTGATACCAACCCCACTTCTTTCCAAAAACATCTTCTCTACTTGAGAGCGTTGGTCTGTCGTCATGTGATTCAACGAATAGTCCATCGTATGTTTGGATAATTTCATCCCTAAACGATAAAAAAAAACAATAGCCCCCAATGCAACATTAAGCGGCATATACCTCATATAATCTGCATACTTATCAGACCCTTCATATTCTTCTATATCGTATAGGTCTTTTCTCTTTTTAGTAATAGGTCTAAATAACACAGCCATCGCCTTGTGCATATTTGACCAATCAGAAATATATTTATCTAAATCTACATACTCACCAAATGACATATTGTTGAGGTCTGGTATCATACCAAACTCTACTTCATTGCCATTGTCTCCTCTAAACCAAAACCTCTTCACCAATGGTGTTTTCTCGGCCAATGCAGAAGACAAGTCTTCTATAATTCCACCAAACTCAGACAAGGGGAGCTTATAACTCTCCTTTAGCTGCAATCCACAAAAGATTTCAAGAGCCTTAAGATTGACAAAGTTTACAGACTCCTCACTCTCTTGTTCAACACCATCAACAACCTTTAAATACTTCTGATACTGCTCCAGCTTAATATCAGACATTCTGGTTGGAACGCTTAACTCTAGTGTAATGTTTTCACTCATCATATAGATAACCTAATAATTAATTTTTGTAGTGCATAGATAAAATCTATAGCAATATAAGAAATATCTATGAACAGATTTAGATGCTTTTAGTTATCTTTATATAACAAACAGAAGAGGATCTGTCTAAACCTCCAAACTTCAGGAACACCACCTGTTGGATCAGATACCCTAAGTCTGCTTAAGAACTGCGTTGGTACTCTTTCTGAACCTTTGTGCCGCACCCCACCAACATACAGCTTAACCAGCATATTTCTTTTTATTTTAAGGTTCATAGGGGGTGTAATATCCCTATCTAAGTATCATTAGTCTATTGTTATGACATATTAGTCTTAGTCCCTGACATACTAGTCTACTCTAAAATGTCTAGTCGCTACGCTCCTTGACTTTGGTTGATTTCATTGAAATGAGCAACTAAGGGGAGGCGTTATTCATATTACATTGAATTCATTGAAATGGCCAACTAAGAGGGCTAAGTATTCATATTACGATACCTTATGGTGTGCTGAGGCAGTATAGAGAGAGCTTATAGTAGAATTTGTAACATATTGTTACATCCCTAACATCTACCCTTATTGTGTATCAATACCTTTAGAAAATTATAAGGCATAAAAAAAGCCCCAATTTAGGGGCTATTTAAGGCTATTTAAAAGGCTTTTGGCTATCTTAGTTGATATACTTCAACATTATATAAATCTTCTCCTCTAAGCGTATCAAAAACAAGCCTATTTAAATCATTTACAAGGTGCAATTTATCGCCGTTAATTACTGCAAACCTTTTGCGGCTTGTTTCTATTCTTAAGGCTTGCTTTATATTTATATCAGCTTTGTTGAGTTGTGTTCTATCCTGAATAAGTAACATAATTATATAATTGTATTAAATTGAAAATAATTTTTATCTAAAGTTTCTTTGAAGTTGCTCAAGGCTTCTGAGGGCTTATAGCCAAAATACTTTTGCTTTTCTATTAATTGCTCACCACAATAAGCCTTAATAATTATTTGCCCCCTATTATATTTGGCTACAATAAAAGCCCCCTTATATATTTGCTTCATAGCTGTGCATTTCTTTTATGTGTTCCGCAATTTCATAGTAATTAACTTGAGCTAAAAAAGCAAGTGCATAAGATATGCAAGGCTCATTATTGTCTGTGTCTTCAGTAGTATAGTATTCAGCGAATTCTCTAAGGTATTGCGCCAAATCATAAGTACTTAATTCTTTTTGATATTCTTGTAATTCATAGCCGTCAAACATTTCTAAAGCTATGCGCCAAGTAGCGTAATTTGTCCAACCGTTGTAAGTTTCTTTTGTGTTCATCTTTGTTTGTTTTTAGTTGTTTAATTCTTGTTTGATATTAATTGCGTATTGTGTTAATCTTATTTGTAATAATAAAAAAGGAACACCTAGCGCCATCTTTATTACTACTTCTGTGTTTTCGCTTATTCTAGACCAATCAGTCAATTCAAAGTAAAATAATAAGGCCATAATAACATATCCATAAAAATAAGTCAAAGAAAAGCCAATTAAAATTGTAGCTAGTGTTTTAAGTGTTTCAAGTGTTTTCATATTTGTTTGTTTTAATTGTTTGATACAAACATAAAACAGAAAAACAGAAAAGCAACTAAAAAAATACATTTTAACACAATTTTAACACTTTTCAGAAATAGCACAAGTTGTTAGAAATATAACAAAACAAACACCCCCCACTATATTAAAGAGGAGGGTTACTATATTAAAGAGCCACTATGTTAAAGAGGAAGCAAAGCGGACTATGAGCTTTGCGAATAGGCTACTATATTAAAGAGGATTTATCAGAAACACCTCAACAATTTCAGAAGGAACATCTGGATATTTTCTGGCGATCAATCCTTGAATATCTTTTGTGAAATGTATTCTATCCTCTACCTTAACTA
>Ga0070754_10002020_pt1 | contig 15353 bp, 15 predicted proteins | sample VirMetDEL_Sep_01_FD_75181 | JGI IMG/M metagenome (GOLD analysis project Ga0070754, IMG submission 75181) | Aqueous microbial communities from the Delaware River and Bay under freshwater to marine salinity gradient to study organic matter... | ecosystem: Environmental > Aquatic > Marine >... | reverse complement strand
TCCGCCACCACCAGCGGCAAGACCAACATCATCCCCTCGCACGCCATTGCCCGCGGCGATCTGCGCGCGCTGACGGGTGAACAGAACGAGCGGGTTGCCGAGAAGATGCGCGCCATCGTCGCGCAGCACCTGCCGGGGACCGAGGCGACCATCGCGATCGAGTTCCGCTATCCGCCGATGGCGCCGACCGCGGGCAATGCCGCGCTGCTCGACCGGCTCAATGCGATCAACGCCGATCTCGGGCGCGAGGCGATGCAGCCCTATCCCCCGTCGCGCCGCGGGGCAGCCGATATCAGCTTCGTTGCGCCCTATACGGTCGGTCTTGCGGGCATGGGCCCCGCGGGCAGCGGCAGCCATGCGGAGGGCGAGTCGATCGACCTGCGCTCGATCGTGCGGCAGGCCCAGCGTTCGGCGATCCTGATCAGCCGGCTCGCCCGCGAACCGTCGCCGCAATAGCCGCGGTCATTCCGCGGGTGCTGCGGCGCTCTCCACCCGGCGCATTTCGACGATCTCGACCGGCTCGGCCAGCATTTGGCCCTTCATCCAGCCTTCGCCCTTGTCGGGATCGATCGGCGCGGAATGGATCGCATGGACCACTTCCATCCCGTCCACCACATAACCGAACACGGCAAAGCCCAGCTGCAGGTTCGGGTCGCTCGAGGCGGGATTGGCATCGAGCCCGGTCTGGTCCTTGATCATGATCGAGAAATCGCCCGTCGCACTGCCCGGCTCGTAGCGTGCCATCGACAGCGCGCCGTCGGTATGGCTGAGCCCGGTTTCGGTCGTCGGTTCATGCGCGATCGGGTCGCGCACGCGGTCGGGGTGCATCTGCGTACCGCCCTGCAGCAGGCCATTGGGCGGTTCGCCCCAATCGAGATGCATCGCGCGGTAGAATTTCGTCCCGTCGAACCGGTCCTCGTCGACATAGCGCAGGAAATTGCCCGCGGTGATCGGCGCGCGTTCGGTCTCCAGCGCAACCGTGATGTCGCCCATGGTCGTCTCGATCACGACGCGCTGGGTGGCGTATTCGCGCGGGGGCGGGGCGGGCGGATCGTCCTGCGCGGCCAGCGGACTGGCCAGGACAGCGAACGAGGCGAGCAGGGGGAGAAACCGGGTCATCGGTCAAGAGTGATATGTCGTTGGTCGAGAAGCAAGCGCGTTTGCCCGATATTGATCCATGGTGCAGGTTTACAATCGTAGTCATTGCGGCTACAGACGTAATCGTCACACCATGCGTGGCGGAACGAGGAGGCGGGAATGGCCAAGCGCAGCAACGGGCCGGGCGAACGGATCAGCGAAGCGGAGCATGCCATCATGGAAGTGCTGTGGGATCGCAACCCGATCTCCGCCGCCGAGGTCTGCGACGCGGTCTGCGCCGAGCGCGACTGGTCGATCCCGACGGTCAAGACGCTGCTCAGCCGGCTGGTCCAGAAGGAGGCCGTGGGTACCGAGCCCGAGGGTCGCAAGTTCCTCTACCGCCCGCTGATCGCACGGTCGGACTATGTCGGCGGGGAAAGCCGCCGGCTGGTCGACCGGCTGTTCGGCGGCCGCGCGGCGCCGCTGTTCGCGCAGCTCGCCGAAAGCGAGGCGCTGACCGATGACGACCTGTCCGAAATCGAGGCTCTCTTGAGGGAGATGCGCAAATGACCGAGCTGCTTCGCCAGTATTGGCACTGGTTCCTGTTCGACACGCTGGTGTGGACGGGTGCCCTGATCGTCCTGGCGCTGCTGCTGCGGCGACCGGTGGCGCGGCACCTGGGGGCGGGGGCTGCCTATGCGCTGTGGTTCCTGCCGCTGGCGCGCTTGCTGTTCCCGCCGGTCACGCTGCCGTCCTGGATGCAGCCGGAGTCGCCCGCGACCGTGTCGCCCGCGCCCGAGCTGGCGCTGTCCCCCGCCGCCGCCGCCGGGGGTTTCGGCGATGGCGCACTCGTCGCGCCGGTATCGCCCGTGCCGATGGATGCGCCGGTGGACCTGCTGACCCCGCTGCTGATCCTGTGGCTCGCCGGGGCCGCGATCTTCATGACGCGGCGGTTCTGGCTCTATGGCCAGCTGCGCCGCGAACTGCTCGAAGAGGCGCGTCCGGTGGGCGAGGTAGGCGCCATCCGCCTGATCGAAACCCCTGCCATTTCGGGACCGATGGCGTTCGGCGTCTTCGACAAGGTCGTCGCGCTGCCCGATGGTTTCATGGCCAGCCGCGAGCGCCTGGTCCGCGACCTCGCGATCGCGCATGAGCTGGCGCATCACCGCGGCCACGACATCCTCGTCAACGTCCTCGTCCAGCCGCTGTTCGCACTCCACTGGTTCAATCCGCTGGGGTGGATGGGCTGGTCGGCCATGCGCCGCGACCAGGAGGCGGCCTGCGATGCCCGGGTGGTGGCCAGCCGCAGCCGCGACGAGCGCGCCGCCTATGCGGCGATCATCGCCGATTTCGCCCGCCGCCCGCAAATCGCGCCGCGCCCCGCACTGGCGGCGCCGATGGCGTGCCCTGTGCTGGGGGACAAGTCGATCATCCACCGGCTGCGCAGCCTGCCGATGACCGACCATTCGCGCCGCCGCCGGCTTGCCGCGCGCGGCGTGGTCACCGCTTCGCTGCTCGCGCTGCCGATGACCGCGAGCATCGGGTATGCCGAGACGGTGACGGCCCCGGATGAACGGGCATCCACGCCTATGCCGCCCGCTGCGCCGCAGTCGCCTGCGGCTGTCGCGCCGCCCGCGGCGGACTGGGCGCCGCCGCCGCCCGAACCTGTCGCTCCGCCACCTGCGCCGCCAAGCAAGCGCGAATTCGTCGCGGCGCTGGAGCGCACGATCGAGCGCGAGTTCGAAAGCGCCGAACGCGATCTGGAACGCGCCGAGCGCGAGCTCGAACGGGCCCGCCAGACCATGGCCAGCGTCGAGCGCAATCCCGAGCGGCATGCGCGCTGGAACGGCAAGGTCTGGGACGACATGAACGACAAGGAACGGCGCGCGTTCAAACGCGAAATGGCCGAACTGCGCGAGACGCTGGCGGAGGACGGCAGGCTGGCCCGCGAAACCGAGCGGAAGTCTGCTTTGAAAGTCACGGACAAGGCCGAAGCGCGCCGCGAGGTGAAGATCGCGATGGCCGAGGCCCAGGCCGAGGCCGCGCAAATGAGCGCCGAGGCAGTTGCCGTTCGCGCAGTGGCGAATGCGCCGCAGGTCGTGATGAAGTGCCTCGACAAGAACAGCCCCGTGACCACCAAGGTCGACAGCGCGGGCCGCGTGACGATGTATGTCTGCGAAAGTTACGGGCAGAAATTGGCGCTTACGACGCTGAAAAGCGTTCGCAAGGCCATCGCCGCTGATCGCAGCATGTCCGCGGCGGACCGGGCCGAGGCGCTCGGCGAAATCGACGCCGAACTCGCCGAATTGGCGCGCTGATCAGCCACCGCGTGACGGCGAGGACGCGGCCGATGCGCCGCGCCCGCCCGCCTCGACAGCGCTTGATCAGCCGATATTGGTGATCCGGTCGCAGGCGCGGTCATCGCCCTGCAGGCCCAGCCGCAGGGCATCGCTGCGCTGCTGCGAGGTGCCATGGGTGAAGTTCTCCGACGAGACCCGTCCGCCCGTCAGCCGGTCGTCGCCGATCGCGGCGGCAGCGTTCATGCCTTCCTCGATATCGCCCGGCTCGATCAGGTTGCGGTTCTTGCCCGCCCAGACCCCGGCATAGCAATCGGCCTGCAATTCCATCAGCACCTGCAGCTGGTTCGCCCGGCTCGGGTTCTGCTGCTGCGCGCTGCGGATCTGTCCCGAAATGCCGGTGATCGTCTGGATATGGTGGCCATATTCATGAGCCAGCACGTAATAACGCGCAAAATCGCCGCCCGCGCCGAGCTGGCGTTCGAGCGTGTCGTAGAAGCTGGTGTCGATGTAGATCGTCTGGTCGGCGGGGCAGTAGAACGGCCCCATCGCCGACGTGCCGTTGCCGCAGCCGGTGCGGACCCCGCCGCCGCCGTAAAGGTCGAGCGTGGGCTGCTGGAACTGGTCGCCGTAGCCCTGCGCGTCGAAGGTCGCCGCCCAGGTCTGGTTGAGCGATTGCAGCCCGTTGCAGGCTTCCAGCGCATATTCGCTGCTGGTGCACACTTCCTGTTCGTCGGTGTTGGCCGGGCCTGCCTGCTGCTGGCCCTGCTGCACGCCCTCGACCATGCCCGCGGTCTGCATCGGGTCGAGCCCGAAGACGAAATAGCCGATCGCCGCGATCACGATCGTGCCGCAGCCGATCCCGCCCGCCTTGCCGCCGGGGACACCGCCGCCGCTCGATCGTACGTTGATATTGTTGGTGTTGAACGGATTGAGCCGCATGTCTTCCCCCGGTGTCTGGCCGCTTTACAGCCGCTGGTATGTGCGCGATGGCCGCAATGAACAGTTTCTACAACGCCCGGAGGCCCAAATGTTTCTTGCCGGCAAGCGCGCGCTCGTCACCGGATCGACCAGCGGTATCGGACTCGCGATTGCGCGGTCGCTGGCTGCCGAGGGGGCGACGCTGATCCTCAACGGTTTCGGCGATGCGGCCGTGATCGCGGAGCTGTGCGAAGAGCTCGGCGCGACGCATTCGGGCGCCGACCTGACCGATCCCGCGCAGATTGCCGCGATGATGGATGCGGCGGGCGAAATCGACATCCTCGTCAACAATGCGGGCATGCAGCATGTCGCGCCGGTCGAGGATTTCCCGGTGGAGAAGTGGGACACGATCATCGCGCTCAACCTGACCGCCGCGTTCCACACCACGCGGCTGGCCGTGCCGGCGATGAAGCGGAAGGGCTGGGGCCGGATCATCAACACCGCCAGCGCGCATTCGAAGGTCGCCAGCCCGTTCAAGGCGGCCTACAATTCGGCCAAGCACGGGCTCGACGGTTTCACCAAGACGATCGCGCTCGAACTGGCCGAGCACGGCGTGACGGCGAACTGCGTCAGTCCCGGCTATGTCTGGACCCCGCTGGTGGAAAGCCAGATTCCCGATACGATGAAAGCGCGCGGGCTGACCCGCGAGCAGGTCATCAACGATGTGCTGCTCGTCAAGCAGGCGACCAAGAAGTTCGTCCAGCCCGAGGAAATCGGCGCGCTGGTCGCTTTCCTGTGCCGCGACGAGGCCCAGAACGTCAACGGCGCGAACTGGAGCGTCGATGGCGGCTGGACCGCGGAATAGCAGCGCATGCCCGTGTCGCTGACGCTGTTCCTCGCGGCGATGGCTGCCAGCCTGATGGTAAGCGGCGCCGCTGCCATCGCCGCGCTGCGCGAGCCGGCACTGGGGCTGAAACCGCTATGGGCACTGCTCGCGCTGACCGGGCTGGGCGGTGCGGCGCTGGTGCCGGCTGTGCCCGGCGCGCTTTACTGGTTTCTCGGCATGGCGCTCCCGACCGCCTCATTCAGCGCCGCTGCCGGAAGCTGGCAGCCCGAAGTGCTGCGGGTGCTGTTCCCCTTCGGTGCGCTTGCGGTGCTCGTCCTGATCGCGGTTCACCGCCGGCGGCAACGGGTGTCTCGCGGACGGGATGGCGCGCTGGCCGGGCGCCGCTAGGCGACCGGTGCGATGCGCCGGCTGGCACCGCGCGGTTATGGGCACTAGCTAGTTTTCCAAACCGTCGTTACATGGGCCGCCACATTTCTCCCCCCGGCAGGCGATTCTCCACGTGGCACATTTCGACATCCCCCTCGGTCTTACTTTCGACGACGTGCTCCTGCGTCCTGCCGAGAGCGATATCCTGCCTTCGCTGGCGAACACCGCCACGCGGCTGACGCGCGATATCGGGCTCAGCATCCCGGTGGTGTCCAGTGCGATGGACACGGTGACCGAGGCCGACATGGCCATCGCCATGGCGCAGCTTGGCGGGATCGGCGTGCTGCACCGCAATCTCGAAGTCGACGAACAGGTCGCTGCCGTGCGCGCGGTCAAGCGCTATGAAAGCGGCATGGTGGTCAACCCGATCACCATCCACCCCGAAGCCACGCTGGGCGAAGCGCAGGACATCATGTCCGCCAACCGCATCAGCGGGATCCCCGTCACCGACCGCGGCGGCAAACTGGTCGGAATTCTGACCAATCGCGACGTGCGCTTTGCCGAAAATCCGCGTCAGCCGGTCAGCGAGCTGATGACGGTCGACAATCTCGCCACCGTGCCGCTGGGCACCGGGCAGGAGGAAGCGCGCCGCCTGCTGCACCAGCGCCGCATCGAGAAGCTGCTGGTGGTGGACGACAACGGCCGCTGCGTCGGACTGATCACAGTCAAGGATATCGAAAAGGCGGTCGCCTATCCCGATGCCACCAAGGATGCGACCGGGCGGCTGCGCGTCGCCGCCGCGACCACGGTCGGCGACAAGGGCTTCGAGCGGACGCAGGCGCTGATCGATGCCGAAGTCGACGTGGTGGTGATCGATACCGCGCATGGCCACAACAAGGATGTCGCGCGCGCGGTCGAACGGGTGAAGAAGCTGTCGAACAGCGTGCAGGTGATCGCGGGCAATGTCGCGACCGCCGAAGCGACCCGGGCGCTCGCGGGGGCGGGCGCCGATGCGGTCAAGGTGGGCATCGGTCCGGGGTCGATCTGCACCACCCGCGTGGTCGCAGGCGTGGGCGTGCCGCAGATGACCGCCGTGATGGACAGCGCCGAGGCCGCCGAGGAATACGGCATCCCGGTCATCGCCGATGGCGGTCTGCGCGCGAGCGGCGATGCCGCCAAGGCGCTGGCTGCCGGCGCAAGCACGGTGATGGTCGGTTCGATGCTGGCCGGGACCGAGGAAGCGCCCGGCGAGACCTTCATCTACCAGGGCCGCAGCTACAAGGCCTATCGCGGTATGGGCAGCGTGGGCGCGATGGCGCGCGGCAGCGCCGACCGCTATTTCCAGGCCGATGTCAGCCAGCAGAAGCTGGTCCCCGAAGGGATCGAGGGGCAGGTCCCTTACAAAGGCCCTGCCGCGGCGGTCGTCCACCAGCTGGTCGGCGGGATCAAGGCGGCGATGGGCTATACCGGCAGCGCCACGATCGAGGATCTGCGCAAGCGCGCGCAATTCGTCCGGATCACCAATGCCGGGCTGGCCGAAAGCCATGTCCACGACGTGGCGATCACCCGCGAAGCGCCCAACTATCCGACGCGCTAGGCCATGACGCCCGCTGCCCGGGTCCAGACCGCGATCGAGCTGCTCGACCGGATAGTCGAGGCCGCGCGCGCGAAAGCCGCGCCCGCCGACCGGATCCTCGCCGAATGGTTCCGCAGCAACCGCTTTGCCGGGTCGAAGGACCGGCGGGCGATCCGCGAGCTCGTCTATGCCGCGATCCGCGCCTGCGGCCCGGTCCCCGCGACCGGCCGCGCGGCGATGCTGCGGCTGGCGCAGGACGATCCGGCGATCGCGCCGCTGTTCGACGGATCGCACTACGGCCCCGCGCCGCTGGCCGACAACGAGCCGGTGGCCGAGGGCGGGGTCGCGCCGCGCTGGCTGGTCGACCGGCTCGCCGCCTCGGGTGTGGACGGCACCGATGCAGCCGCGTTGCTCGACCGGGCTCCGCTCGACTTGCGGGTCAACACGCTCAGGGCCGAGCGCGCCACGCTCGCCTTGCCCGAAGCCGCCGTGCCCACCGCCGCGCCGCATGGCCTGCGGCTCGCCACCGGCACCCCGGTCGAGCAGTGGGACGCTTTCCGCGCGGGCGCGATCGAAGTGCAGGACACCGGCTCGCAGCTGGCTTGCCTCGCAGTGGCTGCACGGCCCGGCGAAACGGTGGTCGATCTATGCGCGGGCGGGGGTGGCAAGACGCTCGCGCTCGCAGCGGCGATGGACAACCAGGGACGGCTCGTCGCCTCCGATACCGATCGCGGCCGCCTGTCCCGGCTCGCTCCGCGCGCCGAACGGGCAGGCGCGACCTGCATCGAGACATTGCTGCTCGACCCCCGGCGCGAAATGGAAGCGCTCTCCGGATTGGCCGGACAGGCCGACGCGGTGCTGGTCGACGCCCCCTGTTCGGGCACGGGGACCTGGCGGCGCAATCCCGAAGCGCGCTGGCGGCTGGACGAGGCCGAACTGGCGCGGCTGGCCGAGCTGCAGGCCTATCTGCTCGACATCGCGGCGCAGCTCATCAAGCCGGGCGGCCGGGTGGTCTATGTCACCTGCTCGCTGCTCGACGAAGAGGGCGCGGGGCAGTTCGAAGCCTTCCTCGCGCGGCATCCGCAGCTGCAGCCGCAGGCCATGGCGCTGCCACTGGGGCAGGCGCGCGGCCAAGGGATCCGGCTCGCACCGGCGCATGACGGGACCGACGGATTTTTCATCGCCTGTGCAGGGTGAACGTGTTAGCCATAAGAATTATGGCTGACCCGCCACCTATTCGACGGACGACCCCGCTGGAGACGATTATGCGTTTTGCCCCTGCCGCTGCTGCCCTTTCCCTGGCGCTGGCTGTGACATCGAGCGTTGGCTGGGCCGGGAACGACGCGCCCGAGCCGCGAGCGGGCGTGCTGATCGCCAAGGGCGAAACCGCGCTGGCGCAGGGCGATACGCAGGGGGCGATCGACGCCTTCGAAGCCGCCCTGGCGGTCGACCCGGGCCACACGCCCATTTTCCTGCGACTGGCCGAGGCCGCCCGCGCCGACGGGCTGCAGGGCAAGGCGATCCGCTATTACCGCGAAGCGCTGACGCGCGAGCCGCGCAATCTGGCCGCGATTGCGGGCGAGGGCGAGGCGCTGGTCGAAAAGGGCGCGGTCGAAATGGCCAAGGGCAGCCTGGCCAAGCTGGAATCGCTGTGCGGCGAAAGCTGCCCCGAAACACAGACGTTGTCGGCAACCATCGCGGCCGGTCCGCCGGCGCGGGTGCAAACCGCGGAAGCGTTGCTGCCCGACGCCGCGGTGCCGCAGTCGAACTGACCGGATACCCCGGCAGCGGTCGCCGCGGCGGGTCCGTCAGACCAGTTCGCGGAAAGCCTCGACCACCGCGCGATACACGCGTTTCTTGAACGGCACGATGAGGTCGGGAAGCTGTTCCGCCTCGACCCATTTCCAGTCGCAGAATTCGGGCGGATCATGCGCCTCGAGATCGATATCGGTATCGCTGCCCGCGAACCGCGCGAGGTACCAGACCTGCTCCTGCCCGCGGAAACGGCCGCCCCACAGCTTGCCGATCAGCTCTTCGGGCAGGTCGTAACGGATCGGTTCGTCCAGCGCCTTGAGGATGGTGACATGCTCGCTCCGCACGCCGGTTTCCTCGTGCAGTTCGCGCAGCGCGGCCTCGCGCAGGTCCTCGCCGTCATCGACGCCGCCCTGCGGCATCTGCCACCAGTCGCCTTCCTTGTTGTCGATCCGGCGGCCGACGAAGACCTTGCCGTCGCTGTTGACCAACATCACGCCCACGCAGGGACGGTAACCGAGCCCATCGCTCACCTGTATCGCTCCACCATCAGTTTCACGGCGTCGAGAAACGCCTCGAGATCCTTCTGTCCGCTCGGTATCGCTTTTCTCAGCGTGGTAAAGCCGTGAACGATGCCGGGGAACTCGAGAAACACGGTTTCCGTGCCGAGTTGCACCAGATGTGCGGCGTATTCCCGTCCCGAATCGCGCAGCGGGTCGAGTCCGGCGGTGCACACCACGGTCGGCGGCGTGTCGGCACAGTCGCCCACCATCGGCGTGTGCCGCGGGTCGCTCGCATCGCCGCCATATTGCGAGGTGAACCAGGCCATCGCCGCGCCGGTCAGCAGGAAGCCCTCGGCGAACATCGCCAGGCTCCGGTGCTGGCTCAGATCGCTGGCGACGGGGTAGATCGGCGCCTGGACGATCACGGGGACGTCGGCGGGCTCGTTGGTCAGCTGGTTGGTGGTGACGATCGTCAGATTGCCGCCCGCGCTGTCGCCGGTGATGACCAGCCCGGTGATCTCGCGCCCCAGTTCGGCAGGCGAAGAAGCGACCCAGCGCGCGGCCGCTTCGCAATCGTCGGGCGCAGCGGGGAAGGGGTGTTCGGGGGCCAGCCGGTAGTCGACCGAGACCACCGGAAGGTCGAGATGGTGCGCGATCTCGGTGCACAGCGCATTGTACACTTCCAGATCGCCGATGACGAAGCCCCCGCCGTGGAAGAACAGCACGCAGGGCCCGGGTTCGCGCTCTGCGCGCGGGTCGTAGAAGCGCAGGGGGATCGGGTCGGCGGGACCGGGGCAGGTGAGGTCCTTCTGAACCGCCATCGCGCGCGGCTCGGCTTCGGCCAGGGCGCCCATGGCGCGCATCTGTTCGCGGCCTTCCTGCGCGCCGACCTCTTCGACACCCTTGCCGCCCATCGCTTCGAGCATGTCGAGGAAGCCGCGCACGTCGTCGCGGACATAATGTTCTGTATCGGCCATGTCGTTCTCTCTCCAAAATCCGTTGCGTTTTGGAACTTAGCGTGTTTGGAGCGCTTTTCCATGAGGCTTTTTCGGCCTAGCAGAGAAACTTCATTGCGAGAGAATGGGGCGTGGCCTAGGTGGCGCTTCCAATTGGAAACGGCGCCGCCGGTGGGTGGCGCAGACAAGGATGACCCGGATGGCTACAGCCGCCACGGCGCCGCAGGACGGCCTCCCCGAAACCCCCGAAAGCGTGGTCGTGCGCTTCGCCGGCGACTCCGGCGACGGCATGCAGCTGACCGGTGGGCAGTTCACGCTGTCGACCGCGCTCGCGGGGAACGACCTGGCCACCTTCCCCGATTTCCCCGCGGAAATCCGCGCGCCGCAGGGCACGCTGTTCGGCGTTTCCGCGTTCCAGATCAATTTCGGCAGCCGCGAAATCAACACCGCGGGCGACGCGCCCGACGTGCTCGTGGCGATGAACCCCGCTGCGCTGAAGGTGAACCTCGCCGCGCTCAAGCCCGGCGGGCTGATCATCGCCGATACCGGCGCCTTCACCAAGCGCAACCTCGAGAAGGCGAAATACGACGCCAATCCGCTCGAAGATGGCAGCCTGGGCAAGTTCGACCTGCTGGCCTTCGACATCAGCGAGAAGACGATCGAGGCGGTCAAGCCCTACGGCCTTGGCAACAAGGACGCGCTGCGGTCGAAGAACATGTGGACGCTGGGCCTTGCGCTGTGGATGTTCGATCGTCCGCGCGACCCGATCCACGACTGGCTGAAGAGCAAGTTCAAGTCCAAGCCCGAGATCGCCGATGCCAATATCGCGGCGCTCGACGCGGGGCATGCCTATGGCGAAACGGCGGAACTCGCGGGGCCGCTGAAGCAGGTCCATATCGATCCGGTTCCGTCCAAGCCCGGCCTCTATCGCACTGTCACCGGTGCCGAAGCGGTCAGCCTGGGGCTGGTTGCCGGCGCGCAGCTGGCCGAACTGCCGATGTTCTTCGGCGGTTATCCGATCACGCCGGCTTCCGCGATCCTGCACCACCTTGCGCGGCTCAAGGAATTCGACGTCACCACCTTCCAGGCGGAAGACGAGATCGCTGCGGTCTGCGCCGCGATCGGCGCCAGCTATGCGGGCAGCCTTGGCGTGACCAGTTCGTCGGGCCCGGGGATCGCGCTCAAGACCGAAGCGATCGGGCTCGGCATCATGACCGAACTGCCGCTGGTGATCGTCAATTCGCAGCGCGGCGGCCCTTCGACCGGCCTGCCGACCAAGACCGAGCAGAGCGATCTCTACCAGGCGGTCTACGGCCGCAACGGCGATGCGCCGATGCCGGTGATCGCCGCCAGCAGCCCGTCGGACGCGTTCGATGTCGCAATCGAGGCCTGCCGCATCGCGGTGCAGTACATGACCCCGGTGATGCTGCTGACCGATGGTTATATCGCCAATGCCGCCGAACCGTGGAAGGTGCCCGACCCGGCCAGCTACACGCCGTTCCCGGCCAGTTTCCTGACCGAAAAGAACGCGCAGGACGACGAAGGCGAGGGTGTCTTCCTGCCCTACAAGCGCGACGCCAAGGGCGCGCGTCCCTGGGTCAAGCCGGGTACGCCGGGGCTGATGCACCGCATCGGCGGGATCGAGAAGCACGAGCTGACCGGCAATATCGACTATTCGCCCGACAATCACCAGCGCATGACCGATGCGCGCAAGAACAAGATCGAAGGCATCGCCGTGCCCGACCAGGAGGTCTGCCTCGGCGAGACTTCGGGCAAGCTTGCGGTGGTCGGCTGGGGTTCGACCTATGGCCCGATTCACCGCGCGGTCGACAATGCGCGCCGCAAGGGGCTCGATGTCAGCCATATCCACGTTCGCCATATCTGGCCGATGCCGGCGAATCTCGGCGACCTGCTCCGCAGCTTCGAACACGTGCTCGTGCCCGAAATGAACACCGGGCAGTTTAAGACCGTGCTGCGCGACCAGTTCCTCGTCGATGCCGTGCCGCTGACCAAGACCAGCGGCCAGCCGTTCCAAATTGCCGAGCTCGAAGAGGCCATCGGCAAGTATTTCGATGGTATCGATGGCAATGAAGGCGGGCAGGTGTCGGTCAATGACGACCAGCTGCCGCATCTGGAAACCGGACATGACGACGGCTCGCTGAAAGACCAGGCCTCGCCGCAATCGCAGGAGCACAGCTCGTGAACGCACCAGTGAAAATCGAAACCACGCTCAAGGACTGGGAAACCGACCAGGAAGTCCGCTGGTGCCCGGGTTGCGGGGACTATGCGATCCTCAAGGCGGTGCAGCGCACGCTGCCGCAGCTGGGCGCGGACCCGGCCAACACCGTCTTCATCAGCGGGATCGGCTGTTCGAGCCGCTTCCCCTATTACGTCGAGAGCTACGGCTTCCACACGATCCACGGCCGCGCGCCCGCGTTCGCCACGGGCGCGAAGCTGGCCAATCCCGATCTCGACATCTGGCTGGTGACCGGCGACGGCGACGGCCTGTCGATCGGCGGCAACCATTTGATGCACGTCCTTCGCCGGAACGTGAACATGCAGATCATGCTGTTCAACAACGAGATCTACGGTCTCACCAAGGGCCAGGCCTCGCCCACCAGCCGCGAGGGCACCAAGTCGCCCTCGACCCCGATCGGCAGCTACGACCATCCCGCCCGTCCCGCCGCATTCGCGCTGGGCGCCGGGGCGCGCTTTGTCGGCCGCGGTTTCGACGTGTCGAAGCACCTGCCGGATGTGCTCAAGGCCGCCCATGCACACGAAGGCGCCGCCTTCATCGAGATCTTCCAGAACTGCATCGTCTACAACAAGGACGTGTTCAACGATTTCGCCGCCCCCAAGGGCGCCGAAGACCAGCAGCTGTGGCTCGAAAACGGCAAGCCGATGCTGTTCGCGAAGGATGCCAAGGGCATTGCGCTCAACCGCGACACGCTCAACCTCGAAGTGGTCGATGTCGTCGATGGCGACTGGGAAGCCGCGGGGGTGATCGTCCACGATGTCACCAACCGCTCGATCGCGCACATGCTCGTCGAGATGCCCTTCGGCCCGTTCCCGATGGCGCTGGGCGTGCTGTACGACGATCCGCGCCCGACCTTCGAGGCTGCTGTGCTGGCCGAGAAGGCCGCCGCAAGCGCGGGTAAGGAGGCCAATCTGGCCAAACTGCTGGGCCAGGGCCAGACCTGGACCGTCGACGGGACCGCGCAAGACCCGGTCTGACGCATCCGGCAATCGGTTTCGCGCGAGGCGGACCGATTGCGGTGCGGCTTCGTTGGTTGGACATTCCCCTGCCGCCGGCAGGACGTTCAACCAATGGAGGACACATGACCATTCTGAAGAAAACGACCGCGCTTTCCACGCTTGCCCTGGCGCTTGCCGCTTGCGGGGACGACGTCGCCGAAGATCCGGTGGTCGGCAGCGAAATGGCCGATGTCGAGACCGCCGCGACTGCCGAATACGACCCGATGACGCGCGACTACGCGCTCTCGGACGACGCGCAGACGCGCCGCGACGCATTCGACGCGGATGCGTTTCGCAGCGAATATGACGGCTACCGCGACGAGGTTGCGGCGGAGCAGGTCGCAAATGCCGACGAGGCAGCGACCGCAGCCGACATGAGCGAGGACGAGCGGAGCGAAATGGAAGCCGCCTCGCAGGAGCGTGACGCAGACACCAACATGCGGCGGCGCCAGAACATGACCTGGGGCTATCTCGACCGGAACGACGACGACCAGCTTTCGGTCGCCGAATATGCGATCTGGGCGATCCCGCTCGATCCGCAGCACGAAGCGCTCAACGACCAGGGCGAGCCCGAGCTGAAGGCGGAAACGATCAACAAGGCTGCCGACAGCTTTTTCTATTACGATACCGACGGCGACACCTATCTCGACCGGCGCGAATTCACGTCCGCCCGCCGCGGCGAGAACTTCGATTCCTGATTCTCAGGCAATCGGCTGGACAAGGGCGGCGGGGCAACCTGCCGCCCTTTCCTTTTGGGCGGGGCGGGCTATCACTCGCGCGCAATGGATAATCTCACACACAGCCTCGTCGGGGCATTGATCGGGCAGGCGGGGCTCAAGCGGAAGACCGGGCTGGCAATGCCCGCGCTGATCATCGGCGCGAACCTGCCCGATGTCGATGCGGCCTGTTTCTTCTGGCTCGACGGGGTCGAACACCTCGGCTTCCGCCGCGGCATCACGCATGGTCCGCCCGCCATGCTGCTGCTGCCGCTGGTGCTGGCGGGCCTGCTCTACGGCTTCGACCGCTGGCAGGCGAAACGCGGCAAGCGCCCGGAGGCACGGCTCCCGGTCAGGTTCAAGTGGCTCTACGCACTCGCGCTGCTTGGCTGCCTGACGCATCCCGCGCTCGACTGGCTCAATGTCTACGGCATCCGCCTGCTCGAGCCGTTTTCCTCGCGCTGGTTCTACGGCGACACGCTGTTCATCATCGATATCTGGCTGTGGCTGCTGATGGGCTTTGCCACATGGTTCTCGCTCCGGCGGCAAAAGCGGGGTGGGGAGTGGCGCAGGCCGGCACGCGCGGCGCTCGCGGCGGCGCTCGCCTATATCGGGCTCAACGCCATGATCACCGCAGCCGACGAAAACGCGCTCACGGCCAGCCCGACCGGTACTGAAACCGTGATCGCCAGCCCGGTGCCGTTCAACCCGCTCGCGCGCGAGATGATCAGCGGCGGCAACGGGCTGTACACGCTCGGCGAAGACACCACGCTGCCCGGGGTCCCGCTCGACCGGTGCAATCTGGCAGCGGCGCGGGCAGGCGATAGCGCGGTCGACGCCTTCCTGTTCTGGGCACGCACCCCGCTGATCGAGCCGCGCGAGGATGGCTCGCTGTGGCTGCGTGATGCGCGCTTCTACGATCCGCGGGTGGGCGATCGCTTTTCGGTCGAACTGCCCGCGGGGGTCTGCCCCGGCGTGCAAACGGAACCCACGCCAGCACCCGGCGGTTAGAACGGCATGACTGCACCCCACATCGTCTGGCTGCGGCGCGATCTGCGCATGGCCGATCATCCCGCGCTGTATGCCG
>Ga0070754_10002015_pt1 | contig 15374 bp, 13 predicted proteins | sample VirMetDEL_Sep_01_FD_75181 | JGI IMG/M metagenome (GOLD analysis project Ga0070754, IMG submission 75181) | Aqueous microbial communities from the Delaware River and Bay under freshwater to marine salinity gradient to study organic matter... | ecosystem: Environmental > Aquatic > Marine >... | reverse complement strand
GGACGTGGCCGCGGCGGCCTGGGCGGCCGTGCACGGCGACCGGCTGCACACGACGGTCGGAAAGACGGCGAAAACCATGGCTTTTGCCGCACGCTGGCTTCCCGGCAGGGTGCGCAAGCAGACGCGTTCATCGATCCGGCCGATGGGCAAATAATCCGCCGGGCGCAAAGATCTGCGCCCGCGCCCGAATATCAGGCAGACAGCGCGTCGATCTTGCGCGCCATCTTAACGTCGCGCAGCGAAAGACCGCCGGCGTCATGCGTGGTCAGGGTGATTTCCACCCGGTTGTAGACATTGAACCATTCGGGATGGTGATCGCGCTTTTCCGCAATCAGCGCGACGCGCGTCATGAAGGCGAAGGCCGCGGAGAAATCGCCGAATTCGAACGTGCGCTCGATCGCGTTCCCGTCGCGGCACAGCGACCACTCGGGCAAGGCGCTGAGCCAGGTCTTGCGCTCTTCTTCGCTTAGCTGCTCGACGGTCATGGCGTGCGAATCTCCTTCGGCTTGTCGCTGGCGCGGCTTTTGCCTATCGCCCTCGCCCATGCAAGCTCGCCTCGTCGCAAAGGATATCGCCTGCCGTCGCGGCGAGCGGTTGCTGTTCCGGCGCCTCTCCTTCGCATGCGAAGCCGGGGAAGCAATCCACGTGGTGGGCGCCAACGGTGTGGGAAAATCGAGCCTGATCCGTATCCTGGCAGGCCTGCTGCGTCCCTTCGCAGGAGCGGTCGAACGGACCGGCGCTGCGGGTCTGGTCGACGAACGCCTGGCACTCGACACCAATCTCGCGCTGGGCCAGGCACTCGCATTCTGGAACGGATCGACGGATGCCGCGATCCGGGCCGCGCGCTCGAACTGTTGCAGCTCGAACCGCTGATGGATGTCCCGGTGCGCTATCTTTCGACCGGCCAGAAGAAACGTGCGGCGCTGGCACGGCTGCTCAATCGCGATTGCCCGATCTGGTTGCTCGACGAACCCCTCAACGGGCTCGACAGTCAGGCGCAGACGGCCTTCGAAACGCTTATCGCCCGGCATTGCGCGGCCGGCGGGATAGCCATTGCCGCGTCGCACCAGCCGATTGATTTGCCTGCGCCCGCGATCATCGATCTCGCCGAGTATGCGGCATGATAGCGGCGCTGCTCAGACGCGACCTCGGATTGCTGTTGCCGGGCGGCCGCGGCGGCGGGGGCATCCTGCCGCTGCTGTTCTTCCTCGCCGTGGCGATGCTTTATCCCTTCGCGGTCGGCCCCGACGCCCAGCTGCTTGCACGGACCGGCGGCGGTGTCATCTGGGTCGCGGCGCTGCTGGCCGCGATCCTCCCGCTCGAAAAGCTGGTGGCGGGCGATCTCGAAGCGGGGGTGTTCGACCAATTGCACTTGCGCGGGATCAGCGAGGAATGGGCTATGGCCTCGCGCCTGCTGGCGCACTGGCTGGCCTTCGCCCCGCTGCTGCTGCTGGCGACATTGCCCGCCGCCGCATTGCTCGGCTTGGACGCGGACACCACCCGTACCGTCCTGCTCGGCCTGCTCGCTGGTACGCCAGGGCTCGCCGCCGTGGGCCTCGCGGTGGCGGCGCTCACCGCCAGCCTGCGCGGCGGCGCGGCGCTTGCCGGGCTGATGGTGATCCCGCTGGCAGTGCCGATCCTGATTTTCGGGGCCGGCGCGCTCGGCCGTCCAGACCCTGCGGCGCTGTTGCTCACCGCGGCGATCAGCCTCGGCCTGTGCGCGGTTACGCCCTTCATCGCTGGCGCCGCGCTGCGCGCAGCGCGCGAGGCCTAATACGGCGGCTTGTGCAAGCCCTTGGGGCTCTCGGTGAAGATTTCGACCCCGTCTTCGGTGATCCCGATCGAGTGTTCGAACTGCGCCGAAAGCGACTTGTCGCGCGTGACCGCCGTCCAGCCATCGCGCAGGATCTTGGCATGCGGGCGGCCGCCATTGATCATCGGTTCGATGGTGAAAAACATGCCCGGCTTCATTTCCGGACCGGTTCCGGCACGCGCCGCGTGTATCACCTCTGGCGCGTCGTGGAACAGCCGGCCGAGGCCGTGTCCGCAGAATTCCTGCACCACGCCGTAGCGATACTGGCGGGCATGCGCCTCGATCGCCGCGCCGATATCGCCCAGCCGCGCGCCGGGCCGTCCTGCCGCTTCGATGCCGAGCATAAGGCATTCATAGGTCACATCGACCAGCCGCCGCGCCTTGATCGACGGTTCACCGGCAAAGAACATGCGGCTGGTATCGCCGTGCCAGCCGTCGAGCAGCGGGGTCACGTCGATATTGACGATGTCGCCTTCCTTCAGCGCCTTGTCCGAGGGAATGCCGTGACAGATGACATGGTTGATCGAGGTGCAGCAGCTGTGCGTATAGCCGCGATAGCCCATGGTTGCCGGGACTGCGCCCGCATCGAGCATCATGGTGCGCGCCTTGTCGTCGATCGCACCGGTGGTAACACCCGGCTGGACGAAGTCGGTCAGCTCGTCGAGGATTTCCGCGGCCAGCCGCCCGGCCTTGCGCATACCTTCGAAGCCGGCTTCGCCGTGCAGCTTGATCGTGCCGTCGCGATAGACGGTCTCATCCGCCTCGATTACCTGATATTCGGTCATGCGGCCCACATAGGCGGTTGTGGCCGGAATTGCGAGAGGACTAGCGCTTTACGCTGAAGGCGTCGGCGTAATCCGGCTTGACCGCGTCGAGCACCGAGGCGGTGACGGGGAAATCGAGCTCGTAATCGCCTTCGGCATACGGGCCCGCGACATAGGGACCGAAATAGACACTCAACCGGTCGAACGTCTTGCCGTTCGACGATCCCAGCAACACGCTGGCTTCGTCCAGCCCCGGGCAATCGTCGAACGTGTCGCCGCTGCCGGGTTCGACAGGGCTGCCGCGGCGTTTCGCCCGCTCGGCGTTGAGCGTATCGCACAACCGCTGGCCGAGACCCTGCTCCAGCGCAACGGGGGAATTGAACAGCGCAATGCCTTTCATCGCCTGCTTCGCTTCGCGGTCCCACACCAGCGAACGCAGACCGTACATGCCATGGGCGCCGCCCGAATAGGTGGCCAGATGGCCTGACAGGCTGAGATAGCGCTGCAGGTCGGCGACCACTTTCCATTCTTCGGACAGGCTGTGCTGGCGCGGCGTCCAGTCGCCCTCGCCTGCCGCCTCCCAATCCTCGTCGGCGCGCGCGGCGACTTCGGCCTTCATGCCCTGTGCCCTGTCCCCGAGCACCTCGACCAGTCCTGCCTCGGCAGCAACCGCGGCCGGCCAGGAATATTCGAAAACATAACGCTCGGTTTCCTCTTCCTCCGCGTAATCCTCGGCTGGCACTGCAGCGTCACCCGCACCCTCGGCGGCAGCCGCGCTTTCGTCCTGGCTCGCCGCGCCCTGTCCGGAATCGTCGGCGGTCCCGGAACAGGCCGCACTCGACAGCGCGAACGAAATCAGGAACAGGGGCGCACGCATCGCGGTTTCCTTATGCGAAGAACGAATTGATCTGGGGCACCAACAATATGGCCGACAAGCAACCGCTAATCCAGCCCGACCGGGGCCAGGACGCTATTTCCATCCACCTCGTCAATCGCGATGGTTTCCCCGAATGGAAGAAGTCCCTGTCCGCCAGCCAGCGCGCAGCGCTGGATGCGCAGAAATTCGATGGTGGCGGCTATCAGGTCGGCATCGTCCCCGACGGCGATGGCTGGTTCGCAGTCGGCGGCGTTGCCAATCCGGACGAGTTGTCGAGCTGGTGCATGGCGAAACTGGCCGAAAGCCTTCCCGAAGGAACCTATCGCCGTGCCGGGGGCGAACCCGGCCCAGCGCTGCATGGCTGGCAGACCGGCCAATATGTGTTCGATCGCTACAAGAAACCCGAACGCCCCGTCGGTCCGCGGGTGCTGCTTACCAAGGACGTAAAGGCCATCGACGGCGCGCTGGCCGAGGCGCAGGCGGTGTGCCTGATCCGCGATCTGGTCAACACGCCCGCCGAGGACATGGGCCCTGCCGCGCTCGAAGAGCAATGCGAAGCGCTGGCCAAGACCCATGCGGCCAGGCTGGAGGTAACCAGGGGCGATACGCTGGAACAGGAATATCCCATGGTGCATGCGGTGGGCCGCGCCGCCGCGCGCCATCATGCGCCGCGGATCATGCACCTGACCTGGGGCAAGGAAAGCAACCCCGTTCTCGCGATCGTCGGCAAGGGTGTATGCTTCGACAGCGGCGGGCTCGACGTCAAAAGCAGCAGCGGCATGCTGTTGATGAAGAAGGACATGGGCGGCGCCGCACATGCGATCGCGCTGGCCGGACTGGTGATGGCCGCACATCTGCCCGTGCGTCTGCACCTGCTGGTACCTGCGGTGGAAAACGCGATCAGTTCGAACAGCTTCCGGCCCGGCGACGTGCTGCAAACCCGCAAGGGACTGACTGTCGAAATCGGCAACACCGATGCCGAAGGCCGCCTGATCCTCGGCGACGCCTTGCAGCGGGCCAGCGAAGAGAACCCCGAGCTGATCCTCGATTTCGCCACGCTGACCGGCGCAGCCCGGGTGGCGCTCGGCCCCGAATACCCGGCGCTGATGACGCGCCGCGACGAAACCGCCGCGGCGCTGATCGCTGCCGGCAAGGCGCATGACGACGAACCCTGGCGCCTGCCCTTGCCCGATGTCTATCGCGAATGGCTCGCCTCGGACATTGCCGACACCAACAACGCGCATGGCAATGCCTTTGCGGGTGCCAGCGTGGCGGGGCTGTTCCTCGACAAGTTCGTCGGCGAAGGGATCGACTGGGCGCATTTCGACACATTCGCCTGGCGCCCGCAGGCTAAACCGGGCCGGCCCAAGGGCGGCGAAGCCTACGGATTGCGCGCCGCATGGCACATGCTGGAGGCCCGTTTCGGGGGAGGCTGAAGGCCGCCCGCTTGCGGGATAGCGCGGGCGCGGCTAAGCGCCCGCAACGTTCACAACCGGAATTAGCACACAGCGTGACTGCCCCAGACCGTTATTCCCTTCCCGAAGGCGTCGTCGGATTGAACGGCCCGGTCGACAAGCCTGCGCCGGGCACGCTGCCCCTGCGCGGCGATCTGGCGCATATCGCGCTGGCGCAATCCTATCTCGCTGCGCACTATGTCATCCCGCAGCCGCGCGCTGTCGGGGCGGCGCCCGCGATGCTCAAGCTGAACATGCGCGACGATGCCGAAGACGGCACGACCCTGCCCGCCGGACAGGCAATAGAATTGCTCGACTGCGCAGGCGACTGGGCGTGGATCACCTGCGGCCCCGAAGGCCCCAGCGGCTATGTCCGGCTCGGGCAGCTCGCACCGGTCATCGATGCATAAGGTTTTCATCGACGGGGCAGCCGGAACAACCGGGCTTGAAATCGCTGAACGGCTTGCCGGCCGGGCCGAATTCGAACTGCTGGCGCTCGACGATGCCAAGCGCAAGGATAGCGCGGCGCGGCGCGAGGCGCTCAACGAGGCCGATATCGCGATCCTCTGCCTGCCCGACGACGCCGCCCGCGAGGCAGTCGAGCTGATCGACAGTACCAGCGCCACGCGGGTTATCGACGCCTCCAGCGCGCACCGCACTGCGGAAGGCTGGTGCTACGGCCTGCCCGAGCTGGTCGGACGCGAACGCGTTTCCGAGGCGCGCCGGGTGAGCAATCCGGGCTGCTATCCCACCGGCTTCCTCGCCCTGGTAGCGCCATTGGTACGCGAAGGGCTGCTGCCCGCCGACTGGCCCTATACCGTCAATGCGGTGAGCGGGTATTCGGGAGGCGGAAAAGCCCTTATCGAGCGTTTCGAAGCCGCCGGGGCACCCGCCTACATGGCCTACGGCTATGGCATGGCGCACAAGCACCTGCCCGAAATGAAAGCCCACGCGGGACTTGCGCATCCGGTACTGTTCGCACCGTCGGTCGCGTCGACCTATCGCGGCATGATCGTGGAAGTCCCGCTGCATCTAGGAGCGATGGCCGACAATCCGCACGCCGACAGCCTGCGTGACTCGCTCGGTCGGTTTTACGAAAGCTCGGCCGTCGTTACGGTCCGCGACAAGGCACCGGTCGCCGAACTCCTGCTCGACAATGATGCACCCGCGTCGGACGCGATCGAACTGTTCGTGTTCGGCAATGATGACGGATCGCACGCGCGGCTCGTCGCCCGGCTCGATAATCTCGGGAAAGGCGCCAGCGGCGCCGCCGTGCAAAATCTCAACCTGATGTGCGGCCTGCCCGAAACGGCAGGGCTGCGCCTGACACTTGCCTAAAAAACAGGCACCACCTGTCTGTGCTTCGGGCACCGACAGCCACTTCCACCGCCCCGATTCACGCAAATACGCGTTGCGCACGTTTGGCACGGTTCTTGGAACACGTGCGGACGCGGCGCGTAAAGCTCGTGAGCTACGGGCCAAAGAATTCTCGGGGGACACCACCAGGTGAAAAAGATCGAAGCGATCATCAAGCCGTTCAAGCTGGACGAGGTGAAGGAGGCGCTGCACGAAATCGGCGTGTCCGGCATCACCGTGACCGAAGCGAAGGGCTTCGGCCGGCAGAAGGGCCACACCGAACTCTACCGCGGGGCGGAATATGTCGTCGACTTCCTGCCCAAGGTAAAACTCGAAGTCGTGGTGCCCGCCGGCATCGCCGACCGCACGGTCGAAGCTATCGCCGCCGCCGCCCAAACGGGCCGGATCGGCGACGGCAAGATCTTCATCTCGTCGATCGAGGGTGCCTTGCGCATCCGCACCGGCGAGAAAGACGACGACGCGATCTGAAAAAACGGGGGCGCCAGTCCCGCATCAACCCAATCCTGTTCAATCGGAGGCAATACCAATGGCAAGTGCAAGCGACGTCCTGAAACAAATCAAGGACGAAGGCATCGAATGGGTCGATCTGCGCTTCACCGACCCCAAGGGCAAATGGCAGCACCTGACCATGGTCGCGGGCGTTCTGGGCGAAGACGAGCTCGAAGACGGTCTGATGTTCGACGGTTCGTCGATCGCCGGCTGGAAGGTCATCAACGAAAGTGACATGATCCTGAAGCCCGACCTCGATCGCGTCTATACCGACCCCTTCAGCGCCGAACCGATGATGATCGTCTTCTGCGACATCGTCGAACCTTCGACCGGCGAGCTGTACGCACGCGACCCGCGGTCGACCGCCAAGCGCGCCGAAGCCTTCGTCAAGAGCACCGGCCTGGGCGACACGATCTACGTCGGCATGGAAGCCGAATTCTTCATGTTCGACGATGTCCGGTTCGAGGATGGCTATGCCGGTTCGGGCTATGCCATCGACGACATCGAGCTGCCGACCAACACCGGCAAGGAATATGAGAGCGGCAATCTGGCGCACCGTCCGCGCGCCAAGGGCGGGTATTTCCCCGTGGCCCCGGTCGACAGCGCAGTCGATATCCGCGGCGAAATGGTCTCGACCATGATCGAGATGGGCCTGCCCTGCGACAAGCATCACCACGAAGTCGCCGCCGCTCAGCACGAGCTGGGGGTGACCTTCGGAACGCTCGTCGAAACCGCCGACAATTTACAGATCTACAAGTATGTCGTGCAGCAGGTCGCCCATATCTACGGCAAGACCGCGACCTTCATGCCCAAGCCGATCAAGGACGACAACGGGTCCGGCATGCACACGCACATGTCGATCTGGGACGGCGGCAAGCCGACCTTTGCGGGCAACCAGTATGGCGGCCTCAGCGAAAACTGCCTCTATTACATCGGCGGTGTCATCAAGCATGCCAAGGCGCTGAACGCCTTCACCAACCCGACCACCAACAGCTACAAGCGGCTGGTACCGGGCTTCGAGGCGCCCGTGCTGCTCGCCTATTCGGCGCGCAACCGTTCGGCCGCCTGCCGCATCCCCTATGGTGCGGGCGACAAGGCCAAGCGCGTGGAATTCCGCTTCCCCGATGCGATGGCCAACCCCTACCTCGCCTATTCGGCACTGCTCATGGCCGGACTCGACGGGATCCAGAACAAGATCCATCCGGGCGAAGCCATGGACAAGAACCTGTACGATCTGCCGCCTGCCGAACTGGCGGACGTGCCCACGGTCTGCGGCAGCCTGCGCGAAGCGCTCGAAGCGCTCGAGGCGGACCATGAATTCCTGCTCAAGGGCGATGTCTTCACCAAGGACCAGATCGACGCGTACTGCGAATTGAAGTGGGACGAAGTCCTGCGCGTGGAAACAACGCCCTGCCCCGCAGAATTCGACATGTACTACAGCGCCTGACGCCTAATCTGCGTTAGATAGCAACTGGATAGAAGAAGGGCGGCCGGAGCGATCCGGCCGCCCTTTTTTCATGCGCAATCAAAAGGTGGGTCCTTCGCGCAACACAGGCATACAAAATGGTTCAACCGAGGACGTTACCGGTCTTTCCTTTTCGTCCAACTGGGGTCAAACGTAACCATATGCGCGACTTGGGGCGCGCCACTATGCGAAATATTCCTGGAGGGACCTTCGTCATGAAATCCACGTTCAATCGTAACGGCAGCCGCCTGTTGGCCGGCGCCGCCACCATTGCCTTGTCGACCGTCGCGCTGAGCACCCCCGCTCACGCCATCGTACCGAACGACAACTATACTCCCGACGACATCGTCGATACCGACGAAGAGTTCAGCGGCGTCGGCATGTTCTTCCGCAACGACGGCTTCGTTTGCACCGGGACGCTTATCAATCCGCGTACCGTGCTGTTTGCTGCTCACTGCGTGAACGATCGTCCGGAAACCGATTACGACACGACGGTTCGCTCGGCTTTCTCCTTCAATGTCGATGCCCTCCCCGGCTTCCGCGACTGGATTGGCAATGGCTTCGCCAGCAATCCCGACCTTGCGGTCTTCGACGTCAATCGCATCTACTACGATGCGCGGTCGCTGCAGCGCCCCGAAGCAGTCGGCTTCCTCGAGGCTGATATTGCCGTCGCCAGCCTGTCCGATCCAGCCGCGAACCTGCCGACCTGGTCGCTGCTGTTCTCGCCGCTGCCGACGCCCGAGGCAATCGACGATGCGGACGGGACCGGGTATCACGTGAACATCACCGGCTACGGCGCTACCGGCTCGGGTTCCACCGGTTCGAACCTGGGGATCGATTGGCGACGCAAGTCGGCCGAGAACATGATCGGTGCGCTCACCTCATTCGATTCACGCAACACGTTCCTGTTTGGCGGTCCCGCCGACCTGCCGCAGAACCTCTATCGTCTCGACTTCGACGATCCGAACAAGACCAATCCGTTCGATTTCAACCTTTACAAGGATGAAGCGCGCGAGCGCGAAGGCACCACCGCTGGCGGCGATTCGGGTGGTCCGCTGATTCTCGACGCGGCCAACAATACGCTGAGCGACGAAGACCTCGTCATCGGTGTTCTTTCCGGTGGTTCGCGTTTCTTCGGACCGCAGGTCTTCTCCAGCTATGGCACCGAGAGCTTTTACCAGCCGCTGTATCTGTTTTGGGATTACATCGTTGCCACCAATCCCTACCGCTACGTCACGGCGAAGGATGGCGACGGCAACTGGGAAGACGCCTCGCACTGGGAAACCACGCTGGATCCCGTCTATCGCGTCATCAACGAAGATGGCGAGGTCGTTAACGGCCTGCCTACCTCGCCTGGGGCTGGCATCACCGGCGACTCGCCCGAGTGGGGCGAAGTCTGCTTCGACCCGCAAGGCGACGGTCCGGGTGAAGGCTGCCAGGATCTGGCGACCGGTGAAGATACGCCCCCGGTCCGCAACTCCGATGGTTCCATCTCGTCGGGCATCGGCCAAGCCGATGCCGACATGCTCGATGCACTCGGTGGTGGTGGCGCAAAGGGTGCCAATCCCGATGCCGTCGATGCTTCGGCGGTCGGCCGCGGCGGCCTGATCAATGCCAACGAGGCGCAGAACCAGGGCCCCGAGTTCGCCGAAAACGCCCCCCACGCGAGCGACGGCGGCACGCCCGAATTCTCGGACGCCGCGCTTCCCGACCCGACGCTGGACAACGGCCTGCCCGGTGCGACCGGCTTCGTACCCGACAACATCGATCCGGTGGTCAGCAGCGACGCCGACGTCAATGTCGACCCGCGCTATTTCGATGTGACGCTGGCTAATGCCGGCACGACCACGCTGAGCAGCGATGTGACGATCGACCGTCTGACGGTCCGCAGTTCTGCCGGCCTGAACATCACCGCGGACGGCAGCCTGACTGCACTGATCGACATCAGCCAGTTTGGCGGCACCATCACTGTCGATGGCGCACTGAACTCGGTCGGTGACTACACCATCTTCGGCGGCGCCCTGCAGGGCGGCGGAACGGTTACCGCGCCGTTCGTCACCAATGTCATGGGAGCCATCTCGCCCGGCACGGTCGGCGGGATCGATACGCTGACCATCGATGGTTCGGCCGTACTTTCGTCGGGCTCGACCCTGATGATCGATGTTGGGCCGGACAACACGTCCGACCTGCTTGCAATCACCGGCGAAGCGTCGCTTGGCGGCGTCGTGGCCGTGGGTGCAGGTGTCCTGGAACCGGGTGTTGGCCTGGGGCAGGAGTTCACCATCCTGACCGCCGATGGCGGCCTGACGGGCACCTTCAACGCCGGTGATCTTTCCGCGATCCTGTACCAGAACTTCACCTACACCGACACTGCGGTGCTGATGGAAATCCTGGCTCGCAGCTATGGGTCGGTGGTCGATCGGAACGATGCCGTCCAGCGCGGCTATGCGCAGCTGCTCGATCAGAACCGCGGCAATGCGGCTCTGGCAGCGCTGTACAACGTGCTCGATTTCGCCGACCAGTCGGCGATCCAGAGCGCCTTCGAAAGCTGGGCACCGACGACTGAGACGGCCGCGCTGCAAATGGTCGCGCAGTCCTACAACCAGGTCCAGTCGTTCAACGCTTCTCGGCTGCGGGAATCGACGCTGGCGAATTCGGGCGGCACCATCGCGACGCTGGGCAACCCGATCCGTACGGCCGGGCTCAGCGTCTCGCGGGGAAGTCAGCCGATCTCGGCAGTGGCCATGGGTCTCGACCAGGCCGACGAACCGACGCGTGTGCGTGAAAGCGGGCTTCGCGAAGATGTCGCCATCTATCTCGCGGGTGGCCTGATGCAGGGCAGCGGCGCGGCCATGCCCGGAACCGGGGGTGACACCGACGTCGATGGCTATTTCTTCGGCGGCGGTATCGAGTACTTCCCCGGCGAGAACTCGATGATCGGCATCTCGGCGCAGTATTCCGATCTCGATTCCGAAGTTTCGCTCGGTAATGAGACCGAGTCGACGACCCTCGCCCTGTCGCTCTACGGCAGCGTGAAGACCGTCGACGGCTTCGTGGTCGATGGCCAGCTGACGGTTACCGATGTCGATCTGGACACGACGCGCACCATCGCCTTCGGCGGCGGTACGCAGACGCTTACCAGCGACAGCGGCGATGGCGGCCTCGGCGCAGCGCTGGGGATTTCCTACGACATCGAGGGCGCGTTCGGCACGATCTCGCCCGGTATCGAAGTGCGCTATGTCGACCATTCGCTCGACGTGATCGAGGAAACCGGCGGCCCGCTTGCACTGCGCATCGACCGCGAGGACTTCGAAAGCCTCCAGGGCCGGATCGGTTTCGACTACCAGAAGGTCACCACCGGTCTTCAGCTCGATGCCAATGTCGACTTCGTGCATGAATACGAAGACGGACCGTTCGCCGTTTCGGCACAGTTCGCCAACGGCACCGGCCCCGGTGTGCTTTTCCCGGTCAACAGCCAGGACAAGTTCTGGGCCGAAGCGGGCATTTCCGCCAAGTTCAACAGCGGTCCCGCGCAGTTCGGTATCGGTGTGGACACGACGATTGCCCGCGACAATGCCAACGCGCAGACCTATCGCGCTTCGGCAACGTTCAAGTTCTGAGCCAATCCGTACCGGACCTTAGGGTTCGGCAAGAAAGGGCCGTCCGGGCAACCGGGCGGCCTTTTCGATGCGCGAAAGCATTTTCCTACTCTGCCGGTTGGTGCCTAGCAAAGCGGCCTCATTTCCCCGGGAGGCCACACTATGAACCGCAAACCGCTCTTCGATACGATCCGCAAAATTCTGGGCCGCGGGTTCCGCCAGTCCGAGGTCGACCGGCTTGACGCGGCAATCGACGCTGTCAGCGCCGCAACCTCACCCTCGGGTGAATTGTTCCAAGGGCGCGGCGTCAGCGAGCGCGGGCTGCGGCTGATCCGCGATTTCGAAGGCTGCGCGCGAATCCGGCAGGATGGCCTGGTCGAGGCCTATCCCGACCCGGGCACCGGAGCCGATCCATGGACGATTGGCTGGGGCGCTACCGGGCCAGGCATCGGTCCCGGAACGGTCTGGACGCAGGAGCAATGCGACAAACGGCTGGAGGAGGATGTCGCCCGTCACGCGCGCGATGTCGCGACCGCGCTGGGCAATGCGCAAACGACGCAGGCGCAATTCGATGCCCTCGTCAGCTTTCATTACAACACGGGCGCGATTGCCCGTTCGACTTTGCTGCGCCTTCACCGGGCAGGAAAATATGGTGAAGCCGCTGCCGAATTTGCGCGGTGGAACCGCGCCGGCGGCAGCATCCTCAAGGGTCTGGTCCGCCGCCGCAAGGCCGAGGCTGCGCTCTACCGCTCGCAGTGAACGCCGCAGAACTCCTCCCATTCCACTCGTCGAACGGCATGGAACCGTAGGGCCCGCGCCGCCGTTGCAGGGACGAAGGAGTATTCTTAATGCGTAGTGTGGTCGCAGCCGCGGCAGTCATGGCGCTCGTATCGATCGGCGCACGCGCCGCACCGGCTACGAATGCCGCAAATGGATCCGAAATGGCCGCTTTTGCCGGCGAAGCGGTATCGGGGGCGGAATGCTTGTCCGGATCTGCGGTGGGCAATGCTGCGTGCCTGGACACCGATCGCACCGCCCGGATGGAACAGTGGCTCGACGGCTATCGCACAAGGGCAGGCCTTCTCGGCGGCGCCCTCGCCTTGGGCAAGACCTGGCCCGAACGGATCGAGAGTGCGGCCGCTCCGGCCTATTATGTCGACTATTTCGATCTCGGTTCCGCAGCGTCCTATCGCTTTGCCGAAAATGTTCTCTACCGGGTAGATCCGGAAGACGCTTCGATCACCGGAGTGGCCGCGCTGCTGACAGGTGACGAATTCGTCATCGGGCAGGAAATGCCCGCTGGCTACGAAGTCTACAACGTCCCCTATTCCTATCGCACGCGTTACCAGGATACGCCCACGGTCTGGTACCGCTATGTAGATGGCTATGTGTACCGGGTCGATCCGCGGACCCGGCGGGTCACCGCAGCGATCGATCTCTTGGTATGACACCCCCCTCGTCCCTCGCCCGGCGCGCAGGGCATGCCGTGCTGCCGTTGATTGCGTTGGCGCTGCTATCCTCCTGCGGCAGCGAACCTCAGCCCGACGACGACGATCCCGTCCTTACCGAGGATGCCGGCGCGCTTACGGTCGCTGCCGCACTTGGCTCCGACCCGGATCTCAGCGCGGCGCAGGACGCCATCGAGAAATCGCAGCTCACTACCGTGCTCGACGGCCCGGCCAGCTACACGCTTCTCGCCCCGACCAACGCAGCGTTCGAAGCGGTGAACGATCGCGCCATGCCATTGCTCGAACCGGAGCACCGTCCCGTCCTGATCGCGATCCTGCGCAACCACCTTCTGCCGGGGCACCTCACACCCGAAGCCATCGACGCCGCGATCGACCGCGAAGGCGGGCCCGTCGCGATGACGACGCTCGGCCGAACGCTGGTCTATTTTTCAAGATCGGAAGGGAAGCTGTATGTTTCGTTAGGCGACACCCGCGCCGCGCTGGTCGATAGCGCCACCGCGGTGAACAACGGAGTCGTCATTCCGATCGACACGATCCTGGCACCCGATCCGCGCAACGCCGCGGATCAATAGTCGCGGCTGATTTCAGCCACCAGGCTTTCGCGTCCGACAGTGGACACCGCAGCAAGCAGAGACAGCCAGCTCGTCACCCGGAATTCCAGCTCGGTCGCGCTGTATCCGCGGCCATCGGTGATGATTTCCGCGTAGAAGCGCCGTCCGAAATTCTTACCCAGCGCCACGCCCGTGCCCCGCCCCAGCGCCGGATCCGCGCTGACGATCCGCAGCCGGTCGAGGCCGATCGCGCTGCGTAGCTGGTTGATCGGGTCGAGCCCGCCACCGCCGCGCAGGCTGGCAACCGCAGCGCCAAGCTGCAACGCGTCGGTGGCCGACAGGCTGGTGACCGACCCGCCGAACAGCAATCGGGCCAGCAGTTCTTCCTCGGGCAGCGAGGGATTCGAGTTGAAGGCGATTTCCGGCTGGGTCGCGCTGCCCTGTACCGTCGCTTCGACAGTCAGTCCGTCGCGCTCGGTTTCGGCCCGGATGTCGAGCCGCGGGTCGACCGGCAGATTGGCATCGAATTCGATTTCGCCGCGGGTGAGTTCGAACCGCGTTCCGGCGAAGGTGTAATCGCCGCGCACGACTTCGGCGCTGCCGCCAATCCGCGGGTCATCGGTGGTTCCGCGCAGGATGACATCGGCGGACCATTCGCTGTCGAGGCCCATCCCGTCGACATCGATGCGGCTGGTTGCCCGTGCGTCGATCAGATAACGCCAGGGGCGCGACGGGGCTGCCTGCGGGGCCCGGTTGGCCGGGGCATTGATCTCGCGCGTGGCGATTTGCGGAATCCGCAGATCATCCGATGCAGTTCCCAGCGTCCAGCTGGCGCGGTTGACGCGTACGCGGCCCGCAATGGTGCCGCCAAGGCCGTTGGATACGATGCGCAAGGGTCCGGTGACCGTGGCACTCAAGCCGCCCGTATCAAGCAATTGGGCATTATCGGCTGCGATGCGCAGATCGATCGTCGGGCCGCGAATCTCGAGTATACGGCCTTCCACCGCCTCGCCGAGGGTCCGCAGGTCGACGATCCCGCTTCCCGTCACGCTTCCGCCATTGACCGGGGTGCCGGCAAACCGCGTCAGTTGCAGCCGCGAACCGCGGAACTGTCCGCGCAGCGCAATATCGCGGATATTGGTACCCGACAGAGAACTGCGCAGCTGGAGCGCTTCGCCCGAGATCGAGCCGCGCACGGTCGGGTCGCGCAGGCTTCCGCTGGCATCGGCGGCGATCGCGATCGGACCGGTGATATCGAACGTATCGAGCGCGGCCAGCCGCCACAGGCTTTCTGCCGCCCCGCGGTAGCGCAATTGCGCGAACAGCCTGCCTTCGCGCAGCCGGTCGAGCAGCATGCCCTGTGCCGGCAAACCCGTGATCCGGGCCTGGATCCGGCCACGCTGGATATCCGCATTCGCTAGCTGGGCCCGCGCGGCAAGTTCGCTATCAGCTGCGCTACCAGTGCGACATCGACGGGCCGCGAGGTCAGCACCAGGCCCGAGCGGGTCAATTGCTC
>Ga0070754_10002013_pt1 | contig 15392 bp, 28 predicted proteins | sample VirMetDEL_Sep_01_FD_75181 | JGI IMG/M metagenome (GOLD analysis project Ga0070754, IMG submission 75181) | Aqueous microbial communities from the Delaware River and Bay under freshwater to marine salinity gradient to study organic matter... | ecosystem: Environmental > Aquatic > Marine >... | reverse complement strand
GCCGGGATGCGTGAAGCGCTAGCCCGTTGGATTGTTGTCACTTTACCTACCATCTGAATCGCTCCTCTGCGGTTTCGGCTTTGGCTGGGTCCATTTGCTGCTCGCAAAATTCCCAGATCCTGCTCGGTAGTTTGAATCGATCGAGTCCATCGACGTCCAGCAGCTGCATGCCAGCAGCTTCCTCTCGGTCATTGGCAGACGTGTCGCTGAAATGGATGACATATTCGTCACCCTCAAACCAAATGTCTTGGAAATACTCGGTCACCATTTGAAATAATCCCGCGGGAATATCCCGCGATCAAAGAAGCGCCACATGACCTTATCGACCAGATAAGCGCAGACCATCAAAACGCCGTAAGTGCCGGCGAACAGAAGAAACATTGCAAGCCATTCCATCATGTGAAGCTCTCCATGACTGTCTCAATCAGGCGACGCGAGACGCGCAGGGTCTTCCCCTCTGGCGTGTGCAGCGTCACGGTTTTCTTAGTGTATGCCTTTACCTTTCCAGCAATCTTCCCGCCAGCCAGCGAAACAGTTGCTCCGATATGTAGTTCCATTGTTTATACCTCCACGTTTGGGATAGGGGTCAGCCGGTGCATGCCATAGTGACAGACTAGCTCGACATCCTGCGAATCATTCCGGTCAGTGCGTCCGCCTTCGGCGATGCTGTCCGGCTCTTCGTTGAGATTGATATGCAGCAGCGCGTCAGTAAACCGAACGACCAGCAGCGGGCGCGCGTGTAGCTCATAAGCTAATTGTCTGACGCTATAACGTTTTAACACTGACAGCATATACGTCGGGTAGGCGTCGGCTGCGTTTGTCCTGCATTTGACCTCTGCGACGATCACACAGCGGCCTTCGCGTAAGAACGCATAGTCGGCGGCGTATGCTCGCGGCAGCTTGCAGAAATTGAGGGAGTGGGCCGCCGCGATGCGAGTCGCGACGTCCAGTTCGTTGGCCCGGTCTTGGGCCTTCTCATAGATTGGGCGGCTCATCGGCTCACCTTTATATCGAACCAGCTTTTTTCGTCTTTCGTGAAGACGCGAGCAGCTGGCAGCCGGCCAGAATCGATGTACCCGATAACGGTATCGACTGCCTCTGACTTGGTTTCGTATTCGTCATCCTTGCCGACAATCCTGCCAGACTTATCAAACACGGTGACGCGCCAGATGTCGCGCACCTCATCGAACCAAACGTCTGCACGCGCAAACGTGTCAGCGTATGGGGTGACAGAGACGACCATGCAGCCGCCCCCGTTTACTCTGTCGCGGTACATCCGCAAATGGTTGGCCCAATTCGGCTCTTGGTGGATCATGCTGTCTGCTCCTTTGGGTGATGCTCGACACACTTCACACGGCCCAGCCATGTATTCGGTATGCCTTTGAACTCTGAGTGGCTCTTGATCGTGCCTTTGACTTTGATCGTGTCGCCGGTCTGTACGTCGTCGAACGTCTGGCTGCCTGTCTTAAAGTTGATGACGTTGCCGGCTGCGTCTTTGCAGAAATGCAGCCAGCTGTATGACGTCGCGCCATTTGGTGCAGTGAAGTGCGAATCTTTGATGCGCTCAACAGTTAGCCACATCTCAACTTTTTCGCCTTCAGTGCCGACGTGGATGCTGCTGACTTCTGGCTCTGACAAATCAATTCCGTGGTACTCAGCCCAGCGAACGAACGCAACGGCGCAAACTTCTAAACGGTTGAGCATCTGCGGGTGCTTGCCAGCGTTGAGGTCGAACGCAATCTCTTCGGCTTTGGACCGAATCCAGCGACAATAATCGATGTGCTGATCGGCAGCTGCCTTGAAAGTCATGCCTTTGCCAGTGCCTTGAGGTCCAAACTTGCCGAAAGTAATGCGCTCTTCTCGGATCGCTGTGGCGATCGCAATGCGGTTCTCAGCAGCTCGCGTATATTCGCGCTGGATGGCTGCTTGCTCGGCAGCTTCGCGCTCAGCTGCAAGGTCTTCAGACTTGCGGCGCTGGATATCTTGCAGCTTGAACTCGTCGCCATACAGCTTTGTGTTGGCGTCGGGGTAATGCTCGCGCAGATACTCGCGCGCTTTCTGAACGGCTGCATCCCAATCAGTTGAGAGGGTGCAGAGATAATCGCTGCCGTCAATCCATTGACCGCCGACATACTTAGGCACTACGACGCGCAGGGTATAGAACCCTGCTTTGTCGCCGGTGCTGATGAAAAATTGCTTGCTCATTAGCTATGCTCCAACATTTCAACGAATTGCTCATGGATCAGATCTTTCACTGTGTCGCGATCCCACTCAGCGCCGTCGCCGGTGCGATTAGGCAGTGCGCAGATCAAATAATCGGCAGCTTGATCAGTTGTCATCTGGTGATAAACAACTTGCTCAGCAAACTCGCAAACTAAGCTGTGCTGGCTTTCGTCATTGTTAAGCCAAAGCGCGGTATTCCACGCCTCATATGAAGGCCAGCCGTTGAATGTTTTTTGTGCTGTATTTGTCATGGTTCTCACTCCAATGATTAAAGGTTAGTAAACGCCGTCGGCTATTAGATAACCGAAAGCGCCGATTGCTAGGCGGCTGGATACGTCAGTGTCGTACTCGCGACGCTGATGCTGACCAGCTGGACCCTGAAAGAAAAAGAAAGCAGCAAAGTCGCCTTTCTTGTATTCGCCATCAAGGCAGTCTTGACGATGCAGCTGCACGCTGATCTTGCATGGCTGACTCAACCACTCGAATTCCATGTCGAAATAATCGTAGTAATCGCCGTCCATGTCAGTGATTTGGCGCACAGTCACCCCGGCCAATGCCGCGAGGCGCTTGATGTCTGCCCACTTGATCGATGTCTTTTTCATCTAGCTCACTCCTAGCTAATTTCGGGGACGGTTTCCCCGTTGGCCGAAGCCAGCCTCCCTTATACAGAACACCCGTACACCATGTCAAATAAAAATATCTTGCAGGGTGATAATCCATTACTATGATCAAGCGATAAAACTATCAGGCAGGGGGATACATGGGCGGCATGTCCAGAAGAAAGGGCGCAGCGTTTGAGCGTGAAGTGGTCCACATGATCCGCGACGATCTTGGGTTCGATGCGAAGCGCAATCTGATGCAGACAGCTGAAGGCGGTCACGATCTGATCGGTGTCCCCGGCTGGGCCATTGAGTGTAAGAGGTACGCGACCGTCGTACCTTCCGACTTAAAGACTTTCTGGCTGCAAACAGTGACGCAAGCCGAAGCGGTTGGCTGCCGGCCTTGCTTGATAGTTAAACAAGATCGAAAGCCGGTTCAGGTGTTTATCGCTTGGGCCGGGATCGGTTCCGATTGTTTTGAGCAATCGGATTTCAACGCTGCGGCTCAGATCTCTTGGGGTCTGTTCTGCGGCATCGTAAGAGAAACGCTGAATAGCGAAGAGAGGTAGTAATTATGTTGGGTTTATCTGACAGCACCGCGGAGTATTTCCGCTTTAAGCCTTCCATTAACCAGTGGCTAGTCGATGGCGATGAGATTGATTTCAAAGGTATGGGGATCGATCCAGATAGCTTGCGCACCGGCTGGGGCAAGATTCAGGAAGGGCAAGCGCCGGAGTGGGTTTGGGACGAACGTGCGGGAGTGAAAGGGCGGCAGCCTGACCCAGACTTCAAACGGGGCTTCAGTGTCATGGTCTACATCAAAGACTATGGTTGGAGAGAGTGGACCAGCACAGGCAGCGGCCCAAAGATGGGGCTTGAGGCAGTTTGGCCGGCGATTCATAACGCAAAGGACGTAAACGCCGGGAAAATGGCGATGGTTGCGTGCAGCGGATCAAAGGCGCAAGCAGTTGGCAAAGGCCAGACGCGAGTTCCATTGTTTGAGTTGAAAGGGTGGCAGGATAAACCAGAGCAGGAAGCTGCTCCGGCTCCAGCTCCCGAACCAGTAGCAGAGCAACCGCCGGCAGCACCCCAGCCGGAAGCCTCATCGGACGGGGGCGATTGGGAGTTCTGATTTTATGCCCCCGGAAACGGGGGCTTTTTTTATGGGGTTAGTATGAAATACAGCGAACACATAGCCGAAGTGGCGCGAGATCTGTGGGGTGACGAAAATAAAACACTGTCCCACGGCAGCGAGCTGCGTTTCGGTAGCAAGGGGTCGAAGTCAGTCGACACAAATAAAGGCGTCTGGACTGATCACGAAACAAACGAAAGCGGAGGCTTTACTGATCTCTGCAAGCTGGCGTATCCGGAAGCGAACGGGCATCTGGCCGACTTCCTAGAAAAGAAGTTCGGCATGGCGAGAGATCCCAGCTTCATGCCGAAGGATAAGAATAAAATTACAGTTTTCGACTACATCGGTGCGCATGGTGTTCTGGAGTATCAGGTTATCCGTACCGATTTCGCAGACGGCAGCAAGACATTCAGGCAGCGGCGTCCGGACGGGCAAGGCGGATGGATCAATAGCATCAAGGAAATCAAGCGGCTGCCGTATAACCTTCCGGAAGTGCTGCACAGAACGAAGCGCTGGGTCTGGGTAGTTGAGGGCGAGAAATGCGTCGAAAGGCTCAGAGATCTGGACATTGTTGCAACTACAAACAACGGCGGGTCAGGGAATTGGTCCCAAGATCTCAACGAATGGTTCAAAGGTCGCAAGGTTGTGGTCGTGCCTGATAATGACGAAGCCGGCCACAAACATGCGGCGAAGGTCATCAATGAGCTGCTGCCAGTTGCTGAAGAGATCAGGCTGCTGGATCTCAGCGCGGAGCTGAAAGCGAAAGGCGACGTGGTTGATTGGATCGACTCAGGTAAGACGAAGGAACAGCTGATTGCCAAAGTTAAGGCAGCGCAGGTGATTGCCGAGCAGCTGCCTGATCCCGGCGAGATCGAAGTCGAGAATCGTGAAACATTTCAGACCATGAGCATCGATTCACTGATGAGCATGCCTCCGGTCAAGTGGCTGGTTGATGGATTGCTTACGCGGTTCGGCTTCTCTGTGATGTACGGGCAGCCGGGATGCGGTAAGACGTTTTTGGCGCTAGATATTGCGCTATCTGTCGCGATCGGACGCGATTTTCATGGAAGACCAACAGATCAGGGCGACGTTTTATACATTGCCGGCGAAGGTGTCGGCGGTCTTGGCAAGCGGATCAAGGTCTGGGTCGAGTATCGCGGCAGCGGTGTCAACTCAAAAGAGATTCCATTCGATGTGCTGCCGACAGCTGTGAACATGACGTCGCCAGCTGATACAGAGAAGTTGATTGCGACGATTGAAGAGAAAGAAGAGCAGCGCGGCAGCAAGTTCTCGCTGATTGTTATCGACACAGTGGCCAGAGCGCTGCTGGGAGCTGATGAGAACAGCGCAACAGACGTCGGCAAGTTCGTCAAAGCATGCGACATTCTGCGGGAGGCGATCGGCTGCGCGGTTCTTGGCATCCATCACCAAGGGAAAGACGGTGCGAAGGGTATGCGCGGATCGTCTGCGCTCTTGGGCGCTGTCGATACATCGATACAGGTCAAGAAGTCGGGCAGCATCCTGACGGTCGTCACGCAGAAACAGAAAGACGCTGAACCGGCTGATGATTTGTTTTACGAAATGATGAGCGCCGAAGCTGGGACCATCGGCGGAGAGACGTCTGTTTACTTGCAGCCAACAGATCAAAGGCCAGAGCAACAGACCAGCTTATCCGATAAGCAGCTGAAGGCGTTCAATTGTTGCCGGGATGCGTTAGAGGGTGACGTGATCAACCAAGGCGTTGCGCGTGATTCGTTTATCTATTGGCTGGAACATGAGGGCGGAATCGACGGCGATGACGAAGCGGCAAAGAAGCGTCGGCGCATGGCATGGGTGCGATCACTCAATGCCTTGATCGACTCCGGGAACATCATCAGCGAGAAAGCTGGGAAGGTTTTGCGGTTCAAAAAAGAGACGGATTCGGGGGATGAAAATGGGCTTTTTTAAGAATGGGGCGCACATCGGGAATGTGCGGATTCGCACATGGGCGCACACAATCCGCACATTTTGTGAAGCGCTGAAAGCCTTGCTGGGCGCGGGTTTCGAGAAAAGCGCACATAAGCGCACATTACCGCACACCAGCTGGCACCAAGCGCACACACCGCACATCTCTCTAAGGATGTGCGTGTGCGGTGCGGATTTCAGTGCGGGGCTTGAAGCATGAAAAAACCTTATTCTTCTGTGTCGATTAAGCAGGAAACATGGCAGCCGGCTGTCGACTCTTATCATGCAGCTGAGACTCGACTGAATAAAAAGTGGGGCTGGTATGTATGGGCAAAGATCTGTCGCCCAGAGATGAGCCAGAAGTTGCGTGCAGCGCGAGAGAGGTACTTGGATGCAGTTCGGGATCGAGATCACCATCTGATTGTGAAGTGCTGTGAGAATCTCGTGAGAGGGTTGAAGGCAGTCGACGAAGAGTTGAGCAGAGAGCAGTCGCCGGATGATGTGTTCTTCTTGCATCAAAAGATCGACGGCAAGCATTTCTATTTCGTGAACGATCAATTGGATATGCAGCGGATCTTGCCGGTGATGAAAGGTAAAGACCCAGTGGTCTACACGATGGAAGAAATTGTGCGCGTCTTGTCTTCTGAGTCGATGGCAGCGCCTAACAGTATTAAGCAAGCGTTTCCGGGTGCTGAATTGCAGTCGGTAGAGTTCAAACACAATCGGGAGCAATTAGATGACGAAATCCCTTTTTGACGGCGGGTACGTCAAAGTTAAGGACTATCCGAAAGAAAAGCCGAAGATTCGGCGCTACTCAGTCCTTCCAGCAAGAGCTGTGCAGGATGCTTCTATCCATCCGACGTCGTTCAAGGTGCTAGCAGCTTTATGCATCCATACGAACGGCCACGGAATCTGCTGGCCGTCTCAAATAACAATCGCGCTCCATCTCGGCGTGTCGAAGGTCACTGTGTTGCGCCACATCAAGCGGCTGATCAAGTTGGGCTACATCCGCAAGCTGGAACCAAAAAAGTATCCGTGGGGGATCATACAGAAAGGCAGACGCCCGACGAATCGCTATCAGGTCATGTTTGGTGCTGACGATCCTTTGCCAACCAAGGAGCAATTCCTTGCTCCGCGTGCGTCGATCATGGACATCGATTACGGCATCAAAGACGGCAAAGTATCCACTGTGGACGATGCAGATAATAAGAAAGGGGGTCTGGGGGATGGAAACAAAGACTTTCAGATACTCGCACACACATTCCGGACAGCTGTCGAGCGGACGTCTGGCGCTGTTCGGCTGGCTGATTCCAGCTTCCAGACAGCTGCAAGGCTGCATCAGCTGGGAGTTACAGCCGAGCAGGTGCGCGAATCGACCACTGCAATGGTGAAGGATGGGCTGCGAACAGGACGCGCTCCGCCGATGACGCTGGAGCAGGTCGCAAGATGGGCCGGACTCTACAAGAAAGGAGGATAAATGCGCATAACGGGCATTATGTTAAATGATGAGCGCAGCCTGAGATCGGCCCGCGCGATCATGCCACACCCCTGCCCCCAGCCCCCGTCGCCCTGTATAGGGGGTGCCGCTCAAAATTTTTCAGGAATCCAATGGGAGAAGCAAAATGAAAGACGTTATCAACCCGAACCACTACCAACGGGACGGCATGGAATGTATCGACGCGATCGAAGCTGCGGTACAAAACCTATCAGGCGTTGAGGCATACGCCACTGGGTCGGCGATCAAGTATCTCTGGCGCTGGAAAGAGAAAGGCGGTAAAGATGATCTCAACAAGGCGAAATGGTTTATCCAAAAAATGGTGGACCACATTGAAGAGATTGAATATCAAGAAGAGTTGCAAGCCGAGGCAACACTACTGGAGATTGCAAGAAGGTTATGAGCATGATCAGCCTAGAAGGATTTGACAACTGCGTCGCGGGAATCGCGTTTGGGTGCGGAGAACCTGACAGGCTGGTTTACGACACGGCAAAAATCTACGGCAAGCTGCAATACGAAATGGACCTGACGTTTGATGAGTCGATTAAGTTTTTCGACAACATCATCCTGCCGTTAGTGATGGGTCCGGGCGCACCGCTGTTCTTAACTTTTGCCGATATGGATGAAATCAAAGAGGTACATTGCAATGTCCAAGATGACAGTGCGGGAAGCGCGTAAGGTTCTAGCGATCGGATCAGACGATGAGAAGGAAGCAGTCAAACAGGAGCTGCAAGCGATCGCTGCGTCTAACGTGACCGATGTACTCCAGTGGACCCAATCTGGAGGCATGGCGCTACTCGCGTCGAAAGATATACCGCCGCACGTTCAAAAGGCGATTAAGAAAGTCAAAGTCACGCCCAACCAATACGGCAATGCGATTGAGGTCGAGATGCACGACAAACTTTCAGCTCTGCGCGTGTTAGCTAGGTATCATGGACTAACTGAGCCAAACAGTGATGCGGATTCGCGTCCAAGTATTTTGGGAATCAATTTAAAAGGTCCAGAAGTGACCACATACGAGGTATTAGACGATGGCGAGAGCGAAGCAAGCGACGGATCAGAGCCAGAGATCGACCCGACGCCGAAGGTCGACGACGGACAGGAAGATCTCTTCTGAGGAAGCGCTTGGCGGACTAAACCTAGATTTCTCTGGTGCGCCGACAACTTGGCAGTTCTTGCATGACGATTCGTTTGTGCGCGGCCTGATGGGTCCGGTAGGATCGGGTAAGTCATACGGCTGCGCTGCTGAGATCATGTTGCGCGCCGTCAAGCAACCGCCATCACCAAAAGACGGCATCCGCTACTCTCGGTTCGTGATCGTGCGGAACTCATACCCTGAGCTGCGCACCACAACTATCAAGACGTGGCTTGAGCTGTTTCCAGAAAATATCTGGGGTCCGATGCGCTGGTCACCTCCGATTAGTCATCACATCAAGCTGCCATCACGGGGCGATGCAGCCGGTATCGACTGCGAAGTGATCTTCATGGCGCTAGACCAGCCAAAGGATGTGCGCAAGCTGCTCTCGCTCGAATTGACCGGCGCGTGGGTGAATGAGGCCAGAGAGTTGCCGTTAGCTGTTGTGCAAGGATTGACACACCGTGTCGGGCGTTACCCAACCAAAGGCAACGGCGGTTGTCCTTGGCGTGGTATCTGGATGGACACCAACCCGATGGATGATGACCACTGGTGGTATCGCCTATCGGAGAAAGAGCCGGTACGCGGGAAGTACAAGTGGGAGTTTTTTAAGCAGCCCGGCGGCGTAATGGAAACAAATCAGAATGACCATCAAGCTATTCCTGCTGCCGGAAAGTTCTGGAAGGTTAACCCAGAAGCAGAAAACATCAATAACTTACCGCCCGGTTACTATGACCAGCAGCTCGGCGGTAAGAACCTAGACTGGATTCGCTGCTATGCCGGCGGCGAATATGTGTATGTACAGGAAGGTCGCCCAGTGTGGCCTGAATTTGACGATTCGGTCATGTCTTGCGACGACATTCAGGTTGACCCAACTATCCCTATTCACATCGGACTCGACTTTGGTTTGACTCCGGCAGCTGTCTTTGGGCAGAAAAAGCCGAACGGCGCGTGGCATATCTTTAAAGAAATCGTTACCGACGACATGGGTCTGGAGCGATTCGGATTAATTCTCTTGAATGAAATCAACGTCAACTACCGCGGCATGGATGTGCTGGTATGGGGCGACCCCGCTGGCTCAAAGCGTGATGAGATCTTTGAAGTGACTGCGTTCGATCATCTTAAAACCCTAGGACTCAACGCCAGACCCACAGCAAGTAACGACTTCCAAGTGCGCCGTGAAGCGGGAGCGATGCCTATGAATAGGCTTGTTGATAAACGATCCGGCTTATTGATTCACAAAGACTGCCAACGTCTTAGGAAATCTTTATCAGGCGGCTATCACTTCAAGCGCGTATCTGTTGGAGGCGGGACCGAAAGATTTAGAGATGCACCGAACAAGAACGAACACTCACACGTCGGCGACGCCTTTGGCTATCTCATGCTTGGCGGCGGAGAGCATCGCGTCATGACTCGCGGCTATGGTGGACGTTATGGTGCTGCTGGTCCAATTGGCAGCGGTCAGTTTAGGGCAAAGACGGATTTCTCAATATGGTGACGTCATTTGATGTAACCCGCATGTTTGGGGTGCAAGGCGCAATCGCTCTGCCATTTCATCCGTCACACTTGAGCCGGCTTGAACTAGACAGAGCAGCTGAAATGGAGTTTACGTCACTGGACAACATGAAGGCGCGAGCGCAGGAAGTTGCTGATGCGAAGATTGCATGGACAGTATTTCACGAAGGCAACCCAGCGCTATGCTTTGGCATTACCCCATACTGGCCCGGCATGGCAGAGGCTTGGATGATCCCGTCTCAATACGCTCTCGATCGAGGATTAAGATTAACTCGCGGAGCCAAGAGGTTTTTTGATACCATTGGCGCAACTCTTGATTTACGCCGTCTGCAAATTGTGGTATGTGTCGATCGGGAAAAGGCCGTTCAATGGGCAGAGTTCTTACGCTTTGAGCGTGAAGGTCTTATGAGACGGTATGGGCCGGAAGGCAGCGACTACTACATGTACGCGAGGATTTATTAAATGGGCGGGATATTTGGCAGCAGTCCTAAGACGCCAGACACTTCTAAGCAAGAAGCGGTACAGGCAAAACAGGAAGCTCGCACCAAGCGTCAGGAAGCTGAAGAACAGCGTCGTTTGCAAGCGCAAGTCGCTGCGCGCCGCTCCGGAGGCTATCGATCACTTTTATCACCGGAGCGCGAAAATGCTGCTACCGGACTATCTAGCAAACTAGGGAGCTAAATCATGGGTGGATTATTCGGAGGCGGCGGCAGCAAGCCAGCACCAAAGGAACCAGAAAAGCCAAAGCGCGAGATCACGAAATCGACAACTGGCGCGCAAGAGCAAGCCGGCGCAATGCAAGCTCGTCGTGGTGGGGCGTATACACGCTCACTGTTAACAGGATCGCGGTCAACAGCTGAAGAAGGCGGCGGTTTGTCAACGAAACTTGGCGGCGGCTAATGCGCAAAGAGCATAAGAGCGAGACTGGCGGTCTAACAGAAGCCGGGAGAAAACACTATGAACGCAAGGAAGGGGGTAACCTACGCCGTCCTGTTCCTTCTGGGGACAACCCTCGTCGTGTATCTTTCGCTGCTCGGTTTGCTGGCCAGAGTCATCCTATGAAGGATGAGGATGGGAAGCCGACTCGCTATGCTCTTGCTTTGAAGAAGTGGGGATTCAGCTCCCCGGCGCAAGCGCGTGCGTTTGCAAAACGAAACAAGGAATCGTGATATGCCGATGACAAAGAAAGGGTCAACGATCATGTCTGCCATGAAGAAAAAGTATGGCAAGAAAAAGGGCGAAGAAGTGTTCTACGCTTCCAAGCAGAAGGGCGTGATTAGCGGCGTCGAGAAAAAAGGTACAGCGTAATGGCAAGAATCAGCCCAGCAGAAGTATTGAAGCGTCAGGAGAAAGCCGATGCGCGGAAAGAAGAATGGCGCACGATTTACGAAGAGTGCTACGAATTCGCGCTTCCGCAACGCAATCTTTACTCCGGATATTATGAAGGACGAACAGCTGGGCAAAACAAGATGGTCCGCGTCTTTGATGCCACAGCCATTAATTCAACGCAGCGTTTCGCTAACCGTATTCAGTCTGCTCTTTTCCCGCCGTATAGGTCATGGTGTACGTTAGAGCCGGGCAACGAAATCCCGCGTGATCGGCGCGGTGAAATCAGAGAGGCGCTGGAAATCTACTCTGAACGCATGTTTGACGTAATACGCCAGACTAATTTCGATCTAGCAATGTCTGAGTTCCTGCTTGATCTCTGCGTCGGCACAGCGGTCATGCTGATTCAGCCGGGTGACGCAGATGCGCCAGTTCGCTTTGTGCCAGTACCACAATATCTGGTATCACTAGAAGAAGGGCCGCATGGCACAGTCGACAACGTATACCGCAAGCTCCGTATTCGCGGTGAAGCGATTGCTCGTCAATGGCCTGATGCAAAGCTGCCGGAAGATTTGGTGCGCAAGATTGACCAAAAGCCTGATGAAGAAATTGATCTGATCGAGGCAACGGTCTTTAATGTCGACGAAGACACCTATTGCTACCACTTAATCTGGCCAAAGCAAAAAGCTGAGCTAGTTTACAGAACCATGAATGTCTCACCGTGGATCGTCGCTCGCTTTATGAAAGTGCCGGGGGAAGTCTATGGCCGCGGTCCATTGGTTACAGCACTGCCAGACATCAAAACACTTAACAAGGTCAAAGAGCTGGTGCTGAAAAACGCATCGCTCGCAGTCGCCGGCGTGTATACGGCAGCTGATGATGGCGTACTCAACCCGCAGACGATTCAGATCACGCCGGGCGCGATCATCCCTGTGGCACGCAACGGCGGACCACAAGGTGAATCATTGCGCCCATTGCGTTCAGCAACAGACTTCAATACGTCGCAGCTGGTCATCAATGATTTGGTCATGAATATCAAGAAGATGTTGTACGATGATTCGTTGCCGCCAGACAATATGTCAGCGCGTAGTGCGACAGAGATCGTGCAGCGCATGAAGGAGTTGTCGCAAAACCTAGGCTCGGCATATGGCAGATTGATCACAGAGGCGATGACGCCAATCGTGCGCCGCGTGTTATACGTTATGGACGAAATTGGCTTGATTGACCTACCGCTAAGTGTTGACGGCCTTGAGGTTAAGGTTGTTCCGACATCGCCATTGGCCCAGACGCAGAACATGGAAGACCTAGAAAAGGTACTTCAGTTTGGCCAGATTGCTGCTCAGTTTGGCATGCAGGGTCAGGTCATGGTGAACCAAGAGGAAATGCTAGAATACATCGCGGAGAAGATGAGCGTTCCTCAGAAATTGTTGAATAATGCTGAACAGAGGGAGCAGATCATTCAACAGATGCAGGAAGTACAAGCACAACAACAGCAGATGGCTGCTCCGCCGGGAGCGCAATAGGAGTGAGAGATGGAAGGCTGGGACAGCTTACGCCCATCAGATAATACGCACCTGCATAAAAGCAGGATTGCGCAAGACGACTTGAACACCGCCTTTGTTCGATGTTTCTCGACGGAGGCCGGTGGCGAGGTTCTGGAATATCTCAAGCATGTGACATTGGATCAGCCGTCGTGGTTTCCCGGCGAAGATCCAAGTCACGGCTTTGCGCGAGAGGGACAGAACAGCATTGTGAGAGAAATACTAAGACGAATCGAAAAAGGAAGACAGGTATGAGCGACGCTGCTGAAAGCATTGACGTACAAGAATCTAAAGCTCCAGAAGCTGCAAATGAGCAGGAAAGTAACACTTTGCTGAATCCACAGGTTGAGCCGGAAGGGGAGCAGTCGCCAGAAGAGTCGGCTGTCCCGCACCTTGCTGGCGATCCAGACGCGCCAACAGATGAAGAGATCGATTGGGGCGAAAGACCTGAGTGGATGCCGCAAAACTTCTGGAACGAGAAAGATGGTCCAGACCTTGAAGGCTTGTCTAAAGCATACAACGAGCTGCGGTCTAAGATGTCAGCTGGTAAGCACAAGGCACCAGAGGACGGCAAGTATGATATTGGCTCACTTAAAGATCATGGCATTGCTGAAGACGATGAGCTGCTTGGTCAATTCAGCTCTTTTGCAGCTGAGAACGGCTTGAGTCAGGACCAATTTGATCAGATCACGTCAATGTACATGAATCAGATGTCCGCGATGATGGATGAGGTTGAGACTAACAAAGAGACTGAACTAGCTAAGCTCGGCCCGCGCGCAGACAAAGTTATCAATAGCCTGAATACTTGGCTAGGCAAGATGTCCACATCAGGCACATTAGCTGCTGAAGAAGTCGACGCGATCACTCGCGCCGCCAATAATGCAGACTTTATCAAAGCGATGAACAAGATCCGCGCATCTTACGGCGAGCAAACAATTCCTGATGTTACGGTTCAGGAAGGCAGCGCAACAACTAAAGCTGACCTTGATCAGATGGTCGCAGATCCGCGTTATGGGAAAGACATGGCTTACACGCAAAGTGTCGAGCGCAAATTCATGGAATTTTTCGGCGAAGCATAACACTTATAGGGGGTACTTTTACCCCCTATCCCTTCTTTGATGCAGCATAAAAACTGTTATATTTCAAGCAACCGATAACTCAGATTCCTGAGCCGGCGACCTGAATCACTCGGCCCACACTGGACAACCGGAAACAGGTTTTACCCTAAATTTTAATTTTTGGAGATATACAATGGCAGTATCTATTTCAAATGCCTTTGTTACCCTCTTCGACTCAGAGGTAAAACAGGCTTACCAAGGGCAGCGTCTCTTGGCCGGTGTTTGCCGCGAGCGTACAGGGGTAGAAGGTTCAACAGTCAAGTTCCCTAAAATTGGTAAGGGTTCTGCGACTATTCGCGTTCCACAGACTGACGTCACTCCGCTCAACGTGTCTTACTCACAAGTCACTGCGACAATGGAAGACTACATCGCTGCGGAATACTCAGACATCTTTAACCAGCAGAAGGTCAACTTCAACGAGCGTCAAGAGCTTGTGCAAGTTGTATCTGGTGCAATCGCACGTCGTATGGACCAAGTAGTTTTGGATGCGCTTTCTGCATCTGGCACAACTGCAACAGTCAGCAACGACATCGGTGGTACAGACTCTAACCTGAACGTAACCAAGCTGCGTGAAGCGAAGAATCTATTGGACACAAACAACGTCCCAATGGAAGGTCGTACTATTCTTTTGCACGCTAACTCATTGCAGTCATTGCTTGGCGAAACTGAAGTTACATCTTCAGACTTCAACACAGTGAAAGCATTGGTTACTGGCGAAGTTAATACATTCATGGGCTTCCGCTTCATCACTTTCGGTGATCGTGACGAAGGTGGCTTGCCGATCGACGGATCATCAGATCGTACTCTGTATGCCTTCCATCGTGACGCGCTTGGCCTTGGTGTTGGTATGGGCCAGCAGTCTCGCGTTGACTACATTCCAGAGAAGACTTCCTTCTTGGTTGCGTCAATGTTCTCAGCTGGTGCGGTAGCGATCGATGACGAAGGTATCGTCAAGATCACTTGCCGTGAATCATAAGGAGGCATAGACAATGGCATATGCAGTAGCAGGGCTTCAGCCCATCGGTGGTCAGGCGAAAGCTGGCAACGCTCCTCAGATGTGGTCATACACTTCTGCTGACGCGATTGCGACAGTGAATACTTCTGGTTACTTCAATGACGCAGCTGACCTCTTGAAGGTTGGTGACTTGATCTATGTGTACGACTCAAACACTCCAACAGCATCGCTTGTTGTTGTGTTGTCAAACACTGGAACAGTCGTTGACGTTTCTGACGGTACAGCACTGTCAGTAGCAGACGCTGACTAAATGAATTGGCTCCCCTTCCGGGGGGAGCCTTTCTACATGAGGTGATACATGGCTTCAGGCGATACTAAGCTGTCCATCTGTTCGGACGCACTTATTATG
>Ga0070754_10002007_pt1 | contig 15404 bp, 31 predicted proteins | sample VirMetDEL_Sep_01_FD_75181 | JGI IMG/M metagenome (GOLD analysis project Ga0070754, IMG submission 75181) | Aqueous microbial communities from the Delaware River and Bay under freshwater to marine salinity gradient to study organic matter... | ecosystem: Environmental > Aquatic > Marine >... | reverse complement strand
CAGCAGTTTTAAGATATTCTGCGAAGCCTACAGGTTCATTTGACTTAGTTATTTGCATTGATGTCTTAGAACATATTCCTCAGATTGGTTTGAAAGATGTCATAGATGATATTTTTAGTTTTAAAGCTAAGCATCATTTTATTTCTGTTCATACTGGTAAAGCCATTAAGTTATTACCGAATGGTAAAAATGCTCATGCTACGATTAAGCCAAGAGAATGGTGGCAAGAAATCTTTTCTGATTACAAAGATTATACTTTAAAGTTCACTAAATGATTACAATAGACAACATTAAAGATTTCATAGGAAATAAAAAAGTTGTCTTAATAGGAAACTCCGAGTCAGGAACAGAAAAAGACTATACCGATTTCATTAAAGTTAGAATGAATTTAGGTATTTATGAGCCTTGTGATATTTGGGTTAATAATCTTAGTGCTAATGCTTTTAATGAGATTAAAAATTTACCAAACATCTATCCTAAGTTAATTGTTAGATTAAATGCCGAAGATAATGAAACAAGACTTCATCATTTCCCTGATTACCTAAAACCCTATACTTATAAATGGAGATTTACTCCTTATCATAAAATGAGAGGAGACCTTCAATTAGAAATGCCAACTACTGGCATGAGTTCTTTATATTGGTTTTATACTTATGAGGTTTGTAAGTTACCTATCTATTTAGATAGATATGATTTTTTTGAAACAAGGAATAGACATCATAGAAGGTTATTTGGAAATAAGAATCATGGTTCACGACACAACCCTGAAAGAGAAAAGAAAATAATAGAAGAATATCATCAACAAGGAATAGTCAAATGGATATCTTAACAACAACAGTAGGGAAGGAGCTAATCGGTGGCACGAAAAGTACCAAAGGACAAAAAGTCAGGAATACCAAAAAAGTATCTCTCAGGCTTAAAAGGAAAGAAAAGAAGTCAAAGGGTATCACTTATACAAAGTATGTCTGACTTGTATAAACAAGGAAAAAGAATCCCTTTTAGTTTATTTAAAAAAAGAGGTAAGCTCTAATGGTTATGAAAAAAGCCTTATCTACTGGAGTAGTTGCCAATTTAAAGACCAAAGCTAAGAAATCTAAAACTTTTAATCTTAATGACCTAAAAAGTGTTTATCGTAGAGGACAGGGTGCATGGTTATCTAGTGGCTCAAGACCAAAGATACCAATGTCTGCTTGGGCTATGGCTAGAGTTAATTCTTTGTTGAGAGGTTCTCGAAAACATGATTTAGATATTAGAACTAAGGCTAGAGCTAGAAAGAAATGACCAAAATATATATCAGGTTCAAAGACCATTGTTCTACCAGTAATGCTTGGGAAACCAGAGAAGAATTTTTAAGCCAAGAAACTCCCATGATGGAAGCTATTGGATTTCTAGAAGAAGAAACTTCCGATACTTTAAAGATTACGACTATGAGAGATTACAACAATCCGAAACCTGATGCTTCAGTAGGTAGTGGGCATCTCATACTCAAATCTGATGTGAGATTCTATGTCGAGATGCCTGAGAGTTTGTTTAAAGAGCCTGAATAATCTCTTTAAAATTATTTAGTTCATTCTTAAATTTGTTTGGAACTAATGGAGTAGAAGCACCTAAGTCGGCTAAATCTAAATCAAACCTATCTTGCAATTGTCCATTAATTACTGATGCTTCTTTTCTTTCATCTTTATCCCAATTCCACCTAACTAATCTTAGATTAAATTTACCAAAAGATTTTCTAGTTTCCCAATCTACTTCTGAAAGTTCATCATAATAGAAAACTTCATTAGTAGGTTCTGGATAAACTATCTGCCATTCATATTCATAGTTATTCATCAAACAACTCCTTTACAAAATAAAGTATAAACCCAATCATCCCTATATGGACTAATGTAGTTAAAGCTATGTTAAGCATTGAATTTATCCAATACTTTAATTAAAACTACTTTGAGTTCATCTAATTGTTGTTTCTTGTATTTTGCACCTGATGTAAAAATATCAAGAAAATGCTGATTAGATTTTGTATCTTTATAACCTTCCTGACTTATCCAATAATCTCTATTAGATTTTTTTGATAAATCCTCATCTAAAGAAGAAAATTCTTTAAATATAGTTAAAAGATTTTTTGCAGTAATTCCCTGTTTCCATTTAGCATCTTTGTTAAATAAAATTTTATTAACTGTATCGCTAAATAAAAAAGATAGATTACTATCTTGATGTTTTTCCAAAACGCGAATGATATTCTCATCTTCTGCTTCAGATAGTTTTATTACTGTATATGCCATTATTGTTTTCTCCTCTTTCCTAAAAAACCTTCTGATAATTGTTGCACTTTGCCATCAAATGTATTTGCTAAAGTATATTCAAACCAACCACCAGATTTTCTAATTTCACCATTAATACCTTCAATATCAAAAGGTAATAAATAACTAACTGCGATAACTTCATTAGTGTTAAGGAAAGAATATTTAGGATTTCCTCTAATGACATTATTGAAAACTTTATCGCCAATTTTATATTTAGCTTCTAACATTTTTTTTACCTCATTATTTTTTAACATGGTTCTTTATACCATAATTGTCAAATAATTGTCAAATATTATTTTAAGATATTTTAAATAATTCTGAAATAGGTACTAAAACCATCTTGGAAGCATTATTATCACCCCCAAAAGTGGTTTTTCCCTCATTTTTTAGCTTTCTAGCTATATCTTTTAGCTTTGTTGTATGAATTATCACAATATTATGAATTTCTTCTTCTATGGCTAAAATAATGGCATAAAATGGAGCTTTGCTTACAGCTATTCCACTGGGTTTCCCACTGCACATATATTCAATAGCGACATTCCCTGTTTTGTGCCAAATTTTATCTGTTTTGACCTCAATCTTTTGATTTAAGAGAATGTCAGCTAATTGTTTTTCCTTAACCTGTCCATAGGCTAGGTCAATATCAAATTGATTGTCCTGATTAAACACCAAATACTTTTTTTCTTACTGAAATGAGTTCTTCATCATTCCATTCAAAGTCCTCAAGGTTTGGCATACAAACAGATTTGAAATCATCTTCATTGGAACACATTTCTAAAACCCTAGTTAAAGATTGGACAGTAAGCTCAATATCCTTCAAACAAGTTTTAACCATATCGTCAGTCACAATGTGGATGAACTGATTAATTCTCTGAGTCGCTATGATATAAAATAAAGTTGCTGGATATCCAAGAGCATGACTATAGATAGATTGTTGAAGTTCATGAGTATAAAACTGATAAGGTTTCTTGCCTGTCGTTTTTAAATCAATGATATGAGTTTCTCCATTTACATCCATAATGAAATCGGTATATCCCATAAATTCTGCACCAGCTATCTCACACTCTACCTTTTGCTGAAAAGAAATTAATTTAAATTCACTTAACTCCTCAAATCCATATTCAATCATTAAAGGAATTTTATCTCTTGTTTTTTCTTTGTCTCCTTTGAAGTCTTTGAGAGCTTCATCATAATATTGAAGTGCATTGTTAATAGACATCTCCATACTATGACCTAAGAAGGCAGAATGAATACCAGCTTCTACTGCTTGACCTCTGACCATTTTATCATTGGTGCTACCTCTATATTCTTCTATGTAGTTAATATAAAAAAGAGCTTTGTTTCTTTTCCAAAGATTTATTTTATTGGGTGAAAGTTTTCCTAGTTTCCATTTTTGTAGGGTGCTGTTTGGAGGATTACGAGGAATAAGATTTTCAGCACCCAGATTATTTGTATCATCTTTTTTCATAATTTCATAGCCTGTCTCTGTGTAGATTGTTTAGTTCTCCACAGGTCTAATCCAGTGATGTAAGAATCATATCTAATCTTAGAGATACGATAATCTTTAATTAACTTCCCTTCATCATTGATTAATTGTTTATATTCTTCACTTGCTAGAGTCATAGACTCTGCTTGAGAAATAGATTTGGCATTGGCTAAATTTTGATTAGTCAATTTTGCTTTTTCTGATTTTCTAAATTCTTCATGAAGTTTAAGACTAGCTTCTGCTTCTGCTAATTCTTCTCCGAGTTTATTTAGTTCCTCATGAACTTTGCCTAAATCTAAATCGTATTCGTCTAAGTATGCTGGTTTCATTTTATCTCCTAAAAAAATAATAATATAATTCTTCATACTTCTTGATTTGAAACATCCCACAATGGTTCTTGGAAGAAGCATAATTTAGTAGTCCTTGAATATCTCTTAATTTTTTATTTTCTTTTTTGGCTCTATCTTTCATTATAAATCCAATGTAGTATAGATAGATTTTGCCTTTTTGTTTTGAATTAATAATTTCATTTATCTTTCCATAAGCTGTAACAGTTTCTGACTGTTCTAAGATTTCATCTAGTCTCATATTTTTCCTCATAATAATCCACCAAGCATCTTGGCTCTATCATGTATCTTCTCCAAAAAGTTTTTTCTCCGATTTGATGAAGCCGAGTATGATGAGCATGACATAATGGTAATAATTGATTTTTACCTGTCTCAGGATTTCGGTCATTCCTAATCCAAGCTCCCTGTCTAAATTCTTCTAGCTGGAGATGATGTGCATGGGATTTACGACCACTCGCACAACACATCTCCAACCATTGTGGCTCAGTTTCTCGCTGTCTAACACAACAAGGTAGATTGCGAATAAACTGAACCAATTGTCTGTCTTTAACTCCTCTACTTGGCACGACTAACCTGAATAAATAAAGAAACTAAAATAGCTTGTCTTTGTTCAGGTGGAAATTCGTTAAACCAGTCTTGAGTTGATAAAGCATGATGAATGTCACTTATGCTTTGAACCATATCTTCAATAGATGCAGTTGCGTTTTTAGAAACATAAGCTTTGACCCCACCTAATTTCTTAGGCATCTTGTCTATGATTTTTTGCATAGCAGGGGTAGGGTCTCTATCATTGTTAAGATTAGATTCTATAAAACCTAATTCCCAATCACTACACTCTGATTTATTAACTGCTTCTAGTTGTTGTTTTACTGACGTCATTTTTAGTCTCCTTCCGACTATTTGTGAGAGTTTTTGCAAATGGAAACTCCATTCTTTGTTCTTCTACAAGAAGTATGTAGAGTTTTTTATTAAAGATTCTAAGAAACTCACTTGGTTTCATTTGGAATCTCCCATTCAGGTTCTGTCTGAACACATTCAGGACAGGGGTGATATGTTTCATCAAAATAAACATAATCATTCCCTTTACAGATTTGACACACACTATACATTTTTGCTCCCTTCTTTTTTAATGATATGAAGTGCTTTGTTCTTTAAAGCAACACTTTCTCTGTTTGAAGTAATTTGCTTTAAATCTTTTTCCATCTCACTTAATTCAAACTCAAATTGTAATTGAGCTAATTTAATTAATTCATTAAGTGTATTGATGATTTCTTTTTTTGAAAATTCATCTCTAGGACTTTTTTCAAAAGTTGTTCTTAGTTCTTCTAAGTATTTGATATTTATTTTTATCATCTTATTCCTTCCTTCTATAAAACTACTGAGTGATTACGACCAGTCAAGCAGTTTTTAAAAATAGTTTTGTACTCTGCTTCCTCATAAGCTAAGTCTAACAAAACATCTTTGAGTCTATTGCTATTTTCTTTAGCAAGAGTTTTACAATGCTGAATATCGTCTGTTAATTCTTCAGCTCTACTATTATCAAAAGTTCCACTTCTCCCTTTAGTATCGACTAAAGGTTCATAAGAAGAACAGCTAGTGATAAGTAAAAATAAAATTATTATCCTCATGACTACTCCTGAGAAGTGGGCTTATGCCCACTCCTCGTTTTCTAGAATTTTTTCGTATTCTTCTTTTGATTGGTAAATGTTTCCTGCTCTTGAGATAAATTTACCTTCGTATTCAGCTTTAGCATATTCAATAGCTTTAGCTTTTTTTTCTTCGTCAGTTTCACCAACTGGTTGATACCATAATCCTCTTTCTTTAGGAAATTTAGTACCATTGATATTTACTTGGTAACCAGTACCTGCCCAGTGACCTTGTTCTCTTACTCTGATTTGCATTTTTGTTTCTCCGTTTATTTTTAACATGAGGTAAATTTAATATTTTTATACATGTTGTCAAATAATATTTAATATGATATTAATTTTTTTTAAGGAGAATTATTATGAAATTAAAATGTCAATTTTGCTCTAAAAGCATTGAAATTACGAGGATATCAGAATTTCAGAAAGATTTATACAAAGATATTGATAAATTTTTTAAGAAATTTGGCTACTCGCCATCCCTTCAAGAACTTGGGGATAAGTATGAAATGACTCATACAAATATTCTTTATCACATTGAAGCTTTAATAAAAGCTGGGTATGTGGAGAGAGTTCCTCATAAGAAAAAAGGATATTTACCAAGAGTAGAGGTGTGATATTATGAGTAAATTACCAAAAATGTTTATTTATTCAGATACCTTCCTAGCAGATACTCAGGATTTATCAGATGCTGAGTTTGGATGTTATTGTAGATTGTTAATGTTTAATTGGGGTAAGAACTGCGAAGGACTTCCGAAAGATATTAAGAGACTCCAAAGAATAACTCATTCCTCTGAAGAAACTATCAATGTTATTTTGAAAGAATACTTCTATCTAGAGAAAGACAAGTATCAAAACAAGAAACAATTATCTGAATTTAATAAAGCTGTTGATTTTCAAGATAAATTGTCCGAGAGTGGTAAATTAGGTGCTATGAAAAGATGGGGTGGCTATAGCGACCCTATTAACCCCCCTAATAGCGAATTGATGCCTACTAATACTATTACTAATACTACTACTAATACAAAAACTAAAAATATATACTCCCAAAAATTTGAAGATTTTTGGAAGGAGTTTGTTCTTGATAAAAATGATACCAGAAGTACAAAAATGGATTCTTTTAAGGGATGGCAAAAGCTTTCAGATGAAGAAAAGAGTACCTTAGGGAAAAAGTTTTTAGTTTACAAACAGGGTAAAGGTAATTTCTATAAGGCACTAGAGAGATTTATTTCCAAGAAGATTTATCTTGAGATTTCCCTAGAGAAAAATAATGTGATAGAGTTTGATGAAAATGAATACAAAAAACAAAATCATTTGGAAATGTTTAAAAAGGGAGTTGTCCTTCCAAGCTGGTCTAGCCAGTATATTGAGGAATTGAAACAACTTGCCGAAGGTTAAGGAAAAAATATCAATTGATATTGAAGCCGAACCACCCATTAATTGTATTCGTGTTCTTGATAAGAAGGGTTATATTTTACAAAGGAATGATGGAGTCCAATTTATCCTTGTTCCGAAGTCTAAAGATTTACCTGAACACTTTGAGAGAAGATACAAAACTATCCTAGATTGGTACTTTGATAGAGAACTTTTGGGGAATGAAGAACTTTCTAAAGAGAGATATGATGCTGGGAATACTCTTATAAGCTTATATGAACAATCTTGCATTGGTCAGAAGGTGACTGCTAGTTATAGTTCAGCGAAGTTTATGGGTGATAATGAAGGTTTAAATAATCACCAAGAGTATTGTAGAAAGAGATTTAACAAGGCAATTACATTCTGTGACAATCCTAAAGAATTATGGTTATTAGTTTTTGATATACCAGTTGGAAGATATGGATTGCCTAAACTGCGAACACAGTTATCAAAATTAGATTTCTTTTTTAAAAACTATTGACTTAACAACACTTATAGTCCATATTACTTTTAGAATGGATAATTGTGTCTGAAATAGATGGAAGCAAATGTCATTTTGTCATCATGGAAGAAAAAGATGGCAATTTTCAGATACTTTGTAAGATTGGCACTTTCCCCACTAAAGAAGAAGCTAATCTTTTCCTAGAACATTTTTTTCAAATTCAAGCTGAAAATTATACAGAAACTCTCCACTAGAGAGGTGACTACCTGACAAGGTTTTAGAATATGGTGATAACATGGATGATGACAAGAAATCTGTTGGCAGACCTCGTATTGAGTTCAGCGAACAAGAACAAAAAGAAATAGTAGATTTAGCCAGTATTGGAGCTACTAATGAGGAAATAGCAGAGAAGATGAACTGCTCTCATGACACACTTACAAGGAATTTTGCGTATCTCCTTAAAAAAGGGAGAACGGATATGAAAATGTCAGTCCGAAGAATGATGTTTGAAAAAGCAAACACAGGAAACCCAACAATGATAATTTGGCTTTCTAAAAACATTCTCGGCTATAAAGATAAAATAGAAACTTCAGAGGAAAAAGAACCTCTACCATTTAACGATTAAGGAGATATAATGGGATTTCAAATATCTAATCTTAGAGAACAATTAAACTTTCCATTTGGTATAGCAGTACAAAAAGGATTGGTAGAGGATTTTTCTGGTATTCAGAAGTTTGGATATAATGATAGCGTAGGTACATCATTTGAAACTATTTGGACTAATGGAACAGATTTATATGTTTATCCTACAACCGCTACAACCGCAGTAGCAACATCATCAAGCACTGATGACAATGGAAGTACAGTTCATGTATTTGGATTAGATGAAAATTTTGATTTAGCCGATGAAGTTATTACAGTTGGGGGTAGTGCCTCAACAACAACATTTATCAGAATGCATAGAGCATTTGTAGCATCAGCAAATACAGGAGTTGTGAATGTGGGTGATATTACAGTCACAGTAGATAGTAAAACAGGTGCTTATATATCCGCAGGTTATGGACAAACCCTTCAATCAATTTATACAATTCCTAGAAACAAAAGAGGATATTTAATGTCATTTGATATTGGAAATTCTAAAGACTTAGAGTTAGAAGCAAAGATTATGGCAAGACCAATCAATGGTAATACTTTTCAAACAAAAGCATTTCAAACAATACGAGGTGGTGCTTTTAGAAAAGAGTACATGATACCAGAAGTTTTAACTGAAAAAACAGATATTGAAATGAGAGCAAAAGCAAGTGCTACATCTTCTGTTTCAGGTGGATTTGAATTATTACTTGAAGATTATGATTAATGGCTAAAAAACAGCAGAATAGTCCTGTTTCTTTAATTCATGTAGATAAAAAAACTACCATTGGTGATGGAAGAATATCTACTTCCTCAATGAATAAACACAAAAGAAGAAGTTTTAAAAAATATATAGGTCAAGGAAGATAATGGCAAAATATCAAGGTAGAGAAGTTAAACTCAACAAACCCTTTAGAACACCTAGCCAATCAAAAAAGTTTGCAGTCTATGTCAAAGACAGAAAGACTGGTAATGTCAAGAAGGTCAGATTCGGTGACCCCAACCTCTCCATTAAAAAAAATATTCCTGAAAGACAAAGAAGTTTCATGGCTAGATTTAAACCAATCCTATCCAAAGTCAGAGGACAAAAGAATTTAACACCAGTTTACTGGGCTATTGAAAGTTGGAAAAAAGGCTTTAAGTTGTAAGAGTGCCATTAACCGACATTCAAAGAAAAGTTGTAGAATCTAAAGCAAGATTCAGGATAGTAATTGCTGGGAGACGCAGTGGTAAATCCTATGTGTCGATTAGAGAGTTAATTAAACACGCATCTCCAATTGAGCAAATATGTTGGTTTGTGAGTCCTACTTACAAGATGAGTAAGACTATTGGTTTTGAACCAACCAAGAAAAGATTAATAGAATTAAATTGGGTCAAATACATCAATGAGACAGAACTGAAGATAGTTCTGAAGAATGACTCAATCATAGAATTTAAAGGTGCTGAGAAGTTTGACAATCTCAGAGGTAGAAAAGTTCATTTCTTAGTGATGGATGAATTTGCCTTTATAGACGAAAGAGCTTGGACAGAAGTGCTAAGACCTGTTGTTTCGGACACCTTAGGGAAAGTTTTATTCTGCTCTACTCCTCAAGGATTTGGGAACTGGTCTAGAGACTTGTATGTGAGAGGTCTAAGTGAAGATAATTGGGATTCATTTAGATTTACAACAGTTCAAGGTGGGCAAGTTCCTGAGTCTGAAATCATTCAGGCTAAAGAAGATTTAGATGAAAGAACTTTTAGACAGGAATACGAAGCAAGTTTTGAAACCTTTGCTGGAGCTATCTATTATAACTTTGATAGAGAAGAATCAGTCAAGAAAATAGAATTGAAAGAAATGCCAATAGGAATTGGTATGGACTTCAACATAGAACCTTTTTGTGCTGTTTGTTTCCAGTTAATCGGAGAGCAAATACACATCTTTGATGAGATTATTTTATATTCATCAAATACAGATGAAATGGTTCAAGAAATTAAAAACCGATATAAATATCCTATTGTTGTTTTTCCTGACCCAGCAGGTAATCAGAGAAAGACTTCAGCAGGGGGTAGAACAGATATTAGTATTTTACAAAATGCTGGATTTAAGATTAAAGTGAGACACGCACATCCAGCAGTCAGAGACAGGATTAATGCAGTTAATTCTAGACTGAAGAACTCACAAGGGAAAAGAAATATTTTTATTGACCCTAAGTGTAAGAACTTAATAACAGCTTTAGAAAAGCACCAATACAAAAAAGGAACTTCTGTTCCTGACAAAGATGGATATGACCATATAACAGATGCCTTAGGGTATGCAGTTGAAATGCTGTTCCCCATTAGGAAAGAACAAGATTATTCGCAACCAATGAGATGGAGTTAATTTAAATGGAAAGAGATGATTTAGTCAAAACACATAAGCAATATAAGCTTAATGATAAAAAATGGGATTTCTTTATCAGGAGCTACTATGGTGGTTTTGATTATAAAATGGGTGGGTATCTAACCAAGTATGTTCTTGAGAGAGATGATGAATACGAGGATAGATTAGCTAACACTGCTATAGATAACCACTGCCGAAACATTGTGCAGGTATATTCTTCTTTCCTCTTTAGAATCCCACCAACAAGAGAATTTGGTTCATTAGTTAATGACCAAGCTTTAGATAGTTTTTTAAGAGATGCTGATTTAGATGGTAGAAGTTTTGACTCTATCATGAAAGAAGCACAAGTTTATTCGTCTGTTTATGGACATTGTTGGATGCTTTTAGACAAGCCACCAGTAGAAGCAAAAACACGAGCAGAAGAATTAGGAATGGAGATTAGACCTTATCTTTCTATTTTTACTCCTGAGAATATTTATGACTGGAAGTTTGATAGAATGATGAATGGTAGATACGAACTTTCTTATCTGAAGATTAGAGAATCTTATGATAATGAGTTTGCTTATTTTAAGATTTGGACTAGAGAATCTATAAAAACCTATAAGCTTCCGATTGATGATGACAAAGGAACTTTAGTAGAAGAAATGTCTAATCCTTTAGGTAAGATTCCAGCAGTTATCTTATACAATCAAAGAAGTCCTGAGAGGGGTGTTGGTATCTCTGATTTGTCAGATGTTGCAGAAATGCAAAAGGCTATTTACAATGAGTTATCCGAGATTGAACAATTAATTAGAATTTCTAACCATCCTTCTTTAGTAAAAACACCTAATGTTCAAGCTAGTGCAGGAGCAGGTTCTGTTGTTCAGATACCTGAAGATTTAAACCCAGCTCTCAAGCCTTATCAGTTACAACCGAGTGGAGCTAACTTAGATGCTATCATGAAGTCAATTAACACGAAGATTGAGTCCATTGATAGAATGACTCACATGGGTTCAGTTAGAGCTACAGCGACTGGTGTCCAGTCAGGAGTAGCATTAGAAACTGAATTTCAACTTTTAAATGCGAGACTTTCTGAGAAGGGTGATTTATTAGAATTAGCTGAAGAACAACTTTGGAAGTTTTGGGCTATGTGGCAAGATAGAGAATTTGATGGAGAAATAAAATATCCAGACTCATTCAACTTGAGAGATTGGACTTCTGACTTACAGTATCTCATGACTGCTAAAGCATCAGGTATTAGAAGCTCAACATTCCAGCAAGAGATTGACAAACAGATTGCATCTCAAGTTATTGATGATGATGAAGTTATTAATATAATTCATCAAGAGATTGAACAAAATGCAACTGTAGGAGACTTTGGTTTAACTGAACCAGAACCAGCAACCATTCCTGAGGTTTAATGGCAAAGTTTAATGACAGGTTTACTAGAACTAGAGATAAGATTCTCAATGACCTTGCAGACAATCATGAACGCAGGTTATTTGAAACTCTAGAACAGCTAGAACAGAAAGTAGTTAATGCTGTTAATGAATTACCTAAGAGACAAGGTAAATTATTTGATACTAGACTCGCTATTGAGATTAGACCTAAGTTAAAACAGTTTATAGAAGAAACATTCTCTAAAACAATTGATACCAATATTAGAGAATACGATAGAGCAGTTTCAACCATCTTAGGTATTTATGGTGAACTTCCTATCCCTAAGAAGTTTAAGTTTTTAACGGATATCAATAAAGAAGTTATTGCTAATCTGAAGAAACAAACATTTCAAGGATTCCAGTCACTAGCTAATGAATATCTAGATGATTTAGCGAATGAAGTGTATCAAAGCACAATAGTTGGAAAACCTTTTAATGAAATAGTTAGAGACCTAAAACAAAAGATAAATGGAATCTATGCTTCTACAGATAATGAGAAAGCAGAAGAACTAACTAACTTTATTAAAGAAAACAAGTTTAAAGCTTCAATGAATAGCAAAGTAGATGAAGCAATAAGTGAACTGCAAAAGATATATTTGAATCAAAGAACAGGAGATAATTTCTCTCGCTATACTAGACAGATGGCACATGATTCTTTAATGCAGTTTGACGCAAATTTTAATATGGAAAAAGCTAGAGAAGTGGGATTGACCCACTTTGAATACTCTGGAAATATTATACGAGATTCTCGTGATTGGTGCATCTCTCATGTCGGCAGAATAATGACAGAAGATGAAATCCGAGAAGAATGGGAAAACAATAGCTGGGCAGGTAAATCCAGTGGAGACCCATTCATTGTGAGAGGTGGCTACAATTGTAGGCATCACTGGGTAGCAACCGACCCTGACTGGTTAAACGAATAAACACTCAGAAAGAGGTGACAAATGTCTGACAGGACTGAAAATATGGTGAACAATAGTGCTGATGAGCCTAGTACAGTGGAACAGCAAACCGAGCAAAAAGAAACAAAACAAGAATCTCAAGAAAAGATGCTTCGTCAATCTGATGTAGAAAAACTACTTCATAAAAGATTGAAGGAAAAAGAAGAATCAATCATGGGGTCTCTGGGAGTTTCTCTTGATGAAGCTAAAGCAATTATCAAAGAAAGAGAAGATAAAGAGCTTGAACTTCAAAAAAGGCGAGGGGAGTTTGATGAGGTATTAAAGAAAACAGTAAGTAAGAAGGATGAAGAAATAGCATCAATTAAAGCTGAATTATATAAGCTTAGAGTTGATGATTCTCTTTTAAATTCTGCTTCTAATCACAAGGCAATTAAACCCCAACAGGTAACTAACTTACTCAAGAGTAATGTGAAGTTCGAAGAAGGGAAAGCAGTTGTTTATAGTGATGATGGTGTTAAAAGATACAGCGACAATGGAGAACCTCTAACCATAGATGAGCTGGTGAAAGAATTTCTAGACACAAATCCACACTTTGTTTCTCCTACTCCAAGTGGGTCAGGAACAAGGTCAGCGATTGGTGGACAACAACAAAAAGAAATGAGCATAGCAGATTTAGATATGTCGAATCCTGAACATAGAGAAATCTATAGAAAGATGAGAGTCAAAAATGCTAATGCTTTTGTCAAATAATCACAAAAGGAGAAAATAAATGGCAAACGAAATAACAAGTTCTGTCGGTTCAGAACTATATACTAATATACTACAGGAAGCTATCTTCACTGCACAAGAGAAGTCAATCATGCTTCCTCTCGTAACTGTTTACGATATTTCAGGACAAGCAGGTAAAACTGTTCAAGTTCCGATTTATCCAACAGTATCTGCATCAGCAGTAGCTGAAGGTTCAGACCTTGCTAATACTGCGATTAACCCATCAGAAGTAACAATCACTGCAAGTGAGCAGGGTGTTATGGCTTCTATTTCTGACCTAATGAGAGAATCAGCAGGTAGAAATGTTGCTCAAGATGTTGGAAGAATCTTAGGTGAAGCAGTAGCGAAGAAAGCTGACGAAGATATCACAGGTCTATTCACAGGACTATCAACTTCTGTTGGTTCTGCTGGAACTGAATTAACTGCTGACTTAATCTTCAAAGCAGTTGCTGAGTTGAGAGTTGATAATGCTCCATCTCCATTCTATGGTGTATTCCACCCAAAAGCTATCTACAACCTAAAGAAAACACTTGCTAACGCAGGTTCTGTATCTGCTCTATCAGATATCGGTAACGAAGCTTTAAGAACTGGCTATGTTGGTCAGATTGCTGGTGTTCAATTATTTGAATCAGCAGTTATCAGCATTGACTCAAGTGATGATTCTATCGGTGCAGTATTCTCACCAAAAGCATTTGGTGTAGCATCTAAGAAGGGTCTAACAATTGAAGAAGATAGAAATGCTTCTGCAAGATTAACTGAGTATGTAGCGACTGCCACATGGGGAGTAGCTGAATTAGTTGATGCTTATGGAGTAAAAGTAATTTCTGACTCTGCATTATAATTATAACTAAACCTGAGGGGGATTTATTCCCCCTCTTTAACCAGTTTCACAAAGGAGATTTATTATTATGGCTATGTCCACAGATTCCGACCTTCAAGAATATGTTCCTGATATTTTAAGCTTTGGTATTAATGCATTTACAGATGAACATGCAAAGGCTCAATCAGACATTGAAAGAAGATTAAGAATAGATTGGTGGGAAAGATACAAGAACAGAGACTACAGAGATATCTCTAGACTTGTGCCTGAAGAAATGGATGCTAGTAAATTAACTGAATCTCAATTTACCAGATGTGCTGTCTATAGAGTCTTGTCTGAATATGCACTTCCTAAACTAACTAGATTTAATCCTGAAGGACAGGAAGATAGATTCCAAGTCATGATTAAACACTATTCAGAGAAATTTGAAAAAGAGTTTCAACAAATTTTATTTGATGGGGTAAATTATGATGATGATGGAGATTCTATTATTCAAAATGATGAAAAGGAAGCTATCCATTCACTGCGATTAGTGAGATAGATGGAACTTAAAGTCAAGATACAAGACAAACAAGTTAAAAGATTCTTTGATAGACTTAAAGCAAGAAAACCAACAGCTTTTAAGAAAAGTCTATTAGAAGCATCACAATTCCAAAGAGGGAACATCTCAAGAAGAACTCTTAAAGGATTAGACTTTCAAGGGAGAAACTTTGCTCCTTATACACCTGAATACGCAGACTTTAGAAGGCAAGCAGGCAGACCCCTGAGACCTGACTTGAACTTTACTGGTCAGATGCTTGGAGCTATGACTATTGAAGCTTCACCATCTAGAGGTAGAATATTCTTTACAAGAACTGCCGAAGGTACTAAAGCATT